>JACCEE012219065.1_pt1 | contig 11522 bp, 14 predicted proteins | sample 7449931 | NCBI WGS metagenome assembly JACCEE01 (sample SAMN15323457, study PRJNA562643) | freshwater metagenome | isolation source: river surface water | place: USA:Blue River Watershed | collected 2017-08-19 | reverse complement strand
GACAGTACGCGCGTGAAATCTAGAACTCGCACACCTTCAAGCGGGCGTTTTCCAGCGGTGGCGCCGGTATCGATTCCTCGCGACATCGTTTCAGTGCGTTTTAGTTAGTCGAGCGTGACGCCGAGTGTGCGCAGTGCAAGGGAGGTGTACACAGACATTCCCGTGATCATTGCGTCCTCTTCAAACATCACTCGATTTGAATGGTTTGGAGCAGCGGTGCGGAAGTCTTTGTTGTGTGGTGTTCCACCAAGAAACACCATGGCACCAGGCTTCTTTTCAAGCACATAACTGAAGTCTTCCGCACCCATTACTGCGTGCGGCATTTTCACTGCCGCTTTGTTGCCCACAATTGCTTCTGCAACGTCTAGTGCAAAGTCGGCTGAAGGCTCGTCGTTCACTGTTACGGGGTAGCCCAACTGCACTTCAACGGTTGCTTCCATGTCGTGCGCAGCAGCAATGCCTTCGGCAACTCGCTTCAAACCATCGTGCACTTTCTTTCGTGTTGCTGCACTCATGGCACGAATTGTTCCTTCAATGCGTGCGACTTCGGGAATGACATTTGTTGCTGTTCCGGCAATCAACTTGGTGACAGTGATAACCGCAGGATCCCAAATCTCTACGCGACGAGTAACAAATGCTTGAAGCGCGGTGACAATTTCGCATGCAACAGGAACAGGGTCGAGTGTGCGGAAAGGCTCTGATGCGTGTCCGCCTTTTCCTTTCACCTCAATTCGCAGAACGTCACTTGACGCCATGATCGGACCACCTTTAGTTCCAATGAATCCCGCAGGTAGCGACGATGTGATGTGCAATGCGTATGCAGCTGTAAGTGGTGATTCACTGCCATCACGATGTGGACCAACTTCAAGGATGCCCTCATCAAGCATGTATTCAGCGCCGCCGTAACCTTCTTCACCTGGTTGAAACATAAAAAGTACTCCACCGGGAAGCGTTGCTTTTCGTTCGCTCAACATTTTTGCTGCACCAGCGAGCATTGCCACATGTGTGTCGTGGCCGCAGGCATGCATCACGTTTTCTACTTTTGATGCAAAATCAAGACCAGTGTCTTCAGGCATGGGAAGCGCATCCATATCGCCTCGCAACATCACTGTTGGGCCAGGCTTGTCGCCAGTCAACATTGCAGCAATTCCGCTAGTGGTTTTATGCAACGTGATATCAAGCGGCAAACCATCAAGAGCTTCCAACACTCGATCGCGGGTTTTTGGAAGGTCTAGTCCAATTTCAGGCCACGTGTGCAGATCGCGACGAATAGACCGTGCGTACTCGAGCATTCCTGTGGCTTGTTGCTGTACGCCTGTGGCTGAGCCATGACGTTCGCTTGCCGGCTGTGAAATAGGAGTTGATGCCATAAAGCAATGGTAGGCACGCGAGGCGGTTTGTTTACGATGGGTGCATGCTCACTGTGGAATTCACGATTGAACCCTTCATTGAAGGAGCGCCTGGGGCTCACGTAACAGCCGCCGTGGCAGCTGTAGAACAGCGCGGATTGGTGGTCGATTTTGGGCCGTTTGGGTCGTCGTTTACCGTGCCACAAGATGAGCTCCCAGATGCCATTGCAGATCTCATGAGAGCGGCATATGCCAATGGAGCAACCTTTGTGAGCGTTGACGTGGGTGTGATTGAGGAAAGCAACTCGTGACGTTTTCGCCCGACCATCCAGTGATTGCTGCTGCACGACCGCTGATTGACGCAGTCGGAGCAACTCTGATTTCTCATGAAAACATGAGTGCTGGCGATATTGAATTGAAATGGGAAGGTGAAGTTGTTGCAGCAATTCGACTGCCACCTTTACATGGCGCATTGGACCGCATCATTGAAAGTGTTGAACGAGAACTCGGCAGCAAACTTTCGGAGCTTTCGCGTAACGATAAACAAAAAGCAATTCGACTATTGGACGACCAAGGTGCATTTATTTTGCGTCGAGCAGTAGAGGATGTTGCCGACGCTATGAAGGTGTCTCGAATTACGGTCTACAACTACCTAAACGCTCTGCATCGTTAAATATGTTTGATGTAATTGCGTTTGATGCAGACGACACGCTGTGGTTCAGCGAAGATTCGTTTCGCAAATACGAAACAGAATTTGTCAACACACTGCAGCCATATGTTGCTGAAGGCGTTGATATCAAGGCAGCACTAGTTGCTACCGAGCGTTCAAATATTGATGCATATGGGTATGGAGTGAAGTCGTTTGGCCTTTCGGCAATGGAAGCCGCAATCACGCTGACGAATGGAGCTATTCCAGCAACTGAATTACAGAAGATCTTGCATGGAGTTCGTGAGCACCTGACTGAACCTGTTCGAGTATTCGACGGAGTGGCAGAAGTACTGGCGCGCGTGAGTTCGCAGTTTCGTACGATCTTGATTACCAAGGGCGACCTGGCACATCAAACGCGCAAGGTGGAAACCAGCGGGCTAAGCCACCATTTTGAGCACGTTGAAATTGTGTTGGAAAAAGACCCTGCAACGTATTCGCACGTATTGAAAAGTTTGGACATCAACCCAGAGCGATTTTGCATGGTGGGTAATTCTCTGAAAAGCGACATCTTGCCCGTGCTTGCTATTGGTGGTTTTGGTGTCTATGTTCCGTACGAAATTTTGTGGGAACTTGATCATGCAGAGCACCCAACCTCACATGCTGATCGCTATGTAGAACTTGAAAAGTTAAGCCTTGTTCCCGATTGGCTGGAACAACAGCGCAAATAGCTTGTATTTACAGCTTTCTCAGATGCACTTCGGTAACGCGGTGGTCTGCGCCTTTTTGCATTACCAATGAAGCACGTGAACGTGTTGGTGCAATATTTTCACGCAAGTTCTTGCCATTAATTTCTTTCCAAATTCCACGAGCCATAGCTTCTGCTTCCGCATCACTTAGCGAAGCGTAATTATTGAAGAAGCTTTCTGGGTTTTGAAACACCGTCTGGCGTAAGGCAAAGAACCGTTCTACGTACCAGTTCTCGATATCTTTCTCATCAGCGTCAATATAAATGGAGAAGTCAAAGTAGTCGCTGACGAATTCGGCAGAGTCGGTACCAACCTGCAACACGTTTAATCCCTCAACAATCAAAATGTCGGGTTGGCGAATAATGACGCTGTCGCCTTGCACAATGTCGTACACCACGTGGCTGTAGACAGGCGCGGCAACTTCGGTGGTTCCTGCCTTAAGTTCGCGTAAAAACTGCACCAGCCGTTTGGTGTCGTAGCTTTCAGGAAAACCCTTGCGATTCATGATTCCGCGCTCATTGAGCACGGCGTTTGGGAGCAGGAATCCATCAGTAGTGATGAGCTCAACACGAGGATGCTCTGGCCAGCGGGTGAGCAATGCCTGCAAAATACGAGCAGATGTGCTCTTTCCTACGGCAACGCTGCCGGCGATTCCAATGACGTATGGCATCTTTGGCGCAATGGCGCCAAGAAATGTTGCCGATACACGATGCAAATTTTGTGTCGCGCTGACATACAAGTTGAGCAATCGGGTGAGTGGCAAATACACAGCAACCACTTCTTCCAAGTCAATGCGGTCATTGATTCCTCGCAATGCTTCAAGGTCGCGTTCATGAAGAGTGAGTGGAGTTTGCGCTCGAAGCTCAGCCCAATCATGTCGATCAAAACGTAAGTATCGGTCTACGTCAATTGCATCAATCATGAGAGTTACACCTTGAGATTATGAACGGTTCCAAGGGGCAAACGGTGAAACCGCACCATTGCCACCGGTAAGCACATCTACACCAGTTTCCGTAACGAGAACAGTGTGTTCAAATTGAGCAGTGCGTTTCCCGTCAGCGGTTACTGCTGTCCAATCGTCTTTCCACATGCGATGTTGATAGGTGCCAAGTGAAATCATTGGCTCAATCGTAAATGTCATTCCAGGACGCATGATGGTGTTGTTGCTCTTGTCGTAATAGTGCAATACCTGAATGTCGGTATGAAACTGTTCGCCAATTCCGTGGCCAATAAAGGCTCGAATAACGCCTAATTGGTCTTGCTTCGCTCGTGTTTCAATGGCCTTGCCAATATCACTGAGAGGGCGCCCTGGAACTACAGCTTCAATGCCGCGCCAAATGCATTCTTCAGTTACGGCAATGAGATCTCGATTTTGTTGATCAATTTCGCCGACAGCAAATGTTGCATTGGTGTCACCGTGAACGCCATTCATGTAACAAGTGACATCAAGATTGATGATGTCGCCTTCTTGCAATACACGTGAATCGGGAATGCCGTGGCAAATCACTTCGTTTACTGAAGTGCACACACTCTTTGGATAACCCGAATAATTCAATGGGCTTGGGTACGCACCGCGTTCGATGCACAAATTGTGCACATACACATCAATTTCGTCAGTAGTAATTCCCGGGCGTACAAATTCACCAGCAAGACGCAACACTTCAGCAGCAGCCGAACACGCAATTCGCATTCGCTCAATAATTTCTGGTGACTTCACCGCCGACTCCGCCCATCGCGTGACTTTTCCAGTCTCTGCATATGGCGGCTTCACAATGTGGTCAGGAACGGTGAGCATTGGGCTCACGACACCTGGCTCTACGCGACCTTCAGTGGTTTTGTGGCAACGCTTGTACTTTCGACCACTTCCACACCAGCACGCATCGTTGGCGGCAGGCAGGACGGCGGGGGGCTGGCTGACTGGCGTCTGGTTCACGCAAATAAGGCTACGGGCTATATCTAGCAAGTGAAGCGACCATATAACCCTTATGTAATTTGCACCTTTTATTCCTCGGTTTGGAAATTGGATTGAGTTTCCGCAAAGATCGTTGCAAATACACATCGCACCATCGGCGGATTGATTGCGATCAAGGGGGCAACCGTGTCACAACGGATTATTGACTCCTTGACGAGATCAAGGGTGCTCAACAATCCAGGCAGCGTTGAGTCTTCTCGTGATCTTGCTCAAGGAAAAACCACGAAGAGAAGTGTTCCAGACATTGCGGTAGGCATTTCGCTTATCCTGATTGGAACTCTCGGATCACTTTTTCTGTATCGATCTGCTTCACAGACTGTTCCTGTAGTCGGTGTTGCCCGAAGTCTTGATCGTGGACATGTCATTACTGCGAGTGATTTACAAGCAGTATATGTCTCTCCCGAATCTGCAAGGTTATTTGTATTAGGTAGTGAAGCGAACTCGCTGATCGGTCAATCTCTTGGTGTATCGGTTGTAGAGAGCACACCGCTGACGCAAAGCATGTTGTATGACTCACATCCATTGTCAAATGATGAAGCGTTAACGGCTGCTTCTGTAGATATCGGAAACATTCCAGCAAATCTCTCCGTGAATGATGTTGTTCGACTAGTTCTCACACCCGATGCAACAATTACAAATGCGTCACCTCCGGTGATGTTTGATGAACCAGTGTCAATATGGGCAATTGAACGCTCAGACGAATTGAGTAATTCCTTAGTCGTCACATTTCGAGGACCGCTTCGACTTTCTCTAGCAATTGCAAGTGCTGGGAATATTCGCATTTCGTTAGTGAATAGTTAAGGCAGAAATTGCGATGAGTCAACTCAATGAGAGTTTGCGCGAATCTGAAACAAAAAAACTTTGCGATGCCCTTGCTATGCATGTGGGTGAGGCACTTGCCGAAGAACGTCTTGAACGCCAGGGCAAGGGTGAGCAGCTGCTCTCAGCTCAGACTGAGACAGAGTTTGCGCGGCAGATTTCAGCGATGGAGTGCGCGCGATTGTCGGCATCACGACGCCAAGAAGGTCTACCAATGCTCACCAACTCCGACGAGGAAGCGTTAATCACACGAGCGATAGACCAGGTATTAGGAATGGGTTTATTGCAACCCACACTTGATGATCCCGCAATTAGTGACATTCACGTCAGGGGCAATTCGCCTATATGGGTGAAGATGCGAAATGGGCGGCGCGAAAGTCGTCCTCCAATAGTTGATTCTGATGAAGAACTTATTGATCTCATCCGACGAACAGCTGCGCGTTTAGGAAGAAGTGAACGTCGATTTGATGCTGGATCACCCGAGTTGAACTTACAACTGCAAGATGGGTCACGTCTATTTGCAACTATGGACGTGTCATCGCGGCCGAGTTTGATTATTAGAAAACATCAATTTGAAATTTCATCACTTGCAGACCTTGTTGCACGAGGAATGATGACTCATGGTGTAGCCGAGTTGTTCCGCGCAATGGTATTAGCGAAGCGCAACGTGATCATCGCGGGAGGCACCGGCTCAGGGAAAACAACGTTATTGCGTGCCTTGCTTAATGAAGTTCCGTCTTCTGAACGCATAGTGACTATTGAAGATGCATATGAGCTTGGACTTGAACGATTTGAAGAATTGCATCCAGATCACGACGCATTGCAATCTCGCCCGGCAAACATTGAAGGTAAAGGCGAAGTCACACTTGCCGACCTCACAAAAATGGCATTGCGAATGGACCCAGATCGGGTAATTGTGGGCGAAGTAAGAGGCGCAGAAGCGTTTCCGATGCTGCTTGCGATGAGTCAGGGCAACAACGGTTCTATGTGCACAATTCATGCCGACAGCACGCGATCCGTTTTTCCAAAATTGGCGGCATACATGTCGATGTCTTCGACGAATTTGCCAATAGAAACGATAAATCTACTGATTGCAAGCGCCGTTCATTTTGTTGTTCATATTGAAACGGTAAGTGGGCAAAGGCGAATTAGTTCAATTCGTGAAGTCGTTGACTCTGATGGAACATCGATCATTTCAAACGAAGTAGTGCGATCACATAGTGGACATTTTGGCGCGAAATATCCATTCCGAGAAGAAACCCGAGATCTTCTTGGTGAATTTGGATTCAACGAGGATCTGCTCCGATGAGGTTATTCATCGCATTGCTTCTTGGTGCACTGACGTCACTAGGTATATACATACTGTTCACCCGAAACAAGTCACTGAACGCGTTCAACTCCAAGGCAAGTTTCTTGAGGAGTGGATTTAGAAGAAACCAATTAGCAATTCCAATTGTTTTTGTTGGCATTCTTTACGTAACCCGCTGGCCAATTGTTGCGCTAGCCATAGCAATGCTTGTGGCTTCCATTCCAGGAATCGGACGTAAGCCCATCCAATCTCGAAACGAACAAGCACTTATTGAAGCAATAGCGACATGGACCGAACAACTACGTGACACACTTGCAGGCTCACATGGACTTGAACAAGCCATTGTTGCAACGTCATTACATGCACCTGTTGAGTTGCGCCAGGAAGTGAAGAAACTTGCCTCCTACATTGGCTATGGGTCACTTGAAGACGGACTACGAAAATTTGGTGACGCCGTCAATAATTCAACGGCTGATTTTGTCGTTGCCGCATTAATTACCTCGTCTCAACACCAGGCTCGAGACGTCGGCCAGCTGCTTTCTCAGATTGCTGCTTGTGCGCGCGATGAAAGCAAAATGCGAAGCCGGGTCTGGGTGAGTAGGGCAAGAACTCGCAGTGCCGTAAAAATTATTGCATCCGTAATTTCAACTTTTGTTCTCGGATTGTTGGCCTTTAATCGAAGATATTTAGAGCCGTACTCTTCATTGGAGGGACAGTTTGTTCTGTCGTCAATCCTAGTGTTATTTGCTTTTTCGCTTTCACTAATGCAATCAATGTCAAAGATTGCTGAACCAGAACGTTTTGTACGACGAAGAAGTGCAAGAAGTTTATGAAGCAAGCAATATTTTTTGGGTTTGTTTTTGCACTTGGTCTTGTTTGCTTACTCGCTCCCAGATTGGTGGCCGATTCAAAGTTGGTGGCGAGTTATTTCGGTCTGAATATTTTTGCAAGCCTGCATAGAAACACGAAAGGCAGAATGCTCGCAGATCTGTCGATATGTGAAAAATCAAGTGAAATCCAGGTCAAAAGCAAACTCATTGGCTTGGTTCTAGGTTTTGTTGGTGGTGGCGTAACCGCATTCATGCTGAAGTTTGCTGGTGGATCAATAAACAGCGTGACGCCATTCGTGTTTTCAATTGCCGGAGCTTTTGCAGGGTTTTTCTTTCCTGACTTGCAAGTTCGGCAACGCGCTCAATCTAAGCGTCGGTCTTTTTTACACTCTTTTTCTAGTTTCTTAGATCTCACAAATATTTTGTTAGCCGGTGGTGCGGGTACAGAAACGGCACTCATTGCTGCAGCGGATTCTGGAGATGGCTGGGCGTTTGACCATATTCGGCGTGTTTTAACCATTTCAAGAAGTTCACGTTCTTCACCGTGGATCGAGCTGGCAAAGCTTGGCGATCTGTTCAACATCCCGCAAGTTAATGAAATTGCGGGTTCAATTCAGCTCGCCGGTGAACATGGTGCACGAATTCGAACATCTCTTGCAGCACGTGCTGAGTCACTGAGATATCGGCAAATGAGCGAAGTGGAAACCTCGGCAAACGCAGCAACGGAACGGATGGGGTTACCAATGGTCCTGCTATTCATTTCATTCATAGTGCTGATTGGTTATCCAGCCGTGACACAGGTGATTGGAGGCCTATAGGCAAATTAAACAATTTTGAAAAAAGTTTCTTCATCACTTATTTGAAAGGTGTCAATTGAATTATGAAAATGCAACTTGAATATTTCTGGATCAGATATACCGCATCGAGAGAGCGGGATTTTGAAAGAGGAGAGGTCAGCGCTACGACTGTTGTAATGGCTGCTGCATTAATCGCCTTGGCGATTGCCGTAGGAGCAACTATCACCGCGAGAGTTCGCGATAAGGCAAATTCGCTTGACCTCGGATAAATACAACCATGAACGCGGTGAGACCACGGCGCAAGCAGTATTGGCCGTTCCGGTGTTACTGCTGTTTTTACTATTTGGGGTTCAAGTTGCGTTGTATTTTCATACAGCGCAACTTGCCTCATTTGCAGCCCAAGAGGCCGCCTCAGTTGGCGCGTCTCATGACGGCAACGAAGCAATGGCCATAGCGAGGGCAATTCAATGGATCGCTGAAGCACGAGCTATTTCAACTCATCTGCCAATCATTGATGTTGCTGATGGTTCATTTCAAGTCTCGGTTGGACTTCATGTTCCTCAGATAATTCCATTACTCCCTGATTACGTGGTTCGTTCGGCTTCGGAACCAATTGAGACATACATATTGGAATCAGATCGATGAAAACTGAACGAGGGAGTCTTACAGTTGAACTGGTACTTCTATCTCCGCTTTTAGCAATTCTGGTGCTGTTTAGCGTTCATGCGGGGAGATTAGGTGAAGCAAAAAATCAAGTGCGGCATGCGGCTGATCAAGGCGCGCGGAAGGGTTCTCAGGTCGCATATTCAAGAATTGAGAATGAAGCGCGGAACGCAACTGTAGAGGACTTGAGTAAATCAGGAGTTGCCTGCATTGATCTGCGAGTAGACGTGGTTCTTATCTCAAATGGTTCTTTTGATGCTGTTCAAGTGAAAGTTTCATGTGATGTTCGATCAGATGGAACTGAATTACTAGCTCTGTTCCCAGACACAGTTCATGCATCATCAGTCGAAGTAATTGATCGCTGGAGGGTGCTGTGAATGCTCATAATCCCAATGAGCACGGCTCTATATCTGGATTTGTAGTAACTCTCACCATGACCTTTGTGGCGTGTGCTGGGTTGGCATTAGACGGTGGTCGCATGCTCGCAGTGCGAACCCAGCTAGCAGATAGCGCGGAAAATGCAGCTCGGGCGGGTGCTCAAGAAGTCACTTCGCTTCGGAGTGGTAGCCCAAAGCTAAATATCTTTGCGGCAACACAAACAGCTGAAGAGTATTTGTCAAGGTTTGAAATCTCTGGAGTGGTCAATGCTGACTCAAATCAAGTAACGGTTACAGCAAATTCTGAAGTCCAGATGACGCTGCTTGGACTTTTCGGGGTAAACAAAAAAGAAATTTCGGTCACAAGAACTGCACAACCGTTCACAAACCCATGAAAAGCATCCGCATCGTTCTTGCAGGTGTGTTTTTCCTGCTCGGGATTCCTGCTGGGTTGTTAATTAGTGGGGTGACTTTCCAAAGCATCTTTCGAGACATTGAGGAACTTAGAAGATTGATGGACATCAATCTTCTTGTTCAAGTCATATTCGTAGTTTCGTTGTGGTTTGTATGGATGTATGGGCTGATTAGTTTGGCTATTGAGCTCATACGTTCAATTCGCCACGGATTTGATCCAAGTAAAGCCGGAATATTCCATCGAGCAGCAAGTGTATTTTTATTTGCACTGTGGTTACTTATTAATCAATCTCATCAATCCAATTTCGTGGCTCCGATTGACAAACAAGTTCAGGGCGTTGATAAAAAAGCAGCGGATCTATCGGTAGACGTCCGTGAATCTTCAATATCTCCAAGCTTGTTGGCTTTTGCTGCTCTTTTGGCAATGTATGAGGTAAAGGAAAGAAGAAAATTGCAGCTTGCCTTGGCTGGCATGAAAGTTCCTGAGCGTTCAAAAAGCTTTCAGATCAATTGGGCAACCCTGAGGTTTAAAAAGCAAAGTCTGCGTCTGAGGGTGGACCACTCTGAGATGAGTCAGGCAAGAGGGCAATTTCAAGCATGGCTGATGGGGCCAGATTTTCTGTTTGAACCGATACCGATTTCTGGAAAATGCGATGAAGCTAAAGCTCATGTACCAATTGGAGTGATAGGCAATAGAACTCTCTTTATATCAGTAGGAGAGAAAACTGAAATTGCTGTAGTAGGTGATCATTCCGAAAATGTCATAGCGGTTTCGCGTTATTTGAGAACTTTTCTACAAGCATCAGGATTAGAAAATGCGATGAAGAATCACGATATTGATTCCAGCGGAACCGTCCGAGTTAAAAAGGTGTCAGATCAGTGGGTTTTGTTTCCTGGAGAAATTGTCTTCACGCCATTTTCAATTACTGATGCGGAAGAGTCCGCATTTGCTCAATTGAATAGCGAAATTGAGAAGCCACTGGAAATTACCGGGAATTATGAACCTCGCGATAAATTTAAAAATTGGGCATTATGCGTTCGAATCATGGGCCCAGTTGAAGTAGTAAATCAAACATGGGAAACAGTCCACTTTGAGAAGTCAAAGTCTCAAGAGCTATTGACTTGGTTGGTATTGCATCGAGAACGACCTACACGAATTGCCGCTCGAACCGCGCTTTGGGGAATGTCGGTGCAGGATGCAACTTTCAATAATGTTGTCTCTGGGTTGCGAAAAGCTGTGAAAACTAGTTCTCCAGATTTATTGAGTCGTGGAGGCAATGATTCATTGATCATGAACAGCGATGTCATTACTGACCATGAGATGCTGGTGAGCGCCATTCATTCTGTGAATGAGGAAGTTAATGATAAAAACATTGAAGAGCTGACCTACGCATTGGGCCTGGTGCGTGATTTGCCGTTCGCTGGTCAGGACTACGTTTGGGCTGATGCGGAAGGAATTACGTCAAACATCGTGTTGTCCATTGTCTCTGGTGCGTTGATATTGGCAGAGCATCACTTTGCTAACAATGACCTAGAGAAAGTTTTTTGGGCTACAGGCAAAGGACTCCAATCTTTACGTGGACACGAACCACTGATT
>JACCEE011173551.1_pt1 | contig 11524 bp, 4 predicted proteins | sample 7449931 | NCBI WGS metagenome assembly JACCEE01 (sample SAMN15323457, study PRJNA562643) | freshwater metagenome | isolation source: river surface water | place: USA:Blue River Watershed | collected 2017-08-19 | reverse complement strand
GAAGTAGGAGATGACGGGAGCGGGGATATCCGATCCATCATTTAAGCTACCGGCGACGCCCATGTAGTCACCTCGTCCGCGGCGGAAGTTAGCATTGAAGCGGCCGAATTCGTTATCGCGGGTTGATTCGTTACGAACGATGTTTTGATTCCAGGGGTAAACTCTGCGTTCGGTTACATTTTCGAAAGAGGTATTTTCGAAGAGGCCAAGAGCTGCAAACTCCCATTCTGCTTCGGTGGGTAGGCGGTAGTTAGGAAGCATAACACCATCTTCGATACGAGCGTGGCGTTTTGCATCTTTTTGTCCTTTTCCTTGTTTACCCATATCAGCAAAGCCGAGGGTATCGCCGTTTAGGGTATCGCCTTTGGTATAGACACCGGTGAGATAAGCTTCCGTAGTGAAGAAGTCATCGACCTTATAATCGGTATCCAGTTTGTAAACTCCTTTATCAAAGAGTAGTTTTTCGTTTACTCTATCTGATCTCCATTTGCAATATTCGTTAGCCTGAAGCCAGGTAACGCCCACAACGGGGTAATCGCGGTAAGCCGGGTATCTGAGATAGAGGTTGGTTAAAGGTTCGTTGTAAGCCAGACGATCACGCCAGACGAGTGTATCGGGTAATTGGCGAACGTAGTATTCTTGATATTGAAGCGGTTGATCATTATAGAATACTCTTTTCAGCCAGTACAAGAACTCGAGGTAGTGGAGGTTAGAGACTTCTGTTTGGTCGATATAAAATGACCTGATCGTAACACGACGAGCCTCGTTATCGTTTTCAAGAATGAGATGTTCTTGCGTACTGCCCATTACAAAAGTTCCACCTTCTACCAGTACTAGACCGGGGCCATCCGGTTGCCCATAAAACTCAGGCTTTTCAAAGCCTCCTTCTTTGGGGTCATTGTAATTCCAGCCGGTGGCAGTTGAGGTCTCTTTGTTCTTTTTAAAGAGGTTACAGGAAGTAGTGCCGCTGACCAGAGTGGCGATCGTTAATAAAGCAATAAAGCTGCGAATTCGGGTCATTTTTTGCTTATTTATTTCGGGGTGCAAATATACGGTTTCTTAGAAATATTCGGTTTCTTAGAATTGAGGACATGGCATTGGGCCACGATTTTTTCCTCTGGTTGAGAATAGTTTGTTGTTTGAGAACTGGAACCTGAGAGAGAGTTCATGAGCTCCTCCGCTGGCATCTTTAAGTTTGGAGACCGTTACATCATAACTGTATCCGAGGCTAAACGAATCGTATTGAAATCCTAACAGGAAGATAAACGCATCTGCATTCTCAATATTGTGTCTGAACCAACCTCCTACAACAAAAGGATATTTATTAAAGTAGACACCAACATTAAGTTGTTTAAAATTACCTTGCTGTTGATAGAGAATATTGGGAGACAGGGTAGCGGCTTCTGTTGCTCTTCTTCCTCTTGCTCTTTGTTCTAAATCAATGATACCCCCTGCATGTAAGGTCATTTTCATGTCGAGCTTCGAGGAGTTATCGCCATACCAACTCTCGTTCGGTTGAGTCAAATGGTTGACCGCGACACCGGCAAAGAAGAGGTCGGCATAGCTATAGGCCATACCGGCTGAGAAGTCAACGTACGATAAAGAGGTATTGGCCGGCTGCGGTTCGCTCGACCTATAAATAAACCCTCTTACCGGGTCGATCTCATCCCCAAACTGAAGGGCATCCCAATTTAATTTCTTTTGGTAGTAGGAGGCCTGCAAACCAAAATTCACATAAGATTGCCTGCTTACCGGCAATGAATAGCTATAAATGCCACTGAATGAGGTGGTCGTTAGTAGATCTCCACCAGCCCTGTCGCTATTGAACAGCACCCCAAAACTACTCGAGATATTGGGAATATACTGATCATAGGAGGCATTGTAGGTCACAAAGTTGTTGTCTAACTTGGGCCATTGGTTGCGATAGTTAAGGATGAGCCGAGGCGCATACGCCGATCCAGCCAAAGCCGGATTCAGATATAGCGGATTGGCATAAAACTGCGAAAACGCAGGATCCTGAGAAAAACTGTTCTTGGTTATTAGAACCAACATGAACAGAACCAAATAGGTTAGGGCACGTCTAGCCATAGTAAATAAGGTGATTGCCATTAATTAAATAACGCATTATCCGTTCGAAGTGTAACAAAAATTCGCGCAGATTTCGGTATCATTCCAACAATTTCTCCCGCTTTTTGTCGTTATCCATCCGGAGCGTGCTCCGTTTGTCAAATTACCGTTCTCTTGCATGTTAGACTTTCACACAAATTTAAAGGTCTATTTTTAATTTCCTACAACCTTTCTAAAAAAAAAGTTGTCTCTACTTAATTTTTTCCTCTTTGCCTCCTGAGTTTGTGTGGTCTCTACCGATGAATTAGTCATAGCTTAAATTAAAAATTTATACGGATGAATTCTTACAATAGGTTAATTTTTAATGCTTTATGTGTTAGCCTTGCTCTACTGGGAGGTCTCATTTCTTCCCCCTCTTTTGCCCAAGAAAGAATTTCTCTCGCTTGGAAAGAGGGTGTCAAATTTGATACTATCTCCCAGTCAAATTTGTCTTACCTGAGTTTTAATAATGCTTCCGAGCTTAATCAATGGCCTGAAGTTCCCGTTTTTGTTAAGAGAATCACGCCCCCTTCTCCCGGTCTCGTGGCTCTCGTTAAAATGAAGGGAATCATTGCTAAAGACTTGATAAATACCAGCTTCTTTAACTCTATCAACCTCCCGGATTCGTTCTCCTGTACCTATTTCTCGGGTATTGCCAGCCATGCGGCCTTTACTGATGTCTTCGTCATTCCTGTTAGGTTCAACCAACAACTGGGGTATCCGCAAATCATCGAGTCTTTCGAGCTTGAGATTGAATGGGTAGCACCGGCTAAATCTTCAAAAAGCCTTAACTACGCTGCTAATTCAGTACTCTCCTCCGGCAATTGGTACCGTTTTGGCATCCAAAAATCGGGGGTCGTTAAGATTACTTATTCTGATATACAATCCTGGGGATACACCCTCTCAGGTGTCGATCCGAAAAAACTTAGGGTCTTTGGCCAGGGTGGCGGCCCCCTCCCTGAAGCAAATAGCTCTGACAGACCCGATGACCTTGTCGAGAATGCCATCGAAGTGGTTGGTGGCGAGGATGGCTCTTTTGATGCCAACGATTATATCCTCTTCTATGCGCTTGGACCGGAATCCTGGGAGTATAGCACCCGCTACAAGAAGTTTAATCGTAAGGCTAATCCCTATGCCACCTCTGCATACTATTTCTTTACCATCGGCGATCAGGATGGCAAAAGGGTGACGACCATGAGTGCCCCTACTTCATCGGCCACAAAATCGTATACCACTTTCATGGATTATACTTCTCATGAAGTGAATCTATATAACTTATTAGGTACCGGACGAACCTGGGTTGGGGAGCAGTTTGACTATTCAACCAAACAGGAGTTCTCTACCGGTGTTATAGATATGGTGGTTCCATCCATGATTCGACTCACCTCAGCCGTCACTGGTAAATCTTGTTATGTACAGTATTTTAACGTATTTCAGGGTTCCACACGGCTATTAAGGCAAGCACCTTCTCCTTTAAATTGTGGTTCTACCTCTTTACTGCAGCTGTATGGTACAGAGAAGCTCGATACGACCTCGGCGGTGGTCTCCTCCGTCTTAGATAAACTCACCTATGAGTATACCTCTTCTTCTGGTACCGGTTGGCTGAACTATTTCGATATTAATTATGAGCGCTCCTTAAAGTTCCCGGGTGGATATATGTCGTTCAGAGTTCCCGCCTCTGTTCAGACAGGACAGGTGAGTCGCTTTATCATCTCCAATGCCAATAGTGATTTAAGGGTTTGGGATGTGACGAATCCCGCTGAAGCCGGTGCTTTAACCTACTCTATGAGCGGTAATACGCTCAATCTGGATGCTGAGACCAACCAGTTACGTGAGTTTGTGGTCTTCTCAACCTCCAATCTGCTTAGTCCGATACCCGTTGGCCGAGTGGAGAATCAAGACCTTCACAGCATGGGTAAAGTGGACTATATCATGATAAGTTATCCCGGATTCCTATCGGAGGCTAACCGTTTGGCCGATTTCCATCGTTCAAGAGGTTTGTCTGTTGCAGTGGTTACGCCGCAACAGATCTATAATGAGTTCTCCTCCGGGGCACAGGATGTGACAGCTATTCGTGATTTCTTAAGGATGTTATATAAGAAGAGTGAGTCGGGGGATCATCCAAAGTATTGCCTGATGGTGGGTGATGCTTCCTATGACTACCTCGATATTTTGCCCAATAACTCAAATTTTGTCCCAACTTGGGAGTCGATTAATTCTCTTAGTCCTGCGGCTTCGTTTGCCACGGATGACTATTTTGCTTTATTAGATGACACGGAAGGTGGTTTTAGTGGTGATGTTTTAGGATATGTGGATATGGGTTTTGGACGTTTACCGGTAAAGACCTTAGAGCAGGCCAGACAGATGGTAGATAAGATCATTGGGTATGCTACTCCCTCAGATGGTCGGATGAAGCCTTGGCGTAACATGATCACGGTGGTTGCCGATGATCAGGATAGCAATACGCATTTGGATCAGGCGGAGGCCTTGGCCAGCTTCATGAAGTCGAATTTTAACATCTTTAATTATGATAAGATCTATTTTGATGCTTATCCACAGATCAGTGCCTCAGGGGGGCAGCGTTATCCTGAGGTAAATGCGGCAATCAACCGGAAGATCTCCACTGGAACGGTACTGATTAATTATGTTGGTCATGGAGGTGAGTTGGGTTGGGCACATGAGCGGGTTCTTGAGGTAGCTGATATCACCGCCTGGAGAAATGCAGATGCCCTCGCTTTCTTTATTACAGCCACCTGTGAGTTCAGTCGTTATGATGATCCGGTTAGGGTATCAGCAGGTGAAGAGGTCATTCTTAATCCTTATGGTGGTGGCGTCGGTCTCTTTACTACTTCACGGGTGACCTACTCAGGTCCTAATGAGGAGACCAATACGGCCTTTGTTAAATGGTTACTTACCCAAACGCAAGATGGGGAGTATCGTTCTCTTGGGGAGGCTACCCGGTTGGCAAAAGCAGAGTTGGGTACCGGACGAGGGAACACCACTCGATTTATATTACTTTGTGACCCGGCTCTCACCCTTGCCTTCCCTGTGAATAAAGTGGTGACGACCTCTATCAATGGAAAAGCTGTTGGTAGTGCTGCCGATACGCTCTCTGCCCTCCAACAGGTTACCATTGAGGGTAAAGTAGTGACCGAATCGGGAAGCCTGTTGTCTGATTTCAATGGCACCTGTTTCGTCTCGGTTTATGATAAAGAATCGGTCGTTAATACCTTGGGGCAAGATTATAATAGCGTAGCCACCTCCTTTAGTCTTCGTAAAAATGTGCTCTATAATGGGGTGGCAGAGGTTAAAAATGGCCTCTTTAGCGTCAGTTTCATTGTCCCTTATGACATCGCCTTTAACTTTGGCAAGGGCCGCATCAGCTATTATGCACGTAATGATGAGATGGATGCGAACGGTATCTTCGAGAATTTCATTATTGGAGGAATCTCTACCGATGCTGAAGAGGATGTGACCCCTCCAGAGATCACGCTCTATATGAATGATAAGGAGTTTCGTGATGGAGGACTTACTGGTCCGAATCCCGTTTTACTGGCTGAACTGTATGATGAGAGTGGTATAAACTCATCGGGTAATGGGATAGGTCATGATCTGACGGCTGTATTAGATAATGAAACGGCAGACGCTTATATCTTGAATGAGTTTTATATGGCAGATAAGGGAACTTATAAATCGGGTGGTTTGAGTTATCAACTGTTTAACCTTTCAGAGGGAGAGCATGTGATTAAAGTGACCGCTTGGGATGTCTTTAATAACTCTACTTCAAAGGCTATTCGATTTAGGGTGGGAAGTGCCGATCAACCCGAGTCTGACAATATCCATTGTTATCCTAATCCCTTCTATAATCAGTGTCGGTTTGATATAGAACATAACCTGGCCGGACAGACCCTTGAGGTCTCTATTGATATCTTCGATATGGTTGGCAGAAAGATCAGACAGATAAAAGAGTATCAGGTACCTACAGGGAATCATTTGAATCCGATCTATTTTGATGGTCAGAGTGAGGATGGTTCATCATTAGGAGCCGGTCTCTATCTATATAAGATTACGCTAACCACTAACGAGGGTCGCTCAGTCGAAAAAACAGGGAAATTAGTCAAAACAGATGTCCCGGTTAATTGATTAGGACTAACTTTACCGAATATGTTGAGGAAAAGAAACTTTATACGATGAGAAAAGCCTATCTATTCTATTCATACTTTTTGTTCTTAGTGATATTTTGTGGGTTTATTCCTTCGCTTTCAATGGGTCAATCGTCGACTTCCGTAGGTCGGCTTATCCTTCCCGACTCATTGATTGTGACTGACACGCTTCAGCCGATAACACAACCTTTTAAATTGACGGCCGATGAGCGTTGGCCGGCAAACTCGGTTCTTCGGGAGGGCAAATGGTTTGTCGTAGCGGTCAAAGAGGATGGGGTCTTTAAGATCACGCCGGCTTTGGTTAAAGAATGGGGGTTAAACCCGTCTCAGTTGGATCCCAATGCCATCGGGATCTATAGTCTGGGTGCTTCATCGTTACCTGAAATCAATGGGGATTTGGTTGCCAGTGACCTCAATCCGATTCCTTCGGAGGTGGTGGCTGATGCCAATGGATCCTTTGATGAGGGGGAGATGGTAAGGTTTTTCGGACAGGGGCCTAATCTGTATGAATATGTCACCTCGACCAAGAGGTATACCTTCAAAGGGAATATCTATTCGGATGTTACGCGTTATTTTGTAAGAGTGGATGACCCGGCTGCTAAACGAATAGAGCGTAATCCGATCTATTCGGGAGCGATCAGCCATTTTGTGACCACTTTTGTGGATTTTGAAATAAAGGCTAAAGACTCGGTCAATCTTGGTCATACCGGACGGCTTTGGTATGGTGAGGAGTTTAATAAAAGCACCCCCTCTTATTCCTATCGGTTCTCTTTCCCTGATATTGTTCTTTCTCAAAAGATAGATGTATACGCCTCGGTTGTTGCACTCGGCAAGACCAGCACGACCTTCACGTTAGATTTTCCGCAGGTAGGCACAGGAACCATTACCGTTACTCCACCCGCGCAGCGGTTTGAACATGTAAAAGGGGTGGCCGTAAACAAGGGCTTCCAATTCACTCCGGTTAGCTCTGAGATTAATTGTAGTCTGACCTACAACTTCGAGGATCCTACTGGGAAAGGTAATCTTGATTATATCATGGTTCAGGCGGTAAGGTCGCTCAAATATCTCAAAGGTGGGTATGACTTCTGGTACATTCCCAATCGTGATCTCCTGAATTTTCCTGAGATACAGATTGCAAATTTGAACACTAATGTCCATATCTGGAATGTGACTCTTTATAATGAGATTACAGATCAAGCCTATCTTTACGAAGATGCGACGAAGTCGATTATCAGGTTAAATGTGAGCACTCCACAACGATTTTTTGCTTTTGAAGATGGGGATGAGAAGAGTCCATTGAATTATGGTCATGTTCCGAATCAGAACCTGCATGCATTAGATCCGTTGGTTCACTATATTATTATTGCGCCTGATTCGATGATGGAGCAAGCTGAACGATTGGGTAAGTTACATGCAGAGGTAGATGGATTTCTTTATCATGTGGTAGATATCAGGCAGGTGCTAAATGAGTTTTCAAATGGCAGTAACGATCCAGCAGGTATCCGAAATTTTATGAGGATGCTATATAATCGTACTATGGGAGGAGGTCCCCGTTTCCTCTTGTTATTTGGAGATGGATCCTTTGATCCTCAAAACAGAATAGCCAACAACGACAAGCATAATTTAATTCCCACCTGGCAGTCGGTTGAGTCGCTCTATTTGGGCACCTCGCATGTGACGGATGACTTCTACGGCATCTTAGCGGATGGTGAGGGTGATTCATCTAAAGGGAGTCTAAAGATTGGGATCGGCCGTTTGTCGGTTGATAATTTGAAGGAGGCAGAGGAGGTGGTAAATAAGATCATTCATTATGTCACCAGCCCGGCTTCTGTTGGGAAATGGCGTAATAAGATCACCTTTGTTGCCGATGATGAGGATTATTCGACTCACTTTAAGGGGTCACGAGACATCATTCAGATTATGGATACCTTGCAACCCGGTTGGGAGGCTCATAAGATCTTTCTGGATGCCTATGTTCAGGAGACCAACTCTTCAGGCTCGACCTATCCGGCGGCAAGAGCCGATCTCTTGTCGACGATCGATGAGGGAACGTTAATGGTTAATTATACCGGTCATGGTGGAGAGTTAGGGTGGACTTCAGAGGGGGTTTTAGTATATAGCGATGTCATGAAGTGGAAACAGCTAGATAAGTTGCCGTTGTTTATCACTGCTACTTGTGAGTTCAGCCGGTTTGATGACCCTGGGCTGACCTCGGCCGGAGAGCTGGTCTTATTGAACCCCGATGGTGGGGGTATTGCATTGCTTACCACCACAAGACTGGCCTACTCCTCTTCAAATAGCTTATTACATACGGCTCTCTTCAAAGAGATTTTCGCCGAAAATAGTTCCAGATTAGACTTCTTTTTAGGAGATATTATCAGGAAAGGAAAGAATAAAACCGGAAATATCCTTAATCTAAGAAACTTTACGCTCTTAGGAGATCCGGCCATGAGAATAGCTTTTCCTGAGTTTATCGTTAAGCTACAGACCATTAATGGCACCTCTGCTCCGGCTTTTGAAGATACACTAACTGCAATGGAGCCGGTGCATCTTACCGGTAGTATCATTAACTCATCCAACGTAAAGTTGAAGAGTTTTAATGGGAAGATTATCTATAGATTCTTTGACAAGCCGGTTAATTCTACTCTCTTAGGTAATGATAAAGAGTCGACGATTTACCCCTTTAAGGTGACCGATCGTCTTTTAGTGGAAGGAGAGGCCGAGGTGGTTAATGGTGACTTTGATTTTTATTTTCTTCCTCCATCAACGATGAATCTTGCATTGGGTAAGCCATTGATCAACTTCTATGCCTATGATAGTTTAGAAGATGCCAGAGGATCATTCAAGAACTTTTGGTTTAGCGGCATCAGTGAGGATGCACTCAATGATAAGCAGGCTCCGTCTCTTCAAGCTTGGATTAATAGCAAGAACTTTGTTAATGGGGACATCGTTGCCGCTTCGGGTTCGATGTTTTTGGCTGAGCTTTCAGATGATTTTGGAATCAATGCCTCAGGTACGAGCATTGGCCGTGATATAATAGCAATTATTGATGAGAACTACAGCGATCCTATTGTTTTGAATGGTTTCTTCCAGGGCTGGTTGAATAATTATAAGGGAGGCAATATAGCATGGATGATGCCTGATTTCTCGGTAGGAACTCATACCATTACTTTGCGGGCCTGGGATTATAATGGCAACTCGTCGGAGGTAACCCTCACTTTTAATGTGGTGGGAGAGTCGGAGATTTTACGAATTAATTCGGTGTCGGTTGTTCCTAATCCTTTTTCCAGTGATGTTTCTGTGGTTGTAAATCATAATTTACCCGGACAGAATATTACTGCGACGATAGAGGTTTACGACTTAAATGGTCGGGTGGTATATCGGGAGAGAAAAGAGTTCAGTCATTCAGATTCAGCTTTAACTCCGTTTGTTTGGAATGGGAAGAATGGTTTTGGAGGGGCTTTACCGGATGGTTATTACCCGACACGAGTGATCTTAGAGAGTGAGAAGTGGGTACAAAGAGCCGGTTTTAATCTCTTAAAGATATCAAAGGAATAGTTTGAAATAAAAGATAAGCAATAAAGAAGAAAAATATTCGTTAGTTTTGCAGATCCATTTTGATAGATCGTAAACTGAAATAGACTAAATAGATCACAAACAGACTAAATAGATCATAAATAGAGTTATCTATGCGTTTTAACCCAAAATTTTTTGTTCTTACGGCCTTAGCCGGTCTCGTACTTAATGTAACTCCTTTGAAGGCGCAAACGGATAGGCAGATGACCATAACCACTGCTGTGCCTTTTTTGTTAATTGCTCCTGATGCTCGTGGAGGCTCAATGGGAGAGACAGGGGTTGCTTCTGACCCGGATGTGAATTCGATGCATTGGAATCCTGCTAAATTCGCATTTCTTGATAAGGGGTTTGGTTTAGCGGCCTCCTACACTCCATGGCTTAGTGACGTAGTGGATGATATCGGGTTAGGCTATGTCGCCGGTTATTATAAGATTGACAAAATGCAGGCGGTATCGGCCTCTTTGAGATATTTCTCTTTAGGTGAGATCACTTTTACGGATGCTTCTAATGTCTCGTTAGGTACCTATAAGCCTAATGAGTTTAACATCAGCCTTGCCTATAGCCGTATGTTGACCAGAAAGTTATCAGCTGGTTTGGCCGCAAAGTTTATCTATTCCAATTTGACGCAGGGACAGAGTGTTGGTACGACTGCGACCAAAGCTGGGGTCTCAGTGGCTGTTGATGCTTCGATCTATTATAAGACAGAATTAAGGATGCGTTCGGTTAGAGATGCTTGGTTTGCCTTTGGTGTCAATATCTCTAATATCGGCTCTAAGATCAGTTATACAGATACGGGCGACAAGGATTTTATTCCTACTCAGTTACGTTTTGGTCCAGCTTTCTCGTTTGATCTGGATAGGTATAACTCTTTCTCGATTAATGCGGATATCACAAAGCTTCTTGTTCCGACTCCTCCCGTTCGTTCAGGTGATACCGTGATCGATGGAAAAGATGACAATGTAGGCATCATTCAAGGGATGTTCCAGTCATTCTATGATGCTCCTGATGGTTTTAGTGAGGAGCTCAAGGAGTTCACATGGGCAATTGGAGCTGAGTATTGGTATAATAAGCAGTTTGCTGTTCGTTCTGGTTATCACCATGAGAGCCAGGATAAAGGTAACCGCCAGTTTGTTACATTCGGAGCAGGTCTTCGTTACAATGTCTTCGGATTGGATTTCTCTTATTTAGTGTCGCTGACCAATAAGAGTCCGTTGGATAACACTTTAAGATTTACTCTCCTCTTCGATTTCGATGCTTTTAAATCTCAGAAGGAGGCATCGTTGGTAAGATCTTTTGTAAGGGCTGTCTCGAACTATTCGGGGCAGCTTTTTTTATTCAAGATAGGGTTGAGGGATTGGTTGGGGGTACGATGACCATATGCTGTAAAAATCAGTTATGGTGATGTAAATGAGTTGTATTACGTGGATAGCTGATTTGTGCGAGGTATTGTAGTGCCAACGTATCATCTAGAACAGTGAGTTTTCTGTCTTTTAATTGTTTGAGTTGGTCTGTAAATGAAAGGGGTTTTTTGTTGTAAGTTCTCTTTCTCATGGGCTTAAAAAAGGAGATAAATATGGAGAGGAAGCGAAGAGGAGACGAAGGGGTGAGATCTAAAAGTGTTTGGAGTCGATTATCCTTCAACCGTTGATATTAATTTTGAGGCGATTTCGGTCAAAGAG
>JACCEE010542415.1_pt1 | contig 11524 bp, 8 predicted proteins | sample 7449931 | NCBI WGS metagenome assembly JACCEE01 (sample SAMN15323457, study PRJNA562643) | freshwater metagenome | isolation source: river surface water | place: USA:Blue River Watershed | collected 2017-08-19 | reverse complement strand
CGCCGTAATGAGTGAGCCGCTTTCCATTGCTGCTTCGACGACCAGAACACCCAACGCTAATCCTGAGATCAAGCGATTGCGCCTCGGGAAGTTGAATGCCGTGACCGGCGTGCCGAGCGGGAACTCCGAGACGATCGTCCCCTTCGCACCAATCTCCAGCGCCAGATCCTTGTTGCGCGCCGGGTAGATGCGATCGATCCCGGTGCCGATGAAAGCGACCGTGTCGCCGCCGGCACTCAGTGCGCCGCGATGCGCCGCGGCGTCGACGCCGAGTGCGAGCCCGCTGGCAATGACCAGTCCTGCGTTGGCGAAGGCCGAGGCGAAACGCTCCGCATTCTGTATACCCTGGGGCGTCGGGTTGCGGCTGCCGACCATGGCCAGCGCTGGCCGGTTGAGCAGGTCGAGGCGGCCGCGGACGTAGATCAGTGTCGGCGGGTCGGCAATCTCGAGCAGCGCCTGCGGATATTCATGATCGGCGATGGTCAGGATGTGCTGGTTGTCGCCGGTCGACCATTCGCACGCGGCACGCACCAAGTCGGCGTTGTCGGTTTCCAGTAAAGCAGTGGCGAGACGGTCGCCGATGATACTGCGCAAATCGCAGTGCGCGGCAGAGAAGATCGCCTCGGGCAGTCCGAACGCTCCGAGAAGCTTGCGTTGCGTCTCGCTGCCGATGCCGGGGATGAGCGTTAGTCGCAGCCAGTCGTTGAGCGACTCGTTCAAGGCCATCGATCAGGGCGTGCGCACGAAGTCATTGACTTCGACGGTACCCTCCGACTGCACCACCAGCGCATACGAGATGTGGTCGAACGTGCGGAAGACGAAGACGAGGCCGGTGCGTTCCGCCGGGATCTGGACGTTGATCTTCTGGTCGTTCTCGTCGCGCTGGGTCACGGTGCGATTTCTTTCAAGCGCGAGAACATGGCCGATCTCAAGACCGTCCTGATTGCCCAGATTCAGCGAGATGATCGAGCCGCGTCCCGCGGAACCGACGCCGCCATAAATCGAAACGACGCGGCCATCAACAGATGACTCCGGCCGGTGCGGGACGTAGTGCGCCATCGTCGGCTTGGTCGACGGAACCAGACGATCGCCGCGGCCGATCTCCTGTGTCGATGAGGTGATCTCGAAGGTGGCGGGCTGGCCGGGGCGGGTCTGCGTGGCCGTGCCGAGGTAGAACGCCTCGTAGCCGAGAATCCGGGTGTCGTCCGCCGGGTCGTGCAGCGGCTTACCGTTGCGGTAGACCTGCCACTTCTCCTGCTTTGGATCGGCATCGTCAACGTAGGCGACACTGCCCTCACCGAGGAACACACGATCCTGCTGGGTCGCAACGATCCGCGCGGCACCGTCGAGCTCGTTGGCTTCGATGACCAGCGGTTGCGATATGAACGGCTCGATGATGTTGGGCGGGATTGGCGGAATCGCTTCCTCGTTCTTCTCGGAATAAACCTGCGGGCGCAGTTTGCCGTCGCCGCCCATTCCCTTTCTTACCCGTAGCAGCGGATTGCCGTTCTCGTCGCGCTCCAGGACGATGACGTCGCCGGGGTAGATACGATGCGGGTTCTGGATCTGATCGCGGTTCATGCGCCAGATTTCCGGCCAGCGCCAAGGTTCCTTGAGAAACTGCGCAGAGATTCCCCAAAGCGTATCGCCGGGGACAACGATGTGCTGTACCGGTGCTTTATCGGCCAGCTGGATGGGGCGTTCGGTAGCGCCGCAAAGCGTAGCAGCCATGGCCAGAACAAGCGCGGATAAAGTGCGGATCATCGTGTTATCCTCATACGAGCGGTCGGCAACGTCGGTGAGTGCTTGCGGGAAACTAGCGGGACCCGGATCGTCGAAATCTCCGACCTTCTAAGCGTGATTTTTCGACCGTTCCCTGCGCTGTACGAGCCGTTACTGACATCGCATACTGTGCGCAGACAATGCGCGTTTTTTTCAATATGTTGCGTTAGATTCTGCACGTAATTACTTATTCGATCAAGCTTTTTATGCCTTTACTGCCCATCCTCCGCTATCCCGATCCGCGCCTGAAAAAGGTGGCAAAACGCGTCGAAAAATTTGACGACAGCATTCGCCGGCTGGCGGCCGATATGGCCGAAACAATGTACGAGGCGCCAGGTATCGGGCTGGCAGCGACGCAAGTTGATGTGCATCTGCGCGTCATCGGCATCGACATCTCGGAGACGCGCGATCAACTGCTGGTTCTGGTCAATCCGGAACTCGTCGAAAGCGACGGTCTGCAGGTGTGCGAAGAGGGTTGCCTTTCAGTGCCGGGAATCTATGACAAGGTGGAACGCGCCGAGCATGTGACCGTTCGCTACTTCGACGCGGATGGGCTGGAGCAAAGCATCGAGGCGGATGGCTTGCTTGCCGTCTGTCTGCAACACGAGATGGATCACCTCGATGGCCGCGTTTTCGTCGAGCATCTCTCGCAGCTCAAGCAATCGCGCATCAAGGCCAAGCTGGCCAAGCAATCCCGGATCACGGCATGAAGTTGATCTTCGCCGGTACGCCGGAATTTGCCGCGCAGGCGCTTGACGCCATCATCGCTGCCGGACACGAGGTGGCGCTGGTCCTCACGCAACCGGATCGCCCGTCCGGGCGCGGCTTGGCGCTGCGCGCTTCGCCGGTCAAGGAGCGGGCCTTGGCCGCCGGGATAGACGTCTTCCAGCCGCCGACCTTGCGCGACGTCGCCGCGCAGGAAACGATTCGCGCAGTCGGCGCCGAGGCGATGGTCGTTGCCGCCTATGGCTTGATTCTGCCGCAGGTAGTCCTCGACATGCCGCGCTTTGGTTGCATCAATATTCACGCATCGCTCTTGCCGCGCTGGCGCGGCGCGGCGCCGATCCAGCGCGCGCTCCTCGCCGGTGACGCGGAGACCGGCGTCTGCATCATGCAGATGGAAGCCGGGCTGGACACCGGACCGGTGTTGAGTTCCGGAGAATTGTCGATCGCCGACGACGACACCGCTGCGACCTTGCACGACAAGCTGGCGGCGCTTGGTGCCGAACTGATCGTCGACGCGCTGGCCAGGCTGCCCCTCGCGCCCTGCCCGCAACCGGATGCTGGCGTCACCTACGCGGCCAAGATCGAGAAGGCCGAAGCACCGCTCGACTGGCGTCTCCCGGCGATTCAACTGGCGCGCCAGGTGCGCGCCTTCAATCCGTTTCCCGGCGCCTTGGCGAGTTTTCAGGGCAACGCGATCAAGGTTTGGGGCGCGCGCGTGAGTGAAGCCAGCGGAGCACCGGGGACGATCCTGGCGGCCGACCGGAACGGCATCGTCGTCGCTTGCGGTGAAGGCGCGCTCTGCCTTCTCGAACTGCAAAAGGCGGGCGGCAAGCGTCTGCCCGTCGCACAGTTCCTCGCCGGGATGCCGCTTGCGGCCGGTGCCGTCTTCGACCTTCCTGCTTGATTTTCACGGCTTGTGCCCAATCTTGGCCGTAGCGCGGCGGGCGATCTGCCGCGAATCGGCATGGCTGCGCGCAAGCGCAAGCAACAAGGAGGTGTGGAGATGTTCGGCAACTGGTTGAAGACATCGCTGCTGATGGCGGCGATCATGGCGCTGTTCGGCGTGATCGGGACGTATATCGGCGGCGCTTCGGGCATGGTCATGGCGCTGCTGTTCGGCGGCGCGATGAACCTCTTCGCCTACTGGTTCTCCGATTCGATGGTGCTCAAGATGTACAACGCGCAGGAGGTCGACGAGACCTCGGCACCGCAGTTCTACGCGATGGTGCGCGAGCTTGCGCAGCGTGCCGAGCTGCCCATGCCGCGCGTCTATCTGATCGACGAGGCGCAACCGAATGCGTTCGCTACCGGGCGCAATCCCGAGCACGCCGCCGTCGCCGCGACGACCGGCATCCTGCGCATGCTCTCGGCGCGCGAGATTCGTGGTGTGATGGCGCACGAACTGGCGCACGTTCAGCATCGCGATATCTTGATCTCGACGATTTCGGCAACGATGGCCGGCGCGATTTCGGCGCTTGCCAACTTCGCCATGTTCTTCGGCGGGCGTGACGAAGAAGGCCGTCCGGCCAACCCGATCGCCAGTCTGGCGGTTGCCCTTCTGGCACCGCTCGCGGCGTCCTTGATCCAGATGGCCATCTCGCGCTCGCGCGAGTTCGAAGCCGACCGCGGTGGCGCGGAGATCTGCGGCGATCCGAATGCGCTGGCCGACGCACTGATCAAGATCGACTCCTATGCGCGCGGCATCCCGATGCCGACGGCCGAGGCGCATCCCGCGACGGCGCAGATGATGATCATGAATCCGCTTTCCGGCGGCGGCATCGCCAACCTGTTCAGCACGCACCCGGCGACCGAGCAACGCGTCGCGCGCCTGCGCGAACTGGCACGCGCCTGACCGAGACGATTTACGGCAGCTTGCGCAGCACGCCGGCCAGACGGTGGCCGGCGCTGACAATACGTTGGTTGGCGACTTCCCGCGCGCGCTCGTAGAACGGCTTGCCGACCTGCTGCTGGCGGGCGTAATCGGCGGGAAAGCCCTCTTTCCCGGCGACCTGCCAGCTTTCCTCTAGCCACTGCGCCGGGCTTGCCGGCGCCGGCTCCGGGTACATCGCGACCAGTGCCCGGCACGCCGAGTCGAGCTTGTTTCCGGACAGGTTCGGCGGACCGGGAAGATCGTCCCACAGCGCGTGCAGGCTGACAATCCGCCGGCGCGGCGCCGACGGATTCAGTCGCTTGGGATCGTCGCGCGGAGCCAGCCAGGCGGCCTCGGCGTCGACCACGTGCAGCGGCTGATGCGCGTCGGCGACGAGATGGATTAGCCATGGCAAGGCGTAGACCTTCGCGTTGAACGCGGTTTCCGAGGCATCGTGCGTGCCGAGTGCGCGCACCAGCACGACGAGTTGCCGATCGAGTTGCCCGCGCGCTTCGTCCGTGTTGTCTTCCGCTCTCGTCTGACCGGGCAGCGGACGATTCACGTAATGCCAGTCGCTGTGGCTCTCCATGTCAGGAAAACCGGGCAGCAACGGTGTGGCCGCCTCGTCGGCGGCGTGGAAGCGCCGGTCGTAGCGGACGCGGTCGGCCCAGGTCGAGGCTTCGATGAATGCCATGCGATCGAGCGCATCGCCCCTGGCCTTGCGTGTCCACAGCGCGTAGTCCGGATGCGCGCGCAAGAGCGCGCCGACCTTCTCGCGGCTCGCCGGCGGCAACTGCTCCCACGCGATGCACGCCGAGAGGCGGTGTCCCGTGAAGTTCCAGGCCGAAGCCGATAGCGGCAGAAAACTGGCGAGCATGGCCATGAGCAGCCGATAGCGGCGCCTTTGCCGGTTGCTTATGGCCCAGTGGAGTTTCGTCATGCGTGCGCGGATTGCTCGTTCGCCGCGCTCGGGGCTGGCGCGCAAAGCGGGAGCGTCAGGGTGAAGGTCGTGCCGACACCGGGTGTCGAAGCGACCGTGATGCGCCCGCCGAGCGTCTGCATGACGAGGTTGTGGCAGATGTGCAGACCGAGCCCGACGCCGCCGCGCCCCATACGCGTGGTGACGAAGGGGTCGAAGATGCGCGGCAGCAGCGTGTCGGGGATGCCGTTGCCGTTGTCGGCGAGCGTGATGCACCCCGCCTCGTCGCCGTCCGGCGTCGCGGCGATCGTTACCCGGCGATCATCGCAGTCTTCGAAGGCGTGCGTGACGGCGTTGCTGATCAGGTTGGTGATGACCTGGCCGAGCGGTCCTGGGAAGCTATCCATGGACAACCCCTGCGCGACGTCGACGCTAATAGCGACATCGCCGCGCTTGAGCAGCGGGCGGACCGTCAGCACGATCTCGTCGACGACCTCTTCGAGCAGGAAAGCGCGGCGCTGCGAGGAGCTCTGGTCGGCGGCGACCTGTTTGAAGCTCGCCACCAGTTCGGCCGCGCGCGACAGATTGCGGAAGGCGATATCGCTGCCGGTATCCATCGCTTCGAGCAGTTTGTCGAGGCTGGAGCGCTTGATTCCGCTTTCCATCTCCTTCCTGAAGGTGCGCAGCGACGCGATGAGCGTCGAGAGCGCCATGACGCCGTTGCCGAGCGGCGTGTTCAGTTCGTGCGCGATGCCGGCGACGAGCGCGCCGAGCGAGGCGAGTTTCTCGCTCCTGACCAGCTCGGCCTGCGTCAGCTTGAGGTGTTCGATCGTCGTCGACAGCCGTGCGTTGGCCTCGAACAGTTCCGCCGTGCGTCGTTCGACGCGCTGTTCGAGCTCGCTATTGAGCGCGCGGATCTCGGCCTCGATGCGGCGCAGCTCGGTGACGTCGCGCACGACCATGAGCGCGCGTCGTTGTCCTCCGGTGATGAAATAGCTGACCGAGAGCGCAGCGATGAACTCGCTACCGTCGAGTCGTCGAGCGCGGGTCTCCAACTCGACGAACTGCTTCGCCTGTAGCGCGTGGTAGAACTGCTTTCGTTCGTTCGCGTTGCACCATAGGTTGAGCATTTTCCCCGTCTTGCCGACGAGTTGGTCGCGTGTGGCGGCGAGCAAGTGCGAACAGGCGTCGTTAACGCGCACAAAGACGTAATTCACCTGCGGGTCGAGGACGATCATACCCACCGGTGAGGCGTTGAATACGGCCTCCAGCTCCTGCTTTTGTGCGCGAAGCGAGTCAGCCATTCGCTCGAGATCGCGCGAGAGCTCATCGAACTCGACGATGCGGCCACGCGGCCACGGCCCGGGCGTTTCACCGTTGGCGATGCTGCGCGCGCGCTGGGCGAGCGCGGCGATCGGTCGCGCCATGCGCGTCGCCCACAGCGGCGCCAGCACGACGCCGAGCGCGAGGGTGATGCCGAGCACGGCAATCCACAGATCGACTGTCGACGCGATGCGCGGATTGGCGAGTCCGCCCGGCGAGCGGATGACGAAGTACCAGTCGAGCAGGTGCGAATGCGCGAGCGCCGCGTCGAAGGTCTTGCCCTCGAAAGACAGCGTGTCGGCGAGCGAGCCGGAATGATGCGACCCGGTCAGCAGCGGCAGGTGGCGCAGATTGACGACGCCGACACGCGCGGCATTTTCGCTGTCGGCCAGGATTTCGCCGTTGCGGTCGATGATCCACACCATCAGATCCCTGCGTCCGGAGGCGACGCGCAGGGTGTCCATGATGTGGGCGAGCGCAATCTCGCCGATGATCACAGTGTCCCCGGCCGGCGTACCGATGCTGACGGCGACCTCGCTCGATACGGGCGAGAGGTATTTGTCACTCCAGACGGTCCGTGCCTCGGTGACGGTACGCTGGAAGATCGGGTCGCGCGACAGGTCGTTGCCGATGAGCTCGCGGCGGCGGGCGTGGCCGAGCCAGGACTTCAGGCTGGCGTTGATCACCGTGCCGTCGCGGTCGACCTGGTAGATGGCGGTGAACGCGCTGCTTCGCCCAAGCGCGCGCTCCAGCGTCTTTTCCGGCGTCGTTCCCGGATTGCGCAGCGCCGTGGCGATCAGTTCGAGCTGCGTCTGGATGGCCCCGAGCATGGCTTCGCTGCGCAGCGACAGATCGGAGACTTCGACGCGCAGGTCTTCCTGGCTCTCACGGCTGACCTGCGGCAAGCGGATGAGGAAAAGCGTGGCGCCGGCGAGCAGAAAGCTGATCAGCGAAATCAGCGAGAGCAGCCCGATCAGCCCGGTACGCAGGCGCCAGCGACGGCGGTTCATTGCGCGCGCACGAAGCGGCCGTCGCGGATCGCCATGAAATAGGCCACGCGCGTCGTGTCGCCGTTTTCGTCGAACCGGATCTGCTGCTGCAACCCCTCGTAGGGGCCGAGCTTGATCAGTGCTTCCTTGACGCTCATTCCGTCCGGCCGGCGCGACAGCGCATCGAGTGCGGCCGTCGCCGCGTCATGGGCGAGCACGCTGCCGAACACCGGCTCCTTGCCGAAGCGCTTGGCGTAGGCCGAGCGGAATGCCTGGAAGCGCTCCGACGTGTCGTCCTGATTGTAGTTCTGGACGATCATCAGACCCTCGACGGCACGCCCGCCGAGTTCGATCAACTGCGCGGTGCCGGCCCATTCGGCAGCGATCAGCGGGATCTCCGGGGCGACCTTGCGCGCCTGTTGCGAAAGCCGCGCGGTGTCGACCGCGTTGGCGATGAAGAGCAACGCATCCGGCCTGGGCGCGAGCATCGCATCAACGATCGGTGTGTAGTTGGCCGACGTCGAGTCGAAGTACGGCGCGCTGACGATTTCGCCGCCGAGCGCTTCAAAGGCGGTCCTGAATTCCGTCAGCCAGCTCTCGGCGAAGCTGCGGTTGTTTTCGTTGGCTGCGACGCTGACGCGCTTGAAGCCCTTGGCGAAATAGTGCTCGGCGTAGTTGCGCCCGTTGTCGCGCGTCGTCAGGTTGATGCGGAACAGCATGTCGTCCTTGCCGTGAAACTTGACCGCCGAAGCGGTCGGTGTGAGCAGCACGACGCCAGCCTTCTCGACGGTCGGCAGGATGTTGTCCACCACCGCGCTGCTCGTCGGGCCGATGATCAGGTCTACGCCGCCCGCAACGAGTTCCTGCGCTGCGCCGGCGGCACTTTCGGCAGTCTGGCCGCTGTCGCGGACGATGATCTCGAGCGGGCGCTTGTCCGCGTGGCCGTTCTCGCGGTACTGGTCGGCGGCGAGGATGACGCCGTTGCGTGCCGCCTCGCCGAGATCGGCGCTGCGTCCGCTCAGTTCGGCGAGGAAGCCGATGCGCAACGGCGGTGGCTCGGCGCAGCCGGCGAGCAGCAGGGCGATGATGCTCGGGCACAGCCAATCGCGAAAACACGAAAAGCGCATGTCCTCAACCCTCCAGCCGGTTGCACCGGGCCAGCCATTCGACGAACTCGTCCTCCGACATCGGTCGGGCATAGTGGTAGCCCTGCGCGGTCTCGCAGCCGAGGGCGACGAGCACATCGGCAGTCGACTGCGACTCGACGCCTTCGGCGATGACTTCGAGCTGGAGTTCGTGACCAAGGAGGATGATCGTGCGTGCGATGCGCGTTCCCTGGTCGTTCTTCTCCAGCGCGCTGACGAAGCTGCGGTCGATCTTCAGCCGGTCGGCCGGGAGCTTCTGCAGGTAGGAGAGCGACGAATAGCCTGTGCCGAAGTCGTCGAGCGCGACCGACACACCGCGCGCGCGGATCTCTTCGAGCAGCTTGATGATCGGGTCGATGCCGCCGACGGCGACCGACTCGGTGATTTCGATCTCGAGCTGCGCCGGATCGCTCCCGGTTTGCCGGATGGCCTCGTCGATGAGGCCAAGGAAATTTGGCTGGCGCAGCTGCACCGGCGAAACGTTGACCGCCATCCTGAGCGTCGGCAGGCCCTGTGCCTGGAAGCGCTGCAGGGCGAGCAAGGCGGTCTGCACGATCCAGCCGCCGAGTCCGACGATCAGCCCGGACTGCTCGGCGACCGGGATGAAGCGGTCGGGTGGGATCAGTTCGCCGTCCTTGCGCCGCCAGCGCAGCAGCGCTTCGACACCGATAACGCGGCCGCTGGCGAGATCGATCTGCGGCTGGTAGGTGAGGAAGAGCTGTTCCTGGCCGAAGGCGAGGCGCAGGTCGCGCAGGAGATGCGAGCGTTCGCGCGCGCGCCGCCCCATCTCCTCGGAGTAGACCACCGACTGGCCGATGCCGCGCGACTTCGCCTTCTTCAGCGCGAGGAAGCCGTCCTTCACGTACTCGATCGCCGAACGCGGCGTGCCGCCAAGGCGTACCAGACCGGTGCAAACGGACACGACGTGGTCGATCTTTTCGATGGAAAACGGCGCGACAAAGCACTGCTGGAGGGCTTCGGCGGTAACGAGGTCGTGCGCCCCGAGCAGGGCAAAGGCGTCACCGGCCAGCCGTGCGATGAAGACGGTTGGCGGAAAGGCGTCGCGCAGCCGCCGGGCAGTGAGTCGCAGCAGCGACTCGACGTAATCGTTGCCGAGAATGTCGTGCGTGGTTGAAAACTGGTCGATGTCGACCACGGCCAGCATTTGCTCCGGGCTTGCCTCGCGCGCAAGTCGCTCGCTCAGCTCGCAAACGAGCGCGGTGCGGTTGGGCAGGCGCAACTGCCGGTCGATGAAGGCATCCTGGCGCAGCTCCTCGACGAGGTCGACATTCTTCGCGCAGAGCGCGATGTTCGTGCAGAACACGCGCAGCAGCTCCTGATCGACTTCCCGGATCGGCAGCGCCGAGTCGATGAAAGCGGCGAAACCGTGCTCCGGCGTCTTCTGGAAGTAGAGCGTGATGCAGTGCGGCTGGATGATGTTCTGCTTCTTCTCCAGCGCCAGCGACAGCTGCTGGACGATGCGCGCGTCGTCGATGTCGCTCAGGCGGCGCTGGATGAGGTGGCGGAAGTTGCCGGCCGCGGCGATGATGCGGAATTGTTGCGTATTGACGCCTTGCTCCGGTTCATCCGTCGCCGCACAGACGACGCCCTCCGGCTCGGTGCCGATCAGGCTGGCGATCTGCGTGATGACGCCTTCGGCGAAGGCGCGCAAGCCCTGCTCGGCGATCAGGTGGTTGCTCGCCGCGACGATCTTCTCCAGCCCCTTGCGGTTGGCGTCGAGTCGCTGCAGCTGGTCGAAGGAGCGGATCGCCCCGGTCAGCGTGGTGAACAGCTTGATCCGGGTGAGCTCGCTCTTGCTCTTGTAGTCGTTGATGTCGTAACGCGCGATCGTCTCCAGCTCCGGTGCCTGGCCCGGCTGGCCGGTGCGCAGGACGATGCGCGTGTTGTGCAGCTTGAGATCGTTGCGGATCGTGCCGACGGTGCGCAGGCCGGCGTCGTCGCTCTCCATCACCACGTCGAGCAGGATCACGGCGATGTCCTTTTGCTCGCGCAGGAGGGTCAGGGCCTCGGCACCCGAGTAGGCGTGCAGGAGCTGCAGCGGCCGACTCAGGATCAGGGTATCGGCGAGCGTGAAGCGCGTCGCTTCGTGGACGTCCGGGTCGTCGTCGACGATCAGGATGCGCCACGGATCGCGTTGCGTCGATGGCCAGGTCGCGCCACCTTTGGCGTCCTCGGCGATGAAAACGATGTCGTCGTTATCGGAACTCAATGACTTCCCTTTCCCCAGGATCATTTCCCTGTTGCGAGATAGTAAGGAAAGGGCGGCAAAAAAACCACCCGGCGAGACGAGTCTTCCCCGATGCTGGAGCGGGCGTTGCGACGGCGCTGCGCGCGCGATGAGCCAGCCGTCATCATGCTAAACTCGATCAACCTCAACACATTGCGAATCATCGCCTTGGCTACATCCACTCCTGCTTCTCCGCCTTCGTCATCACCCTCCGCGTCGCGGCGTGTGCGCGTCGTCAAAAAGGATCGGCCGGTGGCCGCTGCCACGTCGCCGTCGATCTCGGCGCTGGCCGCAGACTCCCTCGGCTGGAGCCTGTTGCTGGCGGCGCGTGTGCTGGCGGCCGTCCATGCCGGCAAGAGCCTGAGCGAGGCGCTCGGCGTCCTCGCGTCGGAGCCGCCTTCGGCGCGCGCGGCGGCGCAGGATGTTGCCTACGGCGTGCTGCGCCGTTACGGCTGGGGTGAGTTCATCCTCGGCCGGCTGATGGCCAAACCGCTGACGCACGGCGAGACGCAAGCCTTGCTG
>JACCEE010050638.1_pt1 | contig 11525 bp, 6 predicted proteins | sample 7449931 | NCBI WGS metagenome assembly JACCEE01 (sample SAMN15323457, study PRJNA562643) | freshwater metagenome | isolation source: river surface water | place: USA:Blue River Watershed | collected 2017-08-19 | reverse complement strand
TGTAGCGATAAAGTAAAAATCCTAAATATGTTTTTGCTAAGTATTGACTATGGTTAGCGACATCGTTTAAAGTTATAGTATAATTATCTTGCGTAACCTGTATGTCAGAAAAGGGAAAACTGTGAGTTTATTTAACTTAAAACCTGATCCTGTAGTAGGAATAGACATCAGTACAACTGCAATTAAGGTGCTTGAATTGGCTCGCGCAGGGAAAAGTTATCGAGTCGAAAGTTACGCGCTCGAACCTCTGCCTGAAAAAGCGGTGGTGGATAAAAATATCGCAGAAGTTGAAATTGTGGGCGAGGCGGTGACTCGGACAATTCAATTGGCAAAACCGAAAACCAAATATGCGGCGGTGGCGGTGGCGGGCCCCGGGGTGATTGATAAAAAAATTACTTTGGACGGCGGATTATCGGATGATGACATGCGTTCTGCGATTCAAGTCGATGGTGAAGCCTATTTGGGGATGCCCGTCGATGAGGTCAATTTAGATTTCTTAGTTTTGGGCCCGAATGAAAAGGAGCCAGAACGTTCTGACGTGTTGTTGGTGGCGGCGCGCAAGGAAATGGTCGATTCCAGAATTACGGCGGTCGAAATGGCGAGTTTAAAAACGCGGGTGGTGGATGTCGAAAAATACGCGTTAGAAAATGCCTTCGTCATGATGACGCAAAATGATCCGGAAATTATGGAAGGCGAAACGGTTGCCTTGGTTGAAGTCGGCGCGACCACGACAGCAATGTATGTGATGGGTAATACTAAAACACCTGATGCTCGCATTGTATTTTCTCGTGAAGAAATGTTCGGCGGCAATCGGTTGACAGATTCCATTCAAGCAATGTATTCAATGAATTACAACGAAGCCAATTATGCGAAAAAACATGGCAGTTTGCCCGAGGGTTACGATGCCGATGTGTTAGAACCATTTAAAATGGAAATGGCACAACAAATCAATCGTATGGTACAATTTTACTATTCCACTTCCACGTTTGGCAAACTTTCTCATATCATGGTGGCGGGAGGATGTGCTTCAATCAGCGGTATTATCGAACAAATCGCAAATAAAGTCGGCGGACACGTCACCATTGCCAATCCGTTTGCCTCGATGACAATTGGTTCAAAAGTCAATAAAAAAGCACTCATGGAGGATGCGCCGGCACTGATGATCGCATGTGGACTTGCCCTACGAACTTTTGACGAATATCCCTATTAAATACTATGCCCCGTATTAACCTACTCCCTTGGCGTGAAACCCTCAAAAAAGAGCGAGAACTGCGCTTTGGCATCCTCACCGGCGTGTCGTTGGTCGTGACGGGTCTGATCGCATTGGCGGTGCACTTGTACATGGCGGGATTAATCAGTTTTCAACAAGAGCGCAACGGTTTTGTTGAGGCGGAGATCAAAAAAGTTGAGGCGCAAATCGAAGAAATTAAACAGGTTGAAGAAGAAAAACGTCATCTTATCGACCGCATGAACGCAATTCAAGGGTTAGAAACCGGTCGCCCCAACGTGGTACATCTTTTCGATGAAATTGTCAAAACGATCCCAGATGGTGTGTTTTATACCGATTTTAGGCAAGATGGTGAAAAATTAACGTTCAAAGGGTTTGCTCAATCTGACGCGCGGGTTTCTTCATTGATGACCAACATTGAGAAGTTGTGCGATGAGAATGAGGAAAAAAAACGTACCGAAGCCAAACAATTCAGTCGCTGTTGGATGAAAGAACCTAGAATTCAAATTATCCGTGCTGAAGAGCGAGAAACAGGCAAGGGGGGTCCGGCAAGTACCTCAAATAAACGCAGTGTCAGTTCGTTTACTTTGAATGTGACTTCTGTCAAGCCTTCTGGTGGTGATGAAAAGGCGACTGATAAGGCGAAAAAAGCTCCAGCCACGCCCGCCGCCGCATCAACCCCACCGCCTGCTGCACCTCCGGCTAAGGCTAAATAGACAATTATATGAAATTGCAAGATTTTAATAATCTCGACCCGCGTAACTTAGGCAATTGGCCCATTCCAGTTAAGGCGGTTGTCATTCTCATGTTGTGCGCAGCCGGTTTAGCCGCCGGATATTATTTGGACACGCAGAATCAGATCACCGAATTAAGTACCTTTCAGCAGAAAGAATTGGAATTGATTGAAGATTTTAAGAAAAAACAGATGGATGCGGCGCGGTTGCCCAAGTTGAAAGAACAGATGATTGAAATTCAGGAAAATTTGAAAGAATTACAAAGTCGTCTGCCCAACCAAGCTCAAGTCGGCGGTTTAATCACCGATATTTCGCAACAAGCCATTGCTAGCAGTTTAAAATCAGAACTTTTTGAGCCACAAGCCGAGAAAATGGGGCAACTTTACGTGGAAATCCCGATCAAATTGGAACTCAGTGGCAATTATCACTCTTTTGGTAAGTTTGTCAGTGGCGTGGCTGCGATGAGTCGGATTGTGACTTTGCACGATGTTTCAATCAAGACAAACGACTCTGGTCAGAAAAAAACTGGACAGTTGACCATGAATCTAACGGCTAAAATTTATCGTTATCGAGATGCTTCAGAAGTTGTAGCTGCTCCGCCCCCTGCTGCGGCTAAACCGGGTGCTGCCCCCCCACCGCCACCGCCTCCCGCGAAAAAGTAACCCAAGGATCGTCTGATGACCATGTTACGGCTATTGACTCTCGGTGTACTTGCCCTCGTGTTGACTTCTTGTGGCGGCGATATGTCTGACCTACAGGCAGAAGTGGAACGGATTAAGGCGAGAAAAAACAATCAGGTTGATCCCATTCCAACATTTGTTGTCGTACCAAAGTTTTTCTATCCGACTGATGTAGAAAAATTACGTGATCCGTTTAAATCATTTTTGGAAGAAACCGTCGATAATGCGCGCAGTAAAGTGACCGCTGAAACCATGCAGTTAAATTGTCCGCATCCCGACCCTTACCGAGTGCGAACGGGTTTGGAAAAAATGCCGGTGGACGCATTGCAGATGGTCGGTATCTTAGAAAATCAAGAAGATAAATCGGTGGCAGTGGCAGAACAACCCACATCCAAAGTTGCACGTCCCGCAGAATTTTGGGGATTGGTGGCTTCTAAAAGTGATGGAACAATTTATCGAGTTAAGGTCGGTGACTACATTGGTGATAAAGATGGCAAAATTATCAACATTACTGAGACTCAAATTGAAGTCGTTGAACTGCATCCTGATGGCACTGGATGTTGGGCTGAAAAAACTGTGACAATGGCACTCTACGACGCACCCAAATAATTATAAATTTATGTTGCTTCGTCAACTTCAGATGGTTGCCCAAATTTATCATCTAGTTAGGATGTAAATCCTCGTTGCTTTCCTTATAAAAGGTATATCTATGCCTCGCCTCATGACATCTGTGCTATCATGGTTGATGGTCAACATCTGGTTACTGACAGCCCTCGCTCATGCAGAAACCACTGGAACTAACCAATTGACCAAAATGAGTTTTATGACTTTACCGGGCAGCCGAGTGCAAGTCAATCTTGATTTTGCACATCCCGCCGTGAAACCTTTGAGTTTTTCTACCGATAATCCGGCTCGAATCGCGCTTGATTTTCCTGCGACGGGCTTGAATGTTGAGAAAAAATCTCAGGTGGTTGGCGTGGGCGCGTTGCAAGGACTCAGTGCGGTCGAAACATCGGATCGTGCCAGAGTGGTATTAAACTTGGTAAACATGGTGCCTTTTACGGTCGATGTGAAAAATAATCGTGTTGTGGTTGAATTAGATGGACTTGCCATCGCGCAAACGTCTTCAGGTTCAGAAACCAGTAATATTTTAAACAGTGCGAAAACTACCGCCGCGGCTGCCCCAACCGCCACACCGCCTGCACCTGTTGCCATACCCACGAAAAAAATGGCAGTCGCCACGCCTCAGCCCCAACCGATTGCCCCACAAGCCGCCGTCCCCACACCAACAGGTTACAGTGGTTATTCGATCCAAAATATTGAATTCGGTCGGACGGAAGCGGGGGCGGGTAAATTGGTGGTGACATTATCAGACCCATCGGTTGTGGTGGATATGAAGGAAGAAGGCAAGAATATTATTCTCGATTTTATGAACAGTTCTTTGCCGGAAAAATTAGATCGCCGCTTAGAAGTGACGGATTTTGGCACGCCGATCAGTTTGATTGATACTTCGCGCCAAGCCGACGGTTCGGTACGTATGAAGGTGACGGTTGCTGACGATGCGGAACATCTGGCGTATCAGTCTGAAAATAAATATGTTTTAGAAGTAAAGCAACTGAAACCGGAAGAGAAAAAAGAGTTGCAGAAAAAAGACCCCACTTATACTGGTCAGAAAGTTTCGTTTAATTTCCAAAAAATCTCCATCCGTGCTGCGTTATTGTTGCTCACAGACTTGCCCGGTGCAAATTTGAATCTGGTGGCAAGCGATAATGTTAAGGGTGAGATTACTTTGAAACTTAAAAATGTCCCTTGGGATCAAGCACTTGCGATTATTCTCGAAGCCAACGGTTTGGGCATGAAGAAAATTGGCAATGTGGTCATGGTGGACAGCAAGGTGGAATTGGCAAAACGGGAAGAGGCGGAACTTAAATCGCAACAAGCTATTGAGCAACTTTCGCCATTACGCACTGAGTACATGCAAATTAATTATCATAAAGCTAAAGATATTGCTGCTCTTTTGGTGAGTAAAGGAACGGAGAAGGGCGGGTTTTCATTCGTGTCAGCGCGGGGCAGTGTCTCTTTTGATGAAAAAACGAATATGTTGATTTTACGAGATACTTCCGAGCAATTGACCCAAATTCGCCAACTGGTAACTTCTTTAGACGTACCCATTCGTCAGGTTTTAATTGAGTCTAAAGTGGTGATCGCAGATGATAATTTCGGCAAGTCACTGGGAGTCAAGTTTGGTTACAGTGCGCAACAGACCATGAACAGCGATCTTGGGGGCGTAGTTCTTGGGGGCGCGGTGCCGGGGACAACTAAATATGGTGCAGGCACCGCTTTTGCCACGGGCGATGAGGCAGAAGCGAAAGAAAATTGGTTAGTCAGTCTGCCAGAAACGTTGGGAAATGCGCAAGGTGCTGCGTTGGGGCTTGCGATTGGGAAAATTGGCAGTTACTTGTTACAATTAGAGCTTTCCGCATTACAGCAAGAAAGTCGGGGTGAAATCCTCTCCAGCCCACGTGTGATCACCGCGAATCAACAAAAAGCAACTATTTTACAAGGGCAACAAGTGCCTTATGTGGGAGTCGCTGCTGTGGGTGTTGCTGCTCAAGTTCAATTTATTGATGCGTTGCTGAAATTGGAAGTGACTCCACAAATTACGCCAGATGATCGAATTATCATGGATTTACTGGTGACTAAGGATGATGTCATCGCGGTAACCTCCGGACAGCCTCCGATTGCAAAAAGAGCGGTGCAAACTCAGGTTTTAGTCGATAATGGGGAAACGGTGGTATTGGGGGGGGTGTATGAACGCACTTTGAGCAACGGGGTGGAGCGGGTGCCCTTTTTCAGCGATCTGCCCTTGGTCGGCAATTTATTTAAACGTAGCACTAAGAAAGATAATAAATCTGAGTTGTTAATTTTCGTTACGCCCAAAATCGTCAAAGAATCCAAATAACTTAAAATCAAACGTTAAGAATCAATGAGTGGTTAATGAGGTAGCCAACAGTCACTCATAATGATAATATTTAATAATATTCATTATGAGTTGTTTACACGCCAATAAAATTTTATACAAGTAAAGAAGCGGCAAGGATATTAAACATTCACCCAAATTCTTTTGTAAAATGGGCGGATAAGGGTGAAATTGACTACATTAGATCAAATGAATTTATCTGAGACATTAGAAGGGGACTCAACTTCAAAAGAAAAGGTCTTAAAGCCATTTTGGAACGAGCGATGTTGTGAATTAACATCACACTTGTGGTTGCCCGCCGAGACAGACTTGCAAGATTTGGAATTGACCTCATTCGACAAGTCCTTGAACAGAACGCTGGAAAACTCGTGGTTCTCGAAGAGACTTTTCTTTCGCCAGAACAAGAGCTCACCAACGATTTGCTCAATATCGTCCACGTATTTTCAGCAAGAATGTGTGGACTTAGAAGTTATAAAGAGCAAATCCATAAAATTGTCACTGACTCCAACACAACATCGGACGTTTAAGCATTGGCATGATGTGAGTCGATATGTTTATAATCAAGCACTTAACTTCATGATTATCTACGAAACTTGTGAAGAATTAGGTGTGAAAAAACCTTCATGGATGGACATTAAAAAAATGTTCACTCGTACTTTACCGGAATGGACAAAAGACGTTCCGTTTCAAATCAAAGGCATCGCAGTCAAAGAAGCTGTTGAAGCCTTCTGGGCAACTTTGAAAGGACATAAAGGTAAAAAGGGGAAAATTTACTTTAATTTCAGAAGTTGGAAAGACCCGGTACAATCTTGCTTTATCCCCAAAACAGCAATTTCTGACAACGGAATTTATCCAAAAATGTCTGGTAAAGATTTGAAATTTATAGAATCCTTCCCGGAAGAAATATTAGATTCAAGATTAGTATGGCGTGCCGGAAAATACTTTCTCACCATTCCTACAAAACAACGTGTATCTTATGGCGAAAATCAAGCCCGTGTTGTTGCGATTGATCCCGGTGTGAGAGTATTTTCCACGTTTTATGGAACAGATAGTTGTGGTTTTTTAGGTCAAGGGGACTTCTCACGGATTCAACGACTTGCACATTATTTAGACAATTTAGTTTCAAGAATGTCAAAAGTAACTAGAAAACAAAAGTTACGCAAAATGAAACTCGCAGCGGCAAGAATGCGTGAGAAAATCAAGAACTTAGTTGACGAGCTTCATCACAAAGTTGCTTTATTTTTGGTGACGTGCTTCGATTGCATTCTATTGCCCACTTTTGAAACAAAACAGATGGTCGGTAGAAGCAAACGTAAACTCCAAAGTAAAACTGCGAGAAGTTTACTGTCTTTCGCCCACCACCGATTCAAGGTGTTTTTGAAACACAAAGCCTTTGAATGTGGTAAAGAAGTTGTTGAAGTGTGTGAAGCCTATACCTCGAAAACCCATCCTGAAACGGGTGAAGTGAAAAAAGTCGGTTCAGCAAAACGCATTAAATTGTTGAATGGACAGTGGATTAATCGTGACATCGTAGGTGCTCGTAATATTTTGTTACGGGCTTTGGTAGATCAACCCCACTTATTCTCAGTGGCAGTTAATAAATGTGACTAAAATCGCATTTGGTAAGAAAAAATGATCGGAAATCTGTCAATGCAAATATTTAAATGGCTCTTGTTTATCTTTACAATCAGTCTGCTCCATGCGTGCGGTGGGGGAGACAGTGGTAGCGTATTAAGTCCCAGCAAGGGAACATCTGGTACGGATTCAAATAGTGGTACGACGACCGTGACCAGTTTTGACGTTGCAGTGGTGGCTCAAACCATCATTCCCGCGGGGCAAGGACAATCTAATATCACTCTAGTTGCTTTTGAAAAAGGTACGCAGACGATTGCCTCTGGAGTTAAAATGGAATTTTCGGTCAACGGTTCGGCGAAATTGTCAACCACCACAGGCACGACGAATGCGAAAGGGCAAATTACCTTAACCATCACCGAAACGGTCAACGAAAATGTATTGTTTACCTTGCGCGGGATTGAAGGTTTTACGGGTGGTTTCACTCAGAATTTCTACTTTGGTGGCACCGTGACCGCAGACGTTGTGACTCAAGGTTTAGTGCCTGCCGATGGTAAAACCGCCGCTTCAGTGGTCGTGGTGGCGCGTGATGCGTATGGCGTGCCGATTTCTGGGGAATATGTTGATTTCTCCTTCCCTCAAGATTCTTTTGCCGCGGCAACCAGTGGTTCTACCGACAGTAAAGGGCAATACATCGGTTCAATCACCAATACTGTGCCCCAAAATACTTATGTCACTCCGTTTGCAGGTGGAATGGCAGCGCGGACATTACCGTTGACTTTTGGGACTGCCACCGTTTCTGTGAAACCGCAATCTTTAGATTTAATTATTAAAAACAACAATGTACCCGCCGATGGTAAAACCGCCGCTTCAGTGGTCGTGGTGGCGCGTGATGCTGCGGGCGTTCCGGTCACCAATGTTTCTGTCAATATCTCGGTCAATTCAGCCACAGCCGTTTTAAGCACCGGTGGCAAAACAGGTTCAGTCAGTATCGTGGGCAGTACGGGAACAGCCGGAAGTTTTGAATTATTGCTGACGGATACTGTTGAAGAAGTGCTCACCTTAATCGCAAAAATGTCAATCACCGCATCAGATGGTACAACTTCGGTGGTGCAATGCAGCCTCTCTTCCAGCGACACAACAACTTCAAGCACTGGCAGCACCTCTTGCGGTAGCGTTGGCAATTCTGGTATCGTGTTCAAAAATGCAACCACCACAACCACCGGTGGCACGCAAATTACCAAGGTTGAACTTGACGATCCCGTGAAAAATAACTTTGCAAAACAAGGTGACGATGCCCGCGCCAATGGCACAGATACCGTGACAGTCGTGGGTCGAGTGATTGGAACTTCCAACGGCAAAGAAATTCCTGTTGCAGATGTCGCTGTTAGCATGTTACTCAGCGGGGGGTCTGCCAACATGAAAATTTCTAACAATGGCAAAACCGATGGCAGTGGCTTTTTCACCGTCACTTTTACTGACACTGTGGTAGAAACGTTTACCCTGCGCGCAGTGATTGGCGGGCTGTCTTCCGATAAAAAAGAAATCAAATTTATTGCCGTTCCCAGTACCACCACTGATACCACCCGTGTTCCGGTGCTGACTTCGGTCAATGTCTATGTATCCCCTGCAAAACAATCTGCGAATAATACCGACGAAATCTCAGTCACCGCCTTAGTTTTGGACGAAACCCGCGCCCCGCTGAAAGATGTGGAAGTGGCACTCAATACCGATGGTTCATTCAATGCGTCACAAGCAAGTATTGGCTCGGCTGGAAAAACGGGGGAAAATGGTACTTATACTTTCAAAATCAAGAGCAAACAGATTGGGACATTCAGCATCACTGTGGCTGCGAGCGTAGTCAGCGGAGGAAGTTTGAAAACCGTTGCTTCTGGCGCGCAAACGCTTGAATTTGTGAATCCAATTGTGAATTCCGTTGCCAGCTTACAAGTCGATGTCGCAAACGATAATCAAAAAATCGGCGAGAAAATTAATCTCACGGCAATTGTGCGAGACTCCAGCGGACGGGCATTAACAGGCGTGCCTTTGTTGGTGAAAACCGAAGCTGAAGCGATTGCCGACCCAAGTTCTGGAATTTCTGGTACAAATGGTCAACTCGCCATCAGCGTCACCTCTTCCAAAGCCAAAACGTATGCGATCACCGTTGAAGTAGAGGGCGCGCAACAAGTCAATGGCAAAACGGCTGCAACTCAAAGTGTTACCTTCATTGGCACAACCACCACGCCACAAGATGTCAGCTTAACGCAACCCACGGTGGTCAATGACAATCAACCGGTTTCAACCGATGCAGCTAAAGGGATTACAGTTCGAGTCACGGCGAAAGATTCCGCGGGCAAAACGCTCAAAGGTTCAGCGATTTCTGTGATTGCAGATGGTGAATTAGTGGCAACTCCCGCAGTGGGCGCATCCGGTGATAATGGCGTATTTTCGACCGTGCTGAGTTCAACTAAAGCAGGCACTTACACCGTGGTGTTTGTCGTCGATGGCTGCGAAAAAACCGAATGTCGTCGCACTGCCACTGTCACTTTTACCGCAGCTTCCACCGGGGTAACACCGGGTTATTTGGAATTACGGGTGGAAAATAACAACCAGTTGGCAAATGGCACGGATAAAGTTGTGTTAATCGCCGCGGTGTATGATAAAAAAGGTGGGGCAGTCATTGCAGATACAGATGTTTCTTTCATCAGCACCTCGTTGAACGCCAAATTTGACAAAACGGACGGTAGAACGAATGAATTGGGCGAATTTCGCACGTCAGTCACCAACACGGTTGCCGAAAGTTTCCAAGTGACCGCGGTGAAAAAGGCTTCGACCGATGCGAATTTGCGCTCGACTCAGACAATTACGTTCTTGCCATTATCCGCCTTGCAGCCGAAATCTTTAGTGTTGAATGTGTTGAGCAACAATAAACCAGTCAATGAAGCGGCGGAATTGGTTGCCGTGGCGCGCGATGCCAATAATTCACCAATGTCTGGAGTTTCCTTGGTATTTGCAACTTTTGCGGGAGATACGTTGCCAGATGTGTCTGCCTCGGCTCGATTCACTTCGGACATGTCTGAAAGCAAACTGAAAACTGACAGCACGGGGAGCGTTAAAGTCAATGTGACCAACAGTGAAGCGGGTACATTTAAAGTGCGTGCCACCGTGAAAGGTTCAAGTCTTAGCAGCGAAGTGGCATTGACTTTTAATAAATCTTCAACCACGCTGACTCCGGTGGATTCTTTGGAATTGCTGACTTCAAGCCCAGAATTGAAATCAGAAGGGGAAGCCGGTGGCGTAATTATCACTGCACGGGCAAAAGATAATAATAACAACCTCTTGATCGGTAAAAAAGTCTCGTTTACTGCAAATTCAGGTTCGATTCAACCCGTTGGCAGGAAGAATGATGCTCAATCCGGTGTGACTTATGAGCCCGGTACGGATAACGCAGGCACGACAGATTCTACCGGTCAAGCCTATGCACGCCTAACCACAGTGGGAGATTCTGCCAATCGAACCATTACCGTGACGGCTACCAGCGAGAGCAAAACGGCGACCATTACTGTGAATGTGACCGGGACTAAAATTAAAATCACCGGTTCAGATGCGGTGGTGATGGGGACGGATTCGACCTTGAATATTAGCTTGACGGATTCGGCGGACAAGGGGATTTCCTCACCCGTACAAGTCAGCGCAGATAATGGCAGCTTGATTAATGGCAGCAGCACGCCGGTCACTGTGACGACTGATAGCAAGGGTTTGGTTGATGTGAAACTGACCGCTGTCAAATCTGGCATAACGCTTGTCACCGCACAAAAGGTTAAAGATAATAAACCTCGTGAAGAAGATGCTATTTCCAGCACTTGGACGGTCAACGTTTCTCAAGATGATTTCACCATCACTGCCAGCCAAGCTCCGGATGTAGATGGAATTTATAACCTTCCTGTCTCTGCAAAATCTGGCAGCGGTGGATGTTTACCTCCGTATATTGGATGCGAACCGCCTCAAGGTGCAATGACTTTCAAAGTGGTGTGGAAAAGTGCCGGACAGCCCAAACAAGGCGGGGAAGTGAAACTTTCTACCACGCGCGGCGTTGTCACCCCTCAAACCGGAGTCACGGATGCAAATGGTGAATTAACTTTCGCAGTCACTTCCGACACCGCCGGACCGGGTGTGGTCACTGCCACTGCAACGGTGAGTAACGGGCCCTCCAAATCGATCAAAGTGTATTTTACGGCTCAAGACGTTGCTTCGATGGTATTGCAAGCCGCGCCCAGTACAGTTGGGGTGAATGTCGGCAGCAGCACCGAACAGCAAAGTAAAATCACTGT
>JACCEE011320155.1_pt1 | contig 11527 bp, 12 predicted proteins | sample 7449931 | NCBI WGS metagenome assembly JACCEE01 (sample SAMN15323457, study PRJNA562643) | freshwater metagenome | isolation source: river surface water | place: USA:Blue River Watershed | collected 2017-08-19 | reverse complement strand
CCGACAATAAGAATTAGTTTGCCGGTCATTTTTATGAAACTCGAAACCAGATCTTTTGGCATATGATCATAGTCCACTTTGGCGTCGTCTTTGATTTGTAAGGCTAAACGCGAACCTCGTGCTTCAACAGAAACGATGTTTTCTTTTCCCCCCAAAGCCATGATGAGTGGTTCAAAGTTTTCCTGGACTTTTTTATGGCGGCCCGAAAAATAGATTAAAAAGACGACAATGAGAATAATGAGGATTCCCGCCAATGCAAGGTAAACGGCATATTCTTTTAGGAAGAGGTTAAGATTATCTAATTCATCGATTAACATGGATTCTCCTTAATCAACAACGAAGGTTTTGTGGAGTAAATCAATATAGTTATGATTTGCTTTATGCAGGATTTGCACGGTTTTTTTCGATAAACGAATCTCTATCGATTTCAAGTTTTCGCCAGTCTCAAGGAAAACATGGTCATATCCGACCACAGAACGATTCAAATCGCCAATCAGACTGACGGTCCTCTCAGGGCCAAGAACAAGACTCGATCCTAAAGAATGATAAACATTATTTTGAATCGTTGCAATTTCGGTCAACTGAAGCACCGCTACAGAGGGGTCCACTAACGCCCCGCCTAACGATTTGTTGTACGCCGAAGAGCCAAGATTACTCGAAACAATCAAACCGTTGCCGCGGAAATGTTCCAATTTTTCATCATCAATTCGAACCTCGCAAATCATGGTTCGAAACGGATTTTCAAGGCGGAATTCATTCACTGCAAAAACTTTGGTCGTTCGGGTTTGGTAGTTGAGATCAGCTTCTAATAAACGATAGGTTCCGGGCTGTGTCTTTCCGTTTTTCAAGTCAGAAACCAATTGATCGATTTCATCATTTCCGTAATCGCAAAAAAAGCCAAGTGTGCCACTTCGAATTCCGACAAAGCGGACATTTCCGATGGATTCAAGGCGTTCATGAACTGCTCTAAGAAATGTTCCGTCACCTCCGATAAAGATCAAAAGTTCCGGTTTTTGTTCGTCATAAATAAAACTCTCGGAAACCAATTTTTCTTGGAGAATTTTCCGAATGTTTTCGCTATTGTCGTCTTTGCGCGAATAGAAGGCAAAACGCATGAAATCACCTCTTTATTAGCACTTGTATTTATTGTATCATAATAATGTTATGGAGGAATTAATTCATGTCCACCAACATAGAGATCGAAGCCAAGGTTCTTCTTAATAAAGAAGATTTCGAAAAAGTATTAAATTTCCTTTCGACCGATGCGTGCAAACGTATCACCCAAACCAACCACTATATTGATAGCGAAGATGAAATTTTACGAACTTACGGATTCGGGTTACGGATTCGCGAAAAGGATGATTTCACCTTAACCTTAAAGTCGCCGTTGGCAGAAGGCACCCTTGAGAAAAACCAAACCATCACCTGGAAACAATATGAAAATTTGCTTCATCGCCACGAATTTCCCAAAGGGGACATCAAAGACTTTTTAGAAATGCTCGGCATTGATGTCTCGCAACTCCGCATTCTGACCTCTCTGACCACAGTTCGCATCGTTGCCGGTTTCCTAGATGATGAAGTCGTTCTTGACAAAAACACCTATGATGATACCGTCGACTTCGAAATTGAAGCCGAGAATACATCGATTCAACTTGCAGAAGATACACTCAAGAAGTTATGCGATGCCGCCAAGGTCCCTTTCAACCCCAACAAGCTTAGCAAGCATGCACGTGCAATGAACGCCTTACGACACAAATAAAAAACGTCCCTTCGGGGACGTCTTTTTTTATAGTTTGTCTTTGGCGTGAGCGCAAGAAGCGTAGTTTTCGCAATTTTCAGAACTGCAGCACCATTCAGCGTAACGGCGGGCGGCAGGAATGAATGTGCGTATCTCTTCTTCGTTATAGCCTACTTGAATGCGGCGTTCATCGACCATGATCGGCCGTTTCAGGACCGAGGGGTTTTCTTTGATGAACTCAATCAGTTGTTTGACTGTCAAAGATTCCAAATCAATGTTGTTTTCTTTGACAATTTTGCTTCTCGAAGAAATGATATCTTCCGTCCCGTTTTCGCTTTTGGCTAAAATATCTTTGAGCTCTTTTTCATCCAAAGTCGCGGTAAAAATATTCCGCTCTTCGTAGGGCATTTTTTGTTCTTCAAACCACTTTTTGACTTTTCGGCAGCTGGAGCAACTGGGAGAGGTGTAAATTCGGATCATAAAATCCCTCCTTCTTTAACCATTTTACACACCATCGGTTGAATTAACAATAAAATATCGGGTTTTTTCTTAGATATTCGCAGGTTTTTGGGAAAATGCTAATAACGGTTTTTACTTAGGTAAAATTGACACTGACACATCAATAAACTATAATTTTTCTATTATGTCGGAGGTACGTCTATGGAACGCGTTTTAAGCGGCATCAAACCCACAGGTCAACTGACTTTGGGAAACTACATCGGAGCCTTGAAAAATTTCCCTAAATTTCAAGAACAAGGGGAAACGTTTCTTTTTATTGCGGACCTTCACGCCTTGACTCTTCCGATCGATCCCGAAGTTCTTCGCTCCAATTCGCGCGATTTAGCCGCTTTTTATTTAGCCGCGGGTTTGGATCCTAGAAAGTGCACCATCTTCCGTCAAAGTGCCGTATCGGCCCACGCCGAACTCAATGCGATTTTGCAAAACTTCCTCTATATGGGTGAACTTTCACGAATGACACAGTTTAAAGAAAAATCACAAAAACTTAATGAAAACGCCATCGGCTTAGGCCTCTTTGCTTATCCGGTATTGATGGCATCCGATATCTTGCTGTATGACGCCAGTGTCGTTCCTGTCGGCGATGATCAAACGCAACACGTCGAAATAACGCGTGACTTAGTCAACCGCTTTAACAATCGTTTTGGACCCGTCTTAACGATGCCCAAAGCGATCGTTACCAAAGTCGGTGCCCGTATCATGTCGCTTTCCGAACCTACTAAGAAAATGTCGAAGTCCGACCCCAAAGGAGACATCTATTTGAAGGATGATTTGAAAACCATCCGCAAGAAAATCATGTCCGCGGTAACCGACTCCGAAGCCCACGTCGCTTACGATCCCGAAAACAAACCCGGAGTATCGAATTTGCTGCAAATCTACGCTGCTTTGAAAGATATTTCCATTCCCGAAGCTGAAAAACTGTTTGAAGGAAGCAACTACGGAACCTTTAAAGGTGCGGTCGCCGACGTCGTCTGCGAAGTGCTGGGAAACCTTCAACAAAAATATCAAGCTTTCTTGGCCTCCGGAGAAGTTGAACGAGTACTTGAAGACGGAGCCCAACGTGCCCGTGAAGTCGCGAATAACACCCTGCATCGGGTTCAACGCGCAGTAGGACTTTTATAATGGATAAAAAACAATCCAAGCGTTTCTTAATTGCTTTTGATATGGACGGAACGCTTCTGAACGATAAGAAGACGATTTCGTGGCGCACACGCCGTTATTTGCATCACCTTGACCGTCAAGGTCATATTGTTGTTTTAGCCTCCGGGAGACCCGTTCGGGCCCTCCGCCGCTACTACGATTTATTGAATCTCAGAAGTCCGCTTGTTTGCTATAACGGAGCCTGCATCATCAATCCTCACGACGAAAAATTCCCGGGTAAAAGTTACCAATTTCCCAAAGAGACTGTCAAAGCCATCTATGAAGCCGTGGGTCCCGAACACATCGATAACGTGATGTGTGAAACCAACAAAGATATTTGGCTGATTCATGAAGACGAAGACCTCACCGCTTTCTTCTGGCATGAGAAAATGAACATTTTTTACGGAGATTTACGCGAAACCCTTACCGAGAACCCGATGACCATGATCATCAAGAGTAAAGAACGCGGAGGCAACGGTGACAAGCGATTGCTCGAAGCCGTCGCTCAACATCCCGGATTCTCCTTACGCTTCTGGAACCGTTCGGTCTTTAGCGAAATCTATTACGATGATGTCAGCAAGGGTCATGCCTTAGCCCACATCGCTGCTTATTACGGCATTCCCCATGAGCACATCATCGCCTTCGGTGATGCCGAGAACGACTTGGAAATGCTCGACATGGCCGGCATTGGCGTGGCTATGAAAAACGCGACCGACGTCACGAAAACGCACGCGAATGTCATCACTGAAAAAGACAATAACCATAACGGCATTGTCCCGACACTCAAAAAATTACTAAAAACGAAATAAGAAAACGCTCCCTCACGGGAACGTTTTTTTCGGTTTGGGGGCAGACGCATCGGTCGCCTGCCCCAATGGAGGAAGAAAAGCTAGATTAAGAAGGAAGTCTGCGAGACATTGACGAAGCCGAGAATCAGCGATGCAAACAGAAGCGGTTTTTCATACATCGAAGCATGCCCGCATCCGGGGATGATCACGAATTCGGAATTGGGAATTTGCTCATGGATGTAGCGTTGTTCAGGCATCGGCGTGATGTAATCAAATTCGCTGCTGACGATTAACGTCGGTGTTTTGATATCTTTTAAGAATGGGCGGACATCGTGAGTTTCCGAACTATCGGTCAAACGGATCATCGCTGAGGTAAATGCCGGATTTGAAAAGACCGGGACTAAAATCTTTTCACGGTTTTTCATCCAGTCGATGCGTTTGGCATAGAATTGCGGGGAATAAATCGTGGGAATGGCCGTGTAATAATAGGCCGCTCCATCACCGCTTGAAGCGGCTTTATTCCATGCATGGCCGATATCCATCAACCAATCAGACGTATGCGCGGTTGCATTGAACAGGACCAACCGTTTGACACGGTCGGGATGGGCCACGACGAATTGCATCGCCACGGAGCCTCCATAGGAAATGCCTACCACGTTAACTTGGCTCAGGTTTAAATGATTCAGAAGGGCTTCTAAAAGCGCCACTTGAATGACTTGTGTGTACTTTTGACCCACCAGTTTATCGCTTTGTCCTTGATCGAAAAAGTCGACCATGATCAATTGGTTGTTCTTGGAGAAAGTTTCTACGAAGGGTTTCCACGAATTCGTAGACATCATGATGCCATTGAGCAAAAGAATCGGATTGCCTTCACCGGTGACCGTGTAGTACACCGCTTTGTTTTGAAATTGGAATGTCGCCATATTAATTCTCCGCGGGCAATAAGCCTAGCGCGACGGAATCTTTGCGGATTTGCTCACGAAATTTCGGATGGGCGATGGAAATCAATTTTTCAACCCGTTCACGAACGCTGCAACCGCGGAGGTTGACCGCGCCGTATTCGGTGACGATGTAATGAACATCATTCCGACAAGTCGTGACGACAGCACCGGGTTTTAGTTGCGGAACGATCGTCGAAATTTCTTCTTTGACGCCGGTCACGGGGTTACGGACCATGGCGGTTGAATAAAGGGCGATGAATGAACGGCCGCCTTTGGAAAGTTGAGCGCCTAAGACGGTATCGACTTGGCCGCCGGTTCCACTCCATTGACGCGAGCCGATGGATTCGGAACAGCATTGGCCGGTGACATCGACTTCCAGCGTGGCGTTGATCGAGACTTGGTTCTCGTTTTGACCGATGACAAAGGGATCATTGACATAACGACCATCCAAAATCAGGACGCTCGGGTTGTTGTCGACGAAATCATAAAGGGCTTTGGGTCCGGCCACGAAGCAGCACACCATTTTGCCACGGTTGATGGTCTTATATTTGTTGGAAATCGCACCGGCGTTCCACAATTTCATGAAACCGCTGGTGAGCATTTCGGTGTGAACACCTAAATCACGTTTGTTAACCAAGGCGTTGGCCACGGCATTTGGGATACCCCCGATACCGAGCTGGAGGCAGTCGCCGTCTTTAATGTAGGAGGCGATGGTGTTGCCGATTTGGATGTCTTTCTCAGTCAATTCTTGATCCGGGATTTCCGGAACGGGATAGTTGACGGGAATGACGTAATGGACTTGGGACATATGAAGTTCCATATCCCCGAAGGTTCGAGGAAAATTGGGATTGAGTTCAAGGATAACGACTCCGGCTTCTTCAATCATCCGTTTTTCGTAAACGTTGCTGACGGAGAGTGAGACAAAGCCATGTTCATCGGGTGGCGTAGCGCAACCGACGTAAATATTGGGACGGACGTGATCAAGACGCGCAGTCGCGGCCAGATGCAGGTGGTTCGGAATAAAACTGGTGGTTCCGTTGGCCCATCCTTTGCGGAGTGCTCCGGAAAGAAACCAGCTATCGACGTTGAAACGTTTGGCAAACTCGGGTTTGACGAAGAAATCGGCATCAAGCATTGGCAAGCAGTTGGTGACGCTGACATTTTTGATGCTTTCATCCAATTCATGAAGATGACTCAAAAATTCACGCGCTTCGGCTCCAACCATGCCCGATACGATGATGTCGTTGGTTTTGACGAGACTTAAGGCCTGTTTGACGGTAATTATTTTTTCTTGGTAGTCCATGACATTTCTCCTTTATATTTTGAGAAAGAAGGAAGGGCAAATCTGCTTGCCCTTCCTTGATATTAACCTATTTTGCTAAAACTGTGGCTAAATCTTCAAGCGGTTTGGCTTGAACTAACGTGTAGACACCGCTAACGTGGTCGGCTTTGAGTAAAGCTAAGGATTCAAGACCATGGCGTTTGCCACCGGTGAAATCAACGGGTCCACCTAATGGGAAATCGACAGGGGCTTCTTCCATTGCGGCGATATAATTTTCCCAAGTAAGAGCCTTATCGCTGGCATCCACTCTGGATAATCCGGTAATGAAAATATCCGCAGCCACATAACCGGCGATAGCAAAGGCTACCAACGCGGGGTTATTGGAGTAGGTTTTTTCCAATTCGGAAAGGGTTGTCGCATTATTGATTGCGTTTGAGAAAGCTGTGTATTGATCGGCATCAGAGGCAATATCAACCCAAGCGTTGACGTAAACCGGGCGGTTCGCGGTAACAGCTGCTTCCGGGATGTAACCGGTCGCGGCGCTAACGTAGGAGGTTAATACGGGGGCTTCTAAACCATTGGCGCTCATGGCGTTTAAAATACCACCAAAATAAGCTTGGTTGGTCGCGATGATGACGGCATCAACATCAGCGGCGCTAAGCGTATTGACAGCAGCCGAATAGTCGCTTCCAGGAGCAACAGGAGCCTTAACTAATTGAGCAGTTTTGCCCATTTCAGTGGCTTGTTGTTCAACACCTGTTAAGATCGAATAGCCGGCGTCTTCCGTGGTATAGATGACACCAAGTTTATCGACAGAGCCAAACAAATCCGCTTCTTTATAAACGCGGGCGACGAGCATTCTTCCTTCAGTACGGTAAATCGGTTGAACAGCGAAAATGGGGTTACCCGGAGATTCTTCGAAGTAGAGTTGGTTAATTCCGGTTGCGGCGTAAACCATCGGAATGCCTTTATCGCGAAGATAAGGTAACGTGGCACCAACAGTCCAAGTTCCAAAGTGACCCACAAGGGCAAAGACTTCATCATCTTCGACGAGTTTTTCGGTCATTTGGGTACCGGTATAAGCGAGACCACCATCATCATACGTAACGAATTCGATGGTACGTCCGCCAATCGGCGTGGCATTGGCGACTTCGAGACGAGCTTTTAGACCTGCATTGAACGGAATACCGACAGCGGCGTAAGCGCCTGTGACAGTGGCAGCGTTACCGATTTTTACCGTCGTATCGGTGACGCCTTGGGCAAGTACTTCAGTGCCGCAGCTCGTAACGACGAGGGCTGCCGCAACCAAAGCAGTTTGCGCTAAAGAACGAAACTTTCTCATATTTTGTCCTCCTTTTTTTGGCCGCCAAGATAGGCGGATATGAGCTTGTTATCTTTCAGCAAAACGCTGGGTTCGCCTTCCGCTTTGATTTTACCCAATTCTACTAAGTAAGCATAATTGGCTATTTTAAGCGTTTGGAACGCGTTCTGCTCAACGATCAATATGGTCGTACCTTCATGGGCAATCGTCTTAATAATTTCGAAAATGTCTTTGACAATCAGAGGTGCGAGCCCTAACGAGGGTTCATCAAGCAAAAGCAGCTTCGGACTTCCCATGAGGGCTCTTCCGATGGCCAACATTTGTTGCTCGCCTCCCGAAAGCGTGGATGCTCTCTGCTTGCGACGTTCGTGGAGAATCGGGAAGTAGGAATAGACACGTTTCAGGTTATCTGCGACCAAAGTCTTTCGTGAAAGAGTCGATTGAGAAACGTCTCCTTTCTCATCGGTGACGCTGATTGTTTTCTTTTTCAAAGAATAAGCTCCAACCATCAGGTTTTCTTCAACAGTCAGTTCTTTGAAAACCAATCGTCCTTCGGGTGAGGTCATGACACCGGCAGCATTAATCTTGTAAGGGGGAAGGTCATTAATCGATTTGCCTTCTAAAAGGATGGAACCTTCGGAAACCTTGTTGAGGCCCCCAATGGTTTTAATAATGGTCGATTTGCCTGCGCCGTTGGCGCCTAAAAGAGCAACGATTTGTCCCTCCTCGACTTTCAGGGAGATACCTTTGACCGCTTCAATCGGTCCGTATTTAACTTTTAATTGGTTGATTTCCAGAATGGTTTTCATCGATTACTCACTTCCTAAATAAGCCGATTGAACGGCAGCGTTGCTTTGGATTTCGGAAGCATTTCCAAGACCAATCAACTTTCCGAAATTGATGGCCCCTATTCGGTCTGAGATTCCCATAACCAAAGGCATATCATGCTCCACCAAGAAGATCGTGGCATGGTATTTGTCGCGGATGACTTTGATGGTGTGGCCTACTTCTTCGGTTTCTTTATCATTCAAACCAGCCGCCGGTTCATCCAAAATAATCAGTTCAGGGTCACACATCAAGGTGCGCGCCAACTCGATTTTCTTTTTGATCCCGTAGGGCAAGCCATACGGAGACAGGTTTTGGTACTCCGCTAATCCAAGGAAAGTAAGGATTTCGAGGGCCTTGGCCTTAAGGATAGCTTCTTCTTTTTTCAGTTTCGGAAGATTGAACAGACTGCGGATGAGAATGTTTTTGGACTTTGTGATATTGGTAACCAGAAGATTTTCCAATACCGTTAATTCCCAAACCAATTCGACATTTTGAAATGTACGGATGATTCCATAACGGATGACGTCGTGAGCGGCGACCTCGTTTAATAGAACCGTTTTCCCGTCATTTCCACGGAAGCGGACTTGCCCCGAGGTGGGTTTATAAAACTGCGTAATGCAATTGAAAACCGTCGTTTTTCCTGCACCATTGGGACCAATGAGGCCAAAGATTTCGCCACGTCGGACTTGCAGTGACAAATCATTGATGGCGACAAGCCCACCGAAGCGCATCGTGAGGTGATCGATTTCTAAAATTGTCGTGGAATCGAGCTCCGGGACGGCAACATTTTTCTTAGGCTTTTTCGAAAGAGCGAAAAAGTTAAACGGCGTTTTTTTCATGATTGTTTCCACCCTTTCGTAATTTTCTTGATGCTGTTTTTTGACGGATCCAGGCTTTAATGTTGAAAATGAGTTGGCTAATACCGCCTGGGTAGAACATAACCACAAAAATCATCAGTAAACCATTGATGAAGATGATGACTCCAGGATTTTGTTGAAAAAAGGGAATCTGGGAAAAGACAACGTCATTCAAACTCAGAATCACGAATGTACCAAGCAGAATTCCCCAAATGGATTGGGTTCCACCGATGACCACGGCCGCAAGGATGTTCAACGAGAGGTTGAGGTTCCAAATGGCGGGAGCCGAATATTTGTAATACAGCATATAAAGGAAGCCCGCAATCATGGCATACACGGTCGCGATGACGAAAGCTAAAAGGCGGTATTTCAATAATGAGACACCCATCGATTGCGCGGCCGACTCACTATTTTTCATAGCCAGCATGGCTCGACCGACAGGACTTTTGGTGAGGTTATAGGTCAAAATCAAAAGGGCAATAAAGACAAAGGCGATTAAGAAGAAGACGTTTTCCCGAGAAAGTTTGATTAACCCAAAGAAAAGCGTTGGCGTTGTCCCGTAAAGTTGGAACCCACTGACACCTTCCGTAAATCCCATCCAGTTTTTGAAGATGACAATCAGAATCTCGGAGAGTCCCAAAGTCACAATCGCGAGGTACATGCCTTCGACACGTAAGGAGATGAATCCAACCACAAGACCGAGTACGATTCCGATGAGAATGACGATGGCTAAGACCGCTAACGTCGGAAAATGCAAATACTTGAGGAAATATCCGGTCACATAGGTCCCGAGGCCGACAAATCCTGCTGTTCCAAGCGAAGCCAATCCGGCATAACCGAGGAGGACATAAAAGCCCAGAACCATAACTGAAGCAATCATGAAAAAGCCTACGGAACGCGTGAAGTTTATGGTGGCAATGTCCGCGATATTTAGCACTTGGACCACCATCAAAATCAAGCCCAACAAAACAAATTTTAAGACAATATTCTTTTTAAAAACATTCGCAGCTTTTGATAATATTTTTTTCATATTACACCTTCTTAATGACTTTCTTGCCGAAAAGTCCAAGAGGTTTAATCAGCATGACAATCAAAATCAAAACGTAGACAATCACGTCTTTGTATAAGGATAATGTTTCTCCTCCGATTGCCAATAGGTTTCCAGAGAACGTAATCAATAAAGCACCGACAATCGGACCTTGGAAAGTCCCAAAACCGCCTAAAATGGAGGCCATAAATCCTTGGACTTGAATCGGGGTCATAAATAATGAACTATCCATGATGATGGTGGCGCTGTAAAGTGAAGCTGCCAAGGAGCCAAGAGCTCCGGCAATCGCCCAGCTTAAGGCGGAAATAAAATGCGTATTGACGCCCATCATACCGGCCACTTTTTCATTACTCGCAGTGGCCCGCACGGCCAAACCCCACTTGGTAAAGCGCAAGGCAACAAATAGACCTGAAATCAAGATAATCGCTAAGAGTGTTGTGATGACCGAGTGCCACGGAATCGTAAAACTTTCACCAAACATGACCCAAGTCAGGTTTCCGGGAACAATCGGATCCATCCGCGGTTGATCATATTGAAGCGTAAGCGGGATAAGCCCAATCAATAAAAGCACAAGTCCCATCGTAATCATTTGTTTGCCGATGGCATTGATGTTTTTTGCTTTTTTGATGATGAAGTTATCAATGAAGATGCCTAAGCCAAACGCTACGACCATGCCGCAAAGAATGGCCGGAATGACCGGGACATGAAGGCTTTTAAAAAGGTTGGCGGAAATAAAAGCTCCCAACGCCGAGATAATGCCTTGAGCAAAATTCGTGGTCGTGGATGTGCGGAAAATAATCATGATGCCAAAAGTGGACAACGAAAGAATGGATGCCCACATTAAACTCGCCAAAATGGTCTGAAAAATAAGTTGAAAAGTCACGTGGCGCTCCCCCACTTTATGACGTTTGCGGCCCAGACATAACCAATCCCGGCGGCCACCATGCTGAGCACGGTGCCCTCCTTGACTTGGCCGGTTTGAAGCGCAAGATGCAAGGATAGGATTTGGTCGATTTGGCCGATATGTCCGTATTCTTCGAGATAGATTGATTGTTCTTCAGAGAGGTT
>JACCEE012237793.1_pt1 | contig 11530 bp, 7 predicted proteins | sample 7449931 | NCBI WGS metagenome assembly JACCEE01 (sample SAMN15323457, study PRJNA562643) | freshwater metagenome | isolation source: river surface water | place: USA:Blue River Watershed | collected 2017-08-19 | reverse complement strand
CCCAAAAAAATTTCATTATCATTGGAATTATATACAATAGGTCCTAAATCACTCATACCCCATTCACAAACCATTGAACGTGCAATTCCTGTTGCAACTTTAAAATCGTTGTATGCACCGCTTGTTACATTTTTGAATATTAATTCTTCTGCTATTCTTCCAGCCATAAGAATTTGTATTTTATTATGACACCAATTAACAGTTGCATTTAATCTGTCTTCACTTGGTAAAGAAATTGTTACCCCTAATGCTCTTCCTCGAGGTATAATACTTACTTTATGAATCATATCGGAATCAGGACCTTCCAACTTTCTTCCAACCAAAGCATGACCTGCTTCATGATAAGCTGTATTATACTTTTCCTTTGTTGAAATAACCATTGATTTTCGCTCGACACCCATCATAACTTTATCTTTTGCAAGTTCGAGATGTTCTATATTTATTTCTTTAGCATTTTGTCTTGCTGCAAATAAGGCAGCTTCATTAACCAAATTAGCTAAATCAGCACCCGAAAACCCAGGTGTTCCTTTTGCTATAACTTCTAAATCAACATCAACTGCAAGTGGTTTTTTTTGTGTATGAACATCAAGAATTTGCTTACGACCTTTAACATCAGGTCTTGGAACAACTACCTGTCTGTCAAATCTTCCGGGTCTTAATAAAGCCGGATCAAGAACATCAGGTCTGTTTGTTGCTGCAATTAAAATAATTCCCTCATTTCCTTCAAATCCATCCATTTCAACAAGAAGCTGATTTAATGTTTGTTCTCTTTCATCATGACCACCGCCTAAACCAGCACCTCTTTGTCTTCCGACAGCATCAATTTCGTCTATAAAAATTATTGCAGGAGCATTTTTCTTGCCCTGTTCAAATAAATCTCTCACTCTTGATGCTCCGACTCCGACAAACATTTCAACAAAATCAGAACCTGAAATTGAAAAAAACGGAACACCTGCTTCACCTGCTACTGCTTTGGCAAGAAGTGTTTTTCCTGTTCCCGGAGTTCCTGTAAGTAAAACTCCACGTGGTATTTTACCGCCTAATTTTGTAAACTTTTTTGGATCTTTTAAAAATTCAACAATCTCTGTAAGTTCTTCTTTGGCTTCATCAACACCGGCAACATCTTTGAATGTAACTTTTTGTTTGTCGTTTGCCAATTTAGCTCTGCTTTTTCCAAAAGACATTGCTTTTCCGCCTCCTGATTGCAGTTGTCGGATAAAAAAGAAAAACAATCCAAAAAGTAAAATCATTGGTAACCAAGAAATTAATAAAGTTTGCCAAAATGATCCTTCTTCAACTTCTTCATATTCGAATTTAACTTTATGTTGTTTTAATAAAGCTCTGATATCTTCATCTTCTTCCGGTCCGTAAAAATAAAATTTTTTGCCGTCGTTTAATTTACCTTCATAATTGCGATTTTTTATTGTTAAAGATGAAATATTATTTGTTTCAACTTTATTTATAAACTCATCAAAAGAAAGCTTATCTCCTTTTGAAGGTGAAGATGAAATCATTTGTGCTATTGTGATTAAAAAACCAAATAGAATTATCCAGAGGATAAATGTTTTATGGGATTGCTTCAAAACAAACTCCTATAAAATAAAGGTTTATTCTAACACTTTTTTCATAATAAATAAAACACCTTATGAAAAAGCTATATATATATATAACAATTCAATTATCATTTTCAATACTTTTCTTTAAAAAATGTAATAAAAATATACTTCCTTTTCCTTTTTCGGATGTAACGGTTATTTTTCCTTTATGAGCAAGCATAATATTGTGACAAATTGATAATCCTAATCCGGTACCTGTCTCTTTGGTTGTAAAAAAAGGATTAAAAATATCATTAATTATTTCTTCATCTATTCCGTTTCCAGTATCCGATATTTTAATAATAATATTATCAACTGTGATTTCACCTTCAACTATCACATTTCCGGTTGCTTCAATTCCGTTTTTGATTAAGTTTATGAAAACTTGTTTTAATCGGTCTCTATCTCCGTAAATTTCAAAATTTTTGAAATTTACTTTTATTTTTTCATATTCATTTTTAAAATTTTTATCAATAATTTCAAAAAGAAGCTCATCAAGTAAGAAGTAATCACAACTTAAATTAATTTCTTTTGCATAATTAAGATAATCCTGAAGTATTCCGTGAAAATAGTTTATTTCATCATTAATATCATTTGCTATTTGTGTTACAAAATCTGAGTTATTACTTTTTTTTATCAAGGCTGTTGAAAATCCTTTTAATGCCATTAATGAATTTTTAAATTCATGAGCAATAGAAGAAGACATTTTTCCTAAATATGCAAGTTTTTCCTGTTGAATAATTTGTTGTTGTAAACTTTTAATTTCTTTTATATCACTTATTATCATAACAATAATACTTTTTTGATAACTTATTGAGATCAAATAATAATTTGGACTTTCTTCATACTCGATTTGTTCTTGTTTCAATTTTATTGAATTTTTTATATGTTCCGAAACAACAAATTTATGATTTTCAAACCAATTGTTTTTATATATAATCTGAAAATCATTGTTAACAACCAAAATTCCGCCGTTTATAAAATTTAATATATAAGAGCTGTATAATTCAACTTCTTCTTTCAAATCAAATAATTCTTTTTTTACTGTTTGTTTATCTTTTTCCAATAATGATATTTTTTCCTGTAAAGGAATTAATATAGAAGACCAATCTGATAAATCTTTTATGTTTAAACTTCTTTTTTGGTTTAATTTTTTTGTTGATTTCAACAATAGTATGAAGAGTATTATAACAAAAATACATAAAAATAAAATTATGAAAAATAAATGTAAATTATACAGAGTTCCTTTCATTTTGAAGTATCTATAAACCACTTATCACTGCTTTGTAAGTCTTTTTTGTCATTAATTTGATATTTTGGTAAATCTTTACTCAAAGTTGTTTCAATAGGAACAGCCTCTATAATAAAAGATTGATTTCCTTCTTCTGTTTTTACATTAATTTTGTAATCTCCTATTCTTAAGAAAAAAATCTCTTTTTCATGTTTGTTAACAGCTCTTTCTCGAACATCAACAATAGTTACGGGGTAATCAATAATTCTTAAATGATATTCCCATAATTTATTTAAATCGGATGTGTATTGGTTGTTTTCTTTGTAGTATAATTTTTCTGTATGAAAAAGTTTCATAATTGCTAATTGAGCTCCTGTTTTTTGATTTTCCTCTTTTGCGTTACCATATCCGATTATCCCTACAATCATTAAAATAATCAAAATACCTGTTATAATGGCTTCTGCTATTATAAATCCTCTTGTTTTCATATAATTTTCCTATTTTTTCATAACACTCGGATGTAATTTGATAACTCCGTTATCAACTTGTACTTCAAAATAAACTTCTTCAACATTATGAATTTTTTTTAATCTGTCTTCTATTTTTTTCAATCTTGTTTTAAATTCTTCTTTATCAATATGTTGATGAGGTAATTCGTTATTTATATGAGCTGTAATAAACATTTTGAAAACCTGTTCATAATGGTCTTTGGGTTTTACTAAATTTTTGGGGATGTTTGTGTTTAATTCTGTTACAAATAAAGGATCATCCCAAGATTGTGTTTCTTTTTTTCCAAGAATTTTATTAAATAATCTGTTAATTGATCTTGCAAGTCCGTCTGCCTCTCCCATTTCTTCGGGATTGAAATAAACCTCTTCTCCATCGATAAAATTATCAACACCCAATTCAATATCATTATATGGTTTTATATAATTTTTACTGATTATTGAAGATACTATCATTAATATTATTAATAAAACAAATGTGAAAATCGGAACCAAATATTTTAAAACATTTACAACTTGCAATTGAAAAGATGTAAACGGAGTTAAAATTAATATACCGCAACTTTTGTCTTCGAAATTTTTCATTGGAATAAAAGAACCTATAAACTTTTCTTTTTCAAAATTAAACTCAAAAAGAGAAGAAATATCGTTTTCATTATAAAATTTATTAAACATCTCTTTTTTGGTTGTTATAAATTTATTAACTTCTTTTTGTAAATCCAAATTTTCAATACTTGTATTTGATATTTGACTGTCAAAAATATATGATATGAATGAGTTAACCTGAGAAGCAGTAGCTGATGTGTTTTTTTTTGTTTGGCTGAAACCGATAAAAAGAGTTGCAACAACATTTTGACCTGATTTTATAGGAACTCCGTAAACTTTATATAAAAAATTATTTCTAAACCAAACATCACTTGCTGATTCACCCGAAGAAACTTTTTCAACAAATTTTAATGAAAAATTAAAATTCTTTTTAACATTTTCAATTTTTTCAAGATTATCACCAACAAGAAAATAAAAATTAGCTTCCAAAGGTTTTATAAAAGAATTAAGTTTATTTTTCAAAACTGTTGATAAATTTGCAATATCATTTTGATATTTGTTAATATCTATTTGTAAAACCTCAATAGTTTTATCCAATTCTTTTAATTTTTCTTCTGTTTTAACATCAACCTTTTCGGTTGTTTTGGATGTTTCCAAAGTATTTTTTTCAGCTTTTACCAATTCTATTTTTTTTGTTGTTTCTTCTAAATCCTGAGCTGAATCCTTAATAAAAATTATGGTTTCGGAAATATTGTTTGATATTGCCCATTCTGAAATTCTTGATTCATAAAACAAATTTTGACTTTGCAAATTTTCTTTTATAAATAATGATGATATTTTAGTATGATTTGAAACCATATTAAAATTATCTTTTTTTAAATTCGATGAAAAAATATAATAAAATCCCATTAATAACATTAGTGTTATTCCGAGAATTATTATTGATATTTTGAATTTAACCATTATAAACCTCTAAATGTTTTTTTTGATATATCCAACAATAGCTCCGTATGCATTTGATCTATCTTTAAAAACAGATTCTTTAAATTTTATTTTTGAAAATTCGGAAAATCTTATTTTTTCCTGAATATATTCTTTTACTGAATCAACAATTACTTTTGAATGCTCAATAACCCCTCCTCCGAATATTATATAGTCTGGATCCAAAAGTGTTATTAAATCATTTGTCAATACAGAGATTGCATGTAATACTTCTTCGTATAATTTAACAGCAACAGGTTCTTTTTTTAAAAAGGCTTCTTCAACATCAATAATTGTTATATCTTTTGTCAAACCCATTTCTTCTTTATAATGTTTTATTAAATTTTTACCTCCTGCAAAAGACTCATAACAACCTCTTTTTCCGCAACCGCATAAATAAGTTCCATCTTTATATGTCATATGACCTATTTCCATTGCAAGATTACTGCTGCCTCTTAACATTTTTCCGTTTATTACAGCTGCTCCGCCAATACCGGTTCCCAAAAATATGAAAATTTGAGTTGAAATTGAAGGATATAAAGATGTTTCGGCAAGTGCAGCACAATTTACATCATTATCAACAAATGATGGTTTATTATACTCTTCTTTAAAAAAATTTGTGAAATTAAAATTTTTAAGAGGCATATTGGGAGCATTTTTCAAAATTCCGTTTTCATAATCAACCTGACCGGCAATTGATAAACCAATTGCTTCAACCTTTTTTAATTCTTCCGAACTTACAATTTTATTGATTCCTTTTTTTATTGAATCAAGAACACTGTTTTGAGATAAGGTATTGTTAGGAACTGTATCAAACTTAACAATTTCATTATCTTTTAATAACAAGACTTTAACAGTAGTACCACCAACATCAACACCAATAAACATAATTCCTCCAAAAAATGTCAGGATTTAATTATAATTTTTTTTTAAGCAAATGTAAATATTTATTTGTTTTCTTTTTCTAAAAAGCTAAGTATAAGTTTGTCAAGGGATTCTTCATTATCAGATTGTTTATCTTTTGATATTATTGATTTTTGTTTATCTTCGGTTAAATACGGTGAAAATTCCTGATTTTGATTTTCAACAATTTTTACAACTTCATCATTATCTGAATAATTTTTCTTTTTGCCAACCATATTATCAATTTCGGTATCATACTTTCCGGAAACCAAATCTTTTAAAACTTTTTTATGTTGAGTTTCCATCATTTGTTTAATAACACCCTTAACTTCAACAGCATTTACAACTTCATTATAAGAACTTTTGACAGAAGCAATAATATTTCCGTTTATAAAAATGTGAGTTATTATTTGTGCAATTTTTGCACCGTAATCTTCTGTTTGTATGTGAAAAATAATATCCCGATACTTAATATTGTGATTAAACCCTTGAAGCATAACAGCCCTCCCAACACACACACAGAATATCAATTTTTTAATAAAATATCAATATTTTATTTTAATATTTTTTTTAATGCTACAAAATCACCTTTATTAAACTCTTTTAACAAAAAAAACAAAATAAAAACAATAATTGTTATAAAAAACAAAGAACCGATATTAACATAAATATTTGATATATCAACAAATTTAAATAAAAGATTGACAAAACCCAAAATAACGGCAAATTTTATCAAAATGAAATTAAATTTAAACTTAATTATGTTTATTAAATAAAAGTAACTTAAACAAAATCCTAAAAAATATGAAAAAGTCATTGAAATTGCTGTTCCGTTAATAAAATATTGTTTTGTTAAAATAATATTTAAAACAATTGATATTGAAATTGTAAAAACAATAAAAATAACAGGTACTTTAGGTTTTCCGAGTGCCGAAATTATTGAATTTGAAATAACAAAAAGAGATAAAAAGAATGTTCCTGCAACTGATATTTTAAGCGGAACTGTGTTGTTTAAATAGTTTTGTCCGTAAATAATAAACAAAAATATTTTCGGATTTACAAAAATTGTTGTAACAAAAGGAGATGCAAACAAAACAGCATATTTGAAAGTGTTAAATATATAAACATTCAAATTTTCTTTTTCTGCCAAGTTTGATTTTGAAATTATCGGAAATATTATGAATGTGATTGATAAAACAATTTGAAAGGGGATTTTTGCAATATTGGAAACAGCCAAATAATTTCCGCCGTTATTTAAAACGTTTTCGGAAGAAGATAAAAAGCCTAATAACCATGTATCCAAATTAAGTAAAATATAGAATAAAAATTGATATATCAAAATCGGAAAAATATATTGAAAATATTCCTTTTTTAAAGAAAAACCATTTTCGCCTATTTTTACTGAAAATATTGCAATTACGGTTATTACAAATGTTGAAATGACCCAACTTAATAAAACTCCGAATAAATTGTAACCTAAAACAAGAGAAATGACTATTAATAATATTTTTAAAGTTGTATATCCGATATCAAACAAAGCCTGATTTTTAAAAAGTTTTTTTCCGTTTATAAAACCGATTAAAACAGCATAAACACCGTAAAACAAAAAAATTCCCGAAGCTATTCGAAAATATATTGTGTTTTCAACATTTTTTGTAATAAACAGAGATATAATTTCTGCAAACAATTGTAAAATTATAAATAATATAATTGAAAATATTGCAAATACTTTTAATGCAAAAAATTTTACTTTATTTTCATTTTTTTCATCTCGTGAAACAAAATAAGATGTTGACTGAACTCCGCTTTGAATCAGCACCATATTTACAGGGGAAATAACCGAATTTACATATTGGTAAAGTCCCATTTGAGAAACACTTAAAAACCGACTCATTACCATTTGCAAAAGATAACCTGTAAATATGAAATAAATTTTTGCAACAGGAATTAATAATGCATTTCTTTTTATTTGAGACATTATTGAACTTTTAAACCAAGCTCTTTTCTTAATGTAAAATATTCATCGGATATCGAAAAATTCAAAATATCACCCATTTTCATTTTAAAATCAGCTTTTGATAAAACACCGATTGTTTCGCGTTTAAACATTGAGTCCAAAAATTCAAGGTCTTGTGTTAAAACAAAAGCAATTCTGTCACCTGTAAATTCAACGGCATTTAACCATTTGTTTAAGTCAATACTTCCCTTTGCTCTGACAAATGCTTCAACAACATCTCGAATACTTTCAAGTGTTTCGGGTGCTGTTTGTTTTTCAAAGTGTTTTGTAATTGCCATTAATTGTTCTACATCTCCGGCAATATTCATATTTGGAATAACATAATTTAAAACACCCAAAAATATATTTGTAACAACACTGCCTGTAACAATTTTGGGTAAAATAAATTCAGGTCTTAAATAAGTTAAACTTTTCCCGATTGCATAAAGAAGTGTTTTATCATCATTGTTATTGTAAATATCATAACCGACATTTAATAAAATTTCACCTATATTAACAAATTCAATTCCGCTTACACCCTGTTTAACAAATAATTTGGGAGAAGGCATATTTAAAAAGGTTGCAACCATTTGATAAACACTTGTAAACAGATTTTTTTGTTTGTTAAAATCAAGTATTTCTTTGGGATTTATTTTAAAAGGTCTTGCATAAAGTTGAATCATAGGTCCGCTGATTGCATTAAATATATCGGTAATTTGATTTTTTAATCTGTGATGAATTATTAAATCCCAATGATATTTTGTTAAAACAATTCCCCATTCAAGTTTTCCTTTTCCCTTAAAAGCTGCAAGAATCTTTTTTTGATCTTCGTTATTCTTATTAAAATATCGTAATATTCTTGCAATGACATAAGCATTATCTATTTTCTTTTGTTGAATATAAATATTAAACAAATATTGATAATAAATATCATTAAACGGATCATCTTTTATGTTTCTTCTCAAAAACTCTATTTGTTTTTCAGGATTTTCTCCTGTTTTATAGTATAAATCTATTAAAGCCCCTTTTATACCGTTGTTTTTCGGGTCTAATTTTAGAGCTTGTTCAATAGCAATTGTAGCTTGTTTTAAGTCTTTTAATTGATTTGCATATAAATCAGCAATTGTAAGCCATAATGCTTTATGTTCTTTTGTATCTGTTAATTTAATTCTGTCAACATAGAATGTAACTAATTGTGACCATAATTGAAATTTTCTCAAACATTGCTCATAACCTGTTACAACTTCTGTATCTTTGGGTAATAAACTATATAATTCTTTATAAAGCCTTAATGTGTTTTTGGCATCTTTTAAATTTTTTTCATATAAATTTAACAATTCAAATTTGTAATCAATTTTTTTATTTTCATCATTTTCAATTTCGGTAAGTCTGTTTAAAACATTAACAGCTTGTTGGTAATGATGATTTTTGGTATAGCTGTCAAGTAAAAACATTAATAAATCTTTATCATTTTGAGCAAGTTTAAATATTTCATTATAAAAGATTAAATATTTTTCAATATTATTCAGTTCTTTTTTGTATAATTCGGCAATTTCAGTGTAAAGTTTAACCAAATTATTTTTATCATTTATTAAATTTGCAACTTCCAACCTTATTTGAATTGATTTTTCAAATTCTTTTTCTGTTTCAAGCAATTTGTAATATAATGTTAAAGAATCAATATCATTTTTTGATAAAGCAATTGTATCTTCCAAATATTTTCTTGCTTTTTTATCATTAATCATATATGCATTTTTACCTAAATGTGCAAATAATTGATGTTTTTGAATATCATCCAGTGTTTTAAAGGTTGCTTCAATATACTGAAAATTTCTGTAACCTTTTGCATAATCTTCCATCTCTTCAAATAAAATTCCCATTTCCCAAAAAACATCGTAATCTTTTTTATTTAAGTCGGATGCTTTTTTATAAAATAAGGATGCCAAATCTTTTTGATTTAATTTATGTGCAACTTTACCAAGTTTAAAATACAAAGCAAAATCTTTTTTTAAAGTTATTGATTTGTCAATTTCGGATAAAATATCTTTTATTGTTTCATATTCTTCATTTTCATATGAATATTCAAGCACTTTTATTGCCAATTCCGTATTTTTGTAATCATATTTCAGGGATTGGACAAAATAATAAACGGCTTTGGCAATATCCATTACTTTATTTTGATAAACTTCTCCGATTTCTCTTAATGTATCTGCTTTTTCTTTTGGTAATTTCAGAGTTTCAACAGAACTTATTTTATATTGAAGCAATACTTCATAATTTTCTTCTTCCTTTGCTATGTTTTCAATAAAAGGTAATGCGTTTTTTTCACCGTTGTTATATGCAATTTGAAAATATTTTATGGATTCTGCCTTTCTGTTTAAATTTTTATATAAAATTTCACCAAGCATAAATGCAATTTTTCCCTTTTCGGAATCATCGCAATTATCAAGTTTTATCTTAAGTAAATCGGACTTTTCTGAAAACATTTTTTTTGTATTAAATATTTTTATCAAATTTTGAAATGCTAATTCATTTTTTGGATCTATTTTTATTGTATCGTAAAAATAATTTAATGCTTCATCTTCATTTTTTGCTCTCAGTAAATAATGATTTCCTAATTGATTGTATATTTCTACCAATTTTGCATCTGTTTCAGCAGATTTTTCTTTTGTCTTTAAAATTTCTGCTTGTTTTGAGAGTATATAAGGTTCACCAGGAGATAAAACCAAAACTTTTTCATAATTTTGATATGCTTCATCAAATTCCTGCAAATTTGTAAGTAAAATATCACCTATTTTTGTTAAAATTGAGGTTTTAATAATTTTATCGGGAACGGATTCAACTATTGTTTCGTAAAAACTTAATAATTCTTCATGCATTCCGTTTTCTTCAACAATTCCCTCAAGTTGTTCTTTTATTTTTATGTCTTTAAAATTCTTTTTGTAATTTTCACATAAACTTAAAAATATTTTATCTTTATTTGGTGCTTTATTTGTATAAATATCAACAAGTTTGTTTGTGTAGAGTTCTTTTGTTTTAGGGTCCAATTTTTCTTTTAATCTTTCTTCATAAAGTTTTGCAAGTTGAACCCATTCTTCCAATGATTCAAGCAAAGCTTCCAATTTATCAAAATATTCTTTATATTTGGCTTTGTCATCTTCCATTAAAATTTGATAATATTTTGCAACTCTTTTATATTCTCCTGAATTTTCGGCAATTTCTTTCATTTTTAACAGAGTTTCTATTTTGAGTTTTTTATTTTTTTGGAAAGTAATTGCTTTTTCCGATGTATCAAGCCAATTTTCAAATTGATTTAAACTGAAATATATTTCTGCAAGCGGTTCATAAACTTTATCAAATTCCTTATCCGAATCAATTGATGATTTAAATAATGCAATAACATCTTTAGTTCGTTCGGGTTGGTACTTATAAATATGCATTCCCCACTCATAATAATTTTTTGACAGGTATTGAAAAACTGTTTCTCCCAAACCCAAATCCGGTATTTGACCGGTTGTTTGTAATGCTTCCTGAAGCTTCTCATTAACAGTATCACTGATAAACTGAAATGCTTCCTCAGCTTCGGCATATAGTTTGGATTGAATACACAAATTTTTGTATTGAACATATAAAGATATATTCTCAGGATCATTTTCAATTTGTTGTAATATTTGTTCTATTTTATTTTCATTCATACAAACCCCCAAAAACAAGCATTGAGTATAAACTTTTTAAAAAAAATAATCAATTTTTTTTTATTTTTAAATTGACT
>JACCEE010109633.1_pt1 | contig 11530 bp, 21 predicted proteins | sample 7449931 | NCBI WGS metagenome assembly JACCEE01 (sample SAMN15323457, study PRJNA562643) | freshwater metagenome | isolation source: river surface water | place: USA:Blue River Watershed | collected 2017-08-19 | reverse complement strand
TCGACGTCGGTCAGCGCCGCTGGTGCAGCAGCGGCCTGTTCGGTTTCGATGGCTGGCTCATCGCTTCCTGTCTCAGCGACTGCCTCCGCCTGGATCTGCTCTGGCCCTTCCGGCAGCAGGTGGGCCATCTCGTCGAGGTGGCGCCCGGCGGCATAGTCCTGCTCGCAGGTCGTTGAATTCCTTGCGCAGGATGTCTCGGCCGATGGTGGGCGCCATTGTCTGCCGGATGTTCTTCGGCGTGGTGCCGAACAGGTCGGCCAGTCGATCGGCGCTGGCGATCAGCTTGCGGTCGGCCAGGAACATGCAGAGGATCTTGATGGCCAGGCTGTTGGGTTTGTAGTCGGTGGTCATGGTGAGGGAATATGGGGAGCAGTGTGATCGGGGCAGAGCTCAGTGAATGGGCAGCTTGCAGGTCAATCCAGATGCGATCAGCAGCGCAACGCCCATGGCCAGGATCGTGAGTGCGGCGTAGCCCGCTGCCGAGGCAATGGAGTGCAGCCGCTTGCACCAGATCGACGGCTCTTTGAAATGCTGCGGCGCATCGGCCGGTGGTTGAGCATGGTGCTGCTGCGCCGGACAGCCCCTGCCTTGGTGGCAGTCCCCAAACTCGTCGCAACAGTTCATGATTCGCTCCTCTTCTGATGCCAGCGCGGCGAGCTCGGCCCACCCTGCTGCAGTTTTCGTTTGATCGTCATGGCCGTGGCCTTGATGGCCTCCAGGCTGGCCGTCTGGAAGATGCCGCGGGCTTGCGTGGCTGCCGATGCAAATGCCTGGGCAGCCTCCCGGGTGATGACGCTGCCGCTGTGCCCGCATTGCTCGCCGGCGCTGATGGCGCCGCGAATCACCCGCATGGCGGATGCGTCCTGGTCATGGCCATCGTGCAGGTGGCAAATGCCTGCCAGGGCCAGCAGCCCGAGCATGCCGACCAGCGCTCCGCGATCGACCTGGCCCAGGTTCATCCAGGCGCGCGTCTCGTCGGCCAGCAGGGCGCTCATCCATTCCTGCCGCTGCCGCTCTGCCGCCCGGTCGGCTTCTGAGTGCTTCATGCGCTCGATGCCGCCGTCTAAAAAATTCATCAGGTTCATGTTCGTCCCTTCGTGGCCTTGGCGGTCTCACGGCCTCCACCGGCCAGCCTGCACGCCAAGCGGGCCGCGATACGCAAACCACTCATCGCCGCGACGAGACGGCTTCTGAAAAGCATCCTGACACCCGGGTCTTGCTATCGAGTTCGACCAGTCCACTCCGGTGAACGCTGTGCGCCACCGCTCAGGCGTCGGCAGGCGCAGCACCTGCAGGCTGTCGGGCCAGTGAACCCGCTGGGCGACCGCGTCGACCGTTTCCTCGGCCGGCTTGATCTGCAACTGGCCGATTCGCGCCGACCCTTGGAGCTCCGGCCCGGCGATCGACTGGTAGACCGGGTGCCGCTTGCTGCCGTCCATGATCACGCGGCCGGTCCCGGTCAGCGACTTCAGCGCCGACCGGATCTGCACGTTGCTCAGCTCGGGCAGCAGCTCGTACAGGTGCGGCAGGCCGATCCCGCTTTGCGCTCGCGCGCTCAGCTGCTGCTCGACCTGCTGCTGGATCGTCGGCTTGTCAGCGGCTGGCATTCAGCTCTCCCCGTTCGTAGCGCAGCTGGGCCAGCTCGGCACCGACCAGGGTGCGCAGTTGCTCGAACGTGCCGCTGTTGTCGATCACGCGGTCGGACCTGATCGCGGCCACGCCCGTCTCGCTGACATGCTCGCGCACCGGCGCCACGCCCGGGCGCTTGATGCGCCAGATCACGCCGCCCCGGCTGCGCAGCCAGTCGGACTCGACCGTGAATCTGACGTCAGGGATCACGAAGCGCGTCAGCCCCTGCTCGCGATAGATCTGCAGGCGCTTGTCCAGTACCCTGATCCACACGTCGCGCCCCAGGCACTGCTGGCCCCACTCGGTGCCCAGCGTCTGCGCCAGGTGGCGGTACGACACGCCGAGCTCGGGGATGATGGTCTCCTTCAGCTCGCGGTAGAACAGGTAGCGCTCCGGGTTCTGCACACCGGCATGCAGCAGCAGGTCCCAGCACATGGAGCGGATCGGATCAGCAAACGCGGTGCAGGCCGACTGGATGCCGGTCTGTTCCCAAAGGCTTTGCAGGATGCCGGCCACGGTGTCCTTGCCGCTGCCGGCCAGGCCAACCAGGCCGATGATGAGGGCGGGATTCGAGGTGGGGGTTGTCATGGTGAAGGATAGGGGGTCTGAAAATCCTGTTTGCCGTGCCGCCGCGGTGCGGGTCACAGCGTCAACGTCATCTGATCGGGGCGCGTCGGTGCGCGTGCCAGTTCGTAGCCGCTGGCCGTGCGGGCGATCAGGCCCTCGTCAGCCATGGCCTGCAGGTAGCGCCGCACGACGACGGTGCCACCGCCCTCTGCCAGCTGGATCGACCGCACGCTGGGCTTGAGCTGCCCGGCTGCCACCGCAGCGCGCACCCGCTGGTAGCGCGCGGCCGCCTTGCCTGCCGTGCCTGTGTCGATCTTCTGGCCGTCCTCGACCTGGGCCACGCGCGGTGCGCGGCGCTGTGACCGTGACGCTTTGGCGCGCGGCGACTTCGGCCGCGCCGTGTCTGCGTCGGCACGCTCTGGTGTGCTCGCGTGAGCACAGTCCGCCGGAGCGGGTGTGCTTGCGTGAACACGGTCGAAAACCGTCACAGTCGGCACGGCGGCTACCGGCGTGCCGTAGCGGATCGCGCCGGACGAGGGCGTCTGCATCATTGACTGCGGGACAGGGAAGGGCGCAGGCGCCGCGATCGCCGCCGTGCCCATCACGGCTGCCGATCCGGCTACCGCAGCCGGCACGGCCACCTTGGTTGCGCCATCGCGAGCCCAGCGCCCGGCCGCGCCCAGCTGGCGCGCCGCCCAGGCCAGGCGGGCATTGCCGACGAACCAGCCCGCGCTGCTGGTCAGCAGCATGCCCGACAGCATCAGCAGGATGGCGAACGCCGCGTTGTGCGCCTGCGCGCCGCCTTCGCCCAGGATGCCCTCCATCGTCGGGCGCCGGCTGGCGTGCAGGGCGGCGACCTCGGCGGACAGCTGGTCGTTTCTGGCCTCCAGCGCCGCCGCCCTGTCAATCGCCTGCATGCCGGCAATCCGGCTGTCCCGGTAATCGCTGGCCGCGCTGCGCTCGCCGCCGGCGCGCAGGGCGCGCGCCGTGTCCCGGTTCTGCGCGATGCTGGCCTGCAGCTGCTCGATCCTGCCGTCAGTGCCCGCAACCTCGGCCACGCCCACGCGACCAATGGCGGTCTGGGTCGAGTAGATTGTCACGGTCTCGAACGCCGCCAGCGACAGCGCCATGGCCGTGAAGGCTGCTCGCCAGCCACCCGACCCCGGCCCGCGCACCAGCGCCGCGATGAAGAAGAACAGCAGCTCGGCCACCACCATCAGGTAGCCGGCCTCGATGCGGGTCTCGCGCAGCGCGCCCTCGGGCATGATCAGCTCGATGCCGTGAGCAAAGAAGCGCGCGTTGTCCACGTTGATGGCGATGCCGACCGTGAAGGTGGCGACGCCGATCAGCACGGCGGCGCCCGGACTCAGCTCAGAGAGGCGGGGGGTCATGATTGGCCGCCTTCTCGGCTATAGCGGCTATCCAGAAAGGTGGAGTACTCCGCAAGGCTGTTGATCAGGATGTGCCTGCCGTCGCCAAGGCCTTGGAGTTCGTCGCCGCTGCCGTCTTTGCATTCGCGACAGTCATGTAGGTAGACCCGAAGAGTCTCGATGGCTTTATCCAGGGCTTTTGCCGCCTTCAGGCCCGAACCGCGCCGCTTAGCTTCGGCTTTTCTCTGCCGGGCGCGATCCCGATCGCTGATCCAATCTTCGCCAGTCATAGCGAGCTGCATTCTCATGGTGTCGTACTCCAGTCGACGCCGCCGGGTCGGTCGGCGCTGGCAGTCATTTCCGGTCCAGCATCGCCACGCGCTGCATCTGCTCGCGCGTCAGTGGCGTGGCGCTCTGGTGGTCATCGGCCTCCAGCCGGGCCAGCTCGACGCGCACCTGGGGCGCCTCGCGGCGGGCCTGCCGGATCGCGTCCTGCACGTCGGCGGCCGTCATGCGCTCGACCTCCATGTCGCTCGGGCCGTCCATCCAGGCGCCCAGAGCCAACAGACCCATGACTACCGCAGTGACCAGGATCAGGTGATAGGCGCGGTTCATGCGGCCACCTCGTCAGCGTCTTCCACGCGCTCGACCGACTCGATCGCGCAACCGGTGAGGGCCTGCGCGGCGCGCTGGGCGTGCTCGGCGCTGGCGGCCTTGACCTGGATGACGGGCAGCACGCCCGACTCGGACAGCTGAGCGCGGCCGTAGCCGTCAATGGGGTGGTAGGTGCAGCGGTAGCTGCGGGCGGCTTGGACGTTCATGGTCGGTCTCCTGGGATGGATGAAAAAAAGCCCGCCAGGCGTCACGCGACACGCTGGCGGGCAACCCCCCTCTAGCAATCGATGAGGAGCGGTAGGTCAGATGGTGGCTTTCACCCTCACTTCACGTTGATGAACGGCAGCGCGCCGCCGGTGCTGGTCGTGGGCAGCTTGCCGTCCCACTTCTGGATTGCCTGCAGTTGCAGCAGAAGGAAGTGCTTCACGCAGCATCTCCAAATGCTTGGATACGTTCAGCCAAGCACCCGCTGTAATCCAGCATGGCGGCCTGCTGCGCAGTCAGGCAGTGTTGCTCGTCGGCCGGCAGCCTGCTGAATGCATCGGTCGTCAGAAATGCCGTCAGCTTTTTGAGCCGGTTGTCCAGTTCGGTGGCCTCGGCTCGCACTCGGTCGCGGAAGTCGGCGGGCACGGCAGCCAGCTTGGAGCGCAGCTCGTAACCCATGAGCGGCCAGATATTGTTGATGGCGTTTTCGCGGGCGATCTTGCGGCCAATCTCGGCGTCGAAGTTTTCCGGGCTGGCGCATGCGCTTTCGCCAGTGACCGTGTAGCCGTTGCGCAGGACCAGCACGCAGAATGTCAACAGGCGCAGGCTGGTAGCTTGCAGCCCACCGCCAGGGTGACGGGAGTGCAGTTCTCCGCGATTCATCGCGCCTTCCACCCCATGCTCGGCGGTGAAATACACCTCGCTGGCAATGTTCGCCTCGATGTCAGCCGGCGTGATGCGGGGTGCTGGCGGGTTGTAGATCTGGATCTGTTTTCCGTTCATGGTCGGTCTCCTGGGATGGATGAAAAAAAGCCCGCCAGGCGTCACGCGACACGCTGGCGGGCAAACCCCCGTCACGAAGCAAGCGGGGCACGAAAGGGATTGAGCGCCGAGCCGCTTGCGTGGGGCTCGCATATCACAACAACGAAAGGAACAAACAGCCAGGCGGCCAAGACCTGGCCGGCTCGACGCTCAAGTCAGCACCCTGCGAACACTGCAGTCGCGCCTGCCGGCCCATCCGGCAGGTCGCTGCAGGGCGCTGACTTGAGGGTCCCCGTCTTTCAAGCGCTTCCAGGGGTGCGCTGTATCCTTCTGTCACCACAACACAAAGGAAATCTGATGCTTGACCGCGAACTGCAGTTGCAGATCCTCAAGACCCTGGCTGAGGCATATCCCGATGGAATTTATGGGCTGACTGAGGCCATGCAGTCTGTATCCTCGGATGAGCGAGCGTTGCTGGTGAACTCCCGCTACCTTGACGGACACGGCCTAATCGTGAGCGGGTTTCAGCGCCGAGGCTGCATTGGTGACAACGATTTCTACGACATGGGCGAGCATCAGATCACGCCGGCCGGCTTGGATTTCTTGGCCGATGACGGCGGCCTCAGTGCAATCCTGGGCGTCGTGACGGTGCGCTTTGACTCCACCCAGTGGGCCGAGTTGTTGGCTGCCAAGATCGAGACGCTGGAATCCGTCAGCCCCGAGGAGCGCTCTCGCGTCGCAGAAGCGCTTCGCAGCCTTCCGGCGAAGGCCATTGAAAAAGTGTCCGAAAAGCTGCTGGATTGGGCGGTGGATCATGCGGAGGACGCATGGCCGCTGCTGTGTAGGTTGTTAGGCCAGCTCGCTGCGTGACGCAGCGGCGCAGCAGCAGGTAACCGATGATGGGGTCGTCGGCGCGCTCGTGCTTGCCATCTGCCAGCAACGGCAACCAGAGCTCCTCCTCGAAGGAGGGCAGATCCACCAGCAGCGACAGGCCAGGCCTGGCCAGCAGCATGGCTGCCGCTGGGGCACGGATTGGAAACGTCAACATGATCAAGTCGGCTCGGCTTCCGTGTCCGTCTCGGCCTTCGAGGCGTCCTCGACGCTGCTGCCAGCGGCCAGCAACTCGACCAGGTCGTCCTGCCCGGCCACCTCGATGGCAAAGCGCGACGCCGCTGCGTGCCGGATTGCTTGCGCCTGATTGCCGGCGCGGATCAGGCGCTTGGCCTGCGATTCCCGGTCGGTGACCAGGTAGATGCGTGTGCTCATCTGTTCGATTTCCTCGTACGGTTGAAAACCCCAGCGCCCTCGATGCCTGAAGACGCTCGGGTTTTGCCCGTCTGTTCCGGGCTGCCACCCATCTTTCAAGCGCTTCCAGGGCTGCGCTGTATCCTTCTGTCACCACAACACGAAGGATTCATTCATGGCAACCAAGCCCGACGATGCCCCGGCCCCGATCGAACGGCGTGACTACAAGCCGCCACAAGACAGGCCCCAGCCACAACGACTGAAACACCAGGCACCCAGCAGCGAAACCAGGGGCGTTGCCGACATCAGCCGGAACACCAAGTCCAAGGCGCGATAGGTCCTAGTGCTGGCGGCTCGGTATTCATCTGCGGCTAGCTCGGCATTCCGGATGGCCGACTTCCTGAGTTCGGCGATGGGGTCAATCGCCTGCTCCGTGACGCTAGCGGCTTCTGCCTGCGCTTGCTTCGCGTAGTCCTGCCATTCGTCGAACTTGGCCAGCAGGCCCGGAGTGGCCCACGACCTCACGGCGGCAGTGGACAGTCCATGCCACGCCACCCAGGCGGCACCCGCAAACCAGTACGCCGAAGCCGACAAGGCCGCAACCGCCAGTATGGGCTCGCTGTTCCATTTCCCGAGCCCCAGCATGCCAAGGCCACCGCCGCCTCCCAGCAGCACCAGCAGCAGGGCATGAGCCCTTTGCCGAGCGGCCTCAAGCCCCGCAAGACTGAAGGCGGCAGCGGCGCGGGTGTTGAACTCGGCAATATCGATTTCGTTCATGTAGACCTCGTGCAGAACTGACAAGTGCATTGTGGTCCCCGTCTGTTCCGGGGTGTCAGATGACGGCCGGAATCCTCCAACCCTGCGGCTTGCGCCGCTTGACCATCACAGCTGCGGACTGTCGTCAGCCTCCAGTCCGCAGCTGTGATGCCCCTCTTGCGAGGGGATCTGGCCCGTCGTTACCCCGCCACGACAGGTAGGCGCCACCGGGACGAATCCCGGCAGACTGGCCCTGTGACTTCTGCGCGCGCCACCGTGGCGAGCTGGGTGCAGGGAGGGCCAGACTTGACCCGCTTCCGGTTCTGCCGGGGCCGATGGAGCAGGGCGCTTTCTACGTGGGGCCGGTCACCGCTGGGGTGACGGCCGCTCAGTCGCGCCTGGGGTATCCGATGGGTTGTGAACGATCCGCTGCTGGCGGTCCGGTCGCATGGCTCGTGCGAGCGCCAGTGCGGCGCGACTCCGGACGGCTGGGGTGCATTCACGTTGCCTGCTGCACCGGCCTGGCCTGCGGGCTGCACGTCGATCCGTCTTGCCCTTGCCTGCGCTTTTGTGCTGGCATGGATCAATTATCGGCAAACCGTTTTTAAATGTCAACGGAATTCCGATAGGTAGGCAAAAAAAACCGCCCGAAGGCGGTTCCGTTCTGGCATGCTTCGGCTGCTATGAGGACGATGCCAGGTCGCTTCCGCAGTATCGGCACTTGACGGCCTGACTCTTGATCTTCTCGGCACAGAAAGGGCAGGTCTTGAGGTCGTCCCCAGCAGCATCTGGCGCAGGCGATGCTGGCGGAGGGGCTGGCTGCGCGGACTGCAGCGTGACTGTCGTCGGCTTCTTGAAGGCCCAGATGTATGCTGCCACCCATCCCAGGAATGTCCAGCCCAGGAAGAGGTTCAGCAAGGCCACTGAGCCGATGTTTTCGTGATTCCTGAGCTTGGCTTCTATCGTGGGCAGCATGTAGAACGCCGGGCCCACCAGAATGATCAGGAAGCTCACAAAGGTTCCGAAAGCGTTCAGCCCGCCAGGCTGGTGCCCCATGCTGTAGCTGTAGGCAGTCAAAAAAGCGAGTATCACAAACCGCAGGATAGCCATGATGATGAATTTACAAAGTCACGTTGGATACCATGATGCCACAGCGGAAGCGCGCGTCCCTTTCCTCGGCAAAAAAACTGCCCGGAGGCGGTTGCCTGGGGATGAATCGCTCAGTGAGCGACTGCCGACCTTTGCCCGAGTGACTTCAGCTTGCTCAGGGTCATGGCCTTGACCAGCGACCCCAGAATCTTCCGCTCCGCCTCGGCACGTCCAGGATCGCGCGTGTCATCCACCACCACCCGGATGTTGCGTCCGACCAGGAAAGGCGAGTTCAAGACATCGCCTGCCTTGCGCATGGTGCCGCCGGTGGCGGTGTGGTTGGCGGGGATGATGTCGATGTACTCGCCGTCGAGCAGGAAGTCGAAGCTGTGTTCCCTCCTCGACTGTCCCTTGATCTTGGGATGCCGCTCCAGCACGGCATTCGGCTTCCATTCCCGCAGATAAATCTCGGCTGCGTCGGCCAGATCGGCGACATCCTCATCCAGGCCCAGCTGCTCGCGCTCCCATTCAGCGACGGCCAGCAATCCGCTGACGGCTTGCGCGAGGGCATTGGGCCCCTGTTGCAGCGGGACCAGCGTCCGCACATCGCCGCCGGCGTCCAGCGTCATGCCGAAAGCCGACAGACGATCCCGCAGTTTGCCGATCCGGTGCCGGGTGATGTTCAGGCCCATGCTCGAAAGATGCGCCAGCGCGTCACCGTTGTCCGACAGCAACACCCGCTCGCCATGCTGGATGGCGTAGAGCACGATGGCTGTGCCGTCGGCATACGAGAAGGGTGTGCCAATCTCGAGACCTGGCTCGCCGTGCAGGCTGGTCACGGGAGTGCAGTCATAGGCGCTGGCGGCCTTCAACCATTCGCAATTCATAGCGGCATGCTCCCGTTTCCTGTGTAAGTGAGGTTGATCTGCTGACAGAGCCGGTCGAACGCGGCTCCAAGTTCTCCGCAGCGAATAAGGGGATCGGTGACGGGTAGTGCCCTGTCGCCGAGGTGTTCGTGAGGGCCGTAAATCGGTCCCAGTGGGTCATTATGCGACCGTTTGTCGGGTGGTGTCACGGCCAGCTGATAGACGCGCCGACGTGCCTTGCCGACCAGCTTGAAGAGCCCCATCTCGTAGCCGCAGCGGTCCACCACGATGGCCTTCTTCACCTCGAGCTGGATGCTCAGGCCGGGAATGATCGCGCCCGTTTCGTCTTCTGGCTGGAAGGTCGCCATCAGGATGTTGGCCTGGTTGGTTCTGGTCTCCCAGACCAAAGGCGCTGCGCTGAACTTGGGTTCTTGCAACAGCGCGATGGCTGCCTCGTGAGGCAAGTCATGAACGGCCATGCTGATCATACCTTTCTGCGGTACTGTCGGTGCTCCATCATCGTGCCGACGATTCGGATCGACGTTTCGTCGCTGCGCATCGACGGGAAATCGTCGTTGAGCGGCACCAGCTCGAACACCACGTTGCCGGCCTGGTCGATGCCGCGCGGGCGGTACTTCTTGAACGTGGCCTCGTGCCCGCCGTTCATGGCCACCACAAAGTCGCCCGGCTGCGGACAGACCTCCGGGTCCACGATCACGCGGTCGCCCGGCCTGAACTGCGGCAGCATGGACTCGCCCTCGATCTGCAGCGCGAAGGCCGAGCCCGACAGCTCCAGGTCGGTCAGCAGGTACTCGAAGCCGTCGCCCACCGTGGCCGGGTCGGTGGCTTCGGTCCAGCAGCCGGCCTGCACATAGCTGATCAGCGGCACGCGCCGGGTGCCGATCGGGGCCGGGACTACGTTGGACGCCTCGGTGCGCTGCTGAGGCAGCATTTCACCCTCTCCGGTTGCCAGCCAGTGCGAGTCAACACCGTATAACTTGGCAAAAACAGGGGTGTCTGCTGATCCGTGGCTCTCGCGCTCCGATGTCGAGATGCTGCTTTGTGGGATCCCAGACAGCACAGAGGCCTTCACCTGCGTCATGCCGGCGCGCAGCCTTGCAGCCTTCAGTCTTTTTCCGTATTCGGTCGCCATCATTTGACTGTACGGAATTGCGATAACGGAAAGCTGTTGACGATAAAACGGCTTTCCGTTATTCTTAGGCGATGGATTGGAAAACCGTAGTCAAGGACGCCCAGGACCGAACTGGGATGACGCAGCCCATGCTGGCCAAGGCCCTGGGCTGCTCGCAGGCTTCCATCAGCGACCTGATGCGCGGGCGCACCCGTGAGCCGCGCTACAGCATTGGCCAGCACCTGCTGACCCTGGCGGGTCACCCAGTCGCTGCGCTCGCTTCGACCACCGATATCGAACCGGCTGCGGCCGGGCAGGGGGTGTGATGCTGTCAGGTCTCCACCTCGACCTCGGTGTAGCTGCAGTGGTTGCAGCCGTAGGTCACATCCAGCCCGCCCAGGCTGCCGAAGGTCCTGTTGGGCTGGCTTTTGATCTTGTGCCAGCGTCCCACGCCGCAGCTCGGGCAGGTCTCGAACTTCTGGGTTCCACCGATGCGGCTTTCGAGCAGGGCAATGCGCCGCTCGAGCTCGGGCACCTTGTCCGCCACGGCGACCACGCGCTGCCACTCCGCCAGTTTCTTCAGGCTGTCCAAAAGGTTGATTGCCATGGCTGATCTTTTTCCTGTGTTTGGTGTGGTCGAGGTGGGCGACGGGCGCGTCGATCGCGTCACGCCGCATTTCCAGTCCATTCAGGTTGGCGCCTGCGACGGAGCCGTCACGCTGGCCTATGTCGAGACAGGCCGTGAGTCGGTCGTGTTCACGCTGGACCGCGAGCAGTGCGCATCCCATATCTCCGCCTTGAGCCAGGCTTGTCAGCAGGCCTTTGGCGGCGCGACGGCTGCGGCCGAGGAGGGGGTATGGTGCTGAAGATCCAGATCGACGCCGTCCAGGCGCTCGCTGACCTGGACCTACTTGCCAAGGCGGCCGAGCGATCGCTGCAGCTTCGCCAGCGACTGCTCGACCTTGGCGATCTCGGTGCGCATCTGCGTTGCGTCGACTTTGACCTCGTTGCTGCAGTACCGGCAGCGCAGCACCGGATTCGTCTTCAGCTTTCCGATCGTCTCGCTGAGCTTGCGCTGGCAGTGCGGGCAGGGGATTTCGATGGCCTGTGAGTCCAGCATGTTTTTCATGGGTCGTTCCTTTGGCGACGGTGTTCGGCTTGAGAACCACCATCGTAGCCGACTGGAACGGCCCGCCATTTGCCACCAACTTCGCATGCATTTTTTCGACCGCACGGGAGGCCTCATGTTCTTTCCCTTCGAGCCCGGAAAGCTGACCGAAGAGGTCAAGACCCAT
>JACCEE010306440.1_pt1 | contig 11532 bp, 12 predicted proteins | sample 7449931 | NCBI WGS metagenome assembly JACCEE01 (sample SAMN15323457, study PRJNA562643) | freshwater metagenome | isolation source: river surface water | place: USA:Blue River Watershed | collected 2017-08-19 | reverse complement strand
GCGCCCGTAGCTCAATGGATAGAGCATCAGACTTCGGATCTGAGGGTTGGGGGTTCGAGTCCCTCCGGGCGCGCAGCTTCATAGGAGTAAATGATGATTCTTAAAATCGCATGGTTTATTTCTCTATTGATGGCAATTTTGGGACTTTGGTCAGATGTATGGGAGTTCTATTGGTTCCTATTTTTAATTTTGAGCGTGTTTCTCATTAAAAATTTCAAAAAGAGTCGATATTAGGCTGCGGGTAGACTTACCCATATGAAGGCCCTTGCCACACGAAAAGTAATAAGTCTGGTGATGTTGCTTGGGTCAATCTCGGGTTTTATCGCTTCTTTCTTGCTGACCGTAGACAAAATTGAAGTTCTCAAGGATTCTGGATACACACCATCTTGCAACATATCTGAAACTTTAAATTGCAAGAGCGTGATGCTCTCTAAGCAAGCCGAAGTTTTTGGATTTCCTAATTCGCTAATCGGACTTGGAGCGTTTGCAATTTTTATTGCAATTGGTGTGGCTTTGCTTGCAGAAGTTCAATTCCCAAAGTGGTTCTGGCAAATTGCATTTGTTGGAACTTTGAGCGGTGTTCTTTTTTCACATTGGCTTGCATATCAAACAACTTTTGAAATTGGAGCACTATGTCCTTATTGCATGGTGGCCTGGTTTGGTACGACATTAATTCTTTCGAGCATTATTCAAGAATTGCTTCGCTTTAAATCAGCAGAGTCGACTGATCTTGCGGAACAAGAATCTGTTATGACAATCAGTAGCTTCATGCCAATTTTCCATGCGGTTTGGGTAGGACTACTAATTGCTGGTGCGTTCCTCGGTGTTAATTAACGCCTCTTGAAGCCTTTCGGACACTTGGGTTTTACTCCAGTAATTTTTTGAGACTTCTTTCCTTTAACACAAGTAATTGTTCGAGTCTTAACAACCTTGCCTGTAACTTGAATAGTTGCAGCTGCGGAAACGGAAGCGATTAATGATGTACCGGCTTGAGTTGCAGTTATCTCACAATTTCCGGCTTTAAGAAGTGTCACTTTTGAACCTTCAACAGTACAAATTTCTTTCGAGTTACTCGAATATGTAATCGCACCGCCACTTGACGCAGTGGCGGCTAAGTCGAGAGTTTTAGCGGAAACATCAGCGGAAGTAACCGGTTTAAAGGTAATGGTTTGTGAATCTTTTGTTACATCGAAAGTTAATTGGTAAAGATCAGATGCTAGATAATCATTGGTTGCCGCGCTTTGATAATTCAAAATACATTTTCCACCACCGACGATAGTTATGTATTGGAAGCTCGCAAAGCAGACATCAGGAGTTGTAGTAACTGGCTGAATGATTGATCCGGCTGTGTTGTAAACCAGGTACGTTTCAATCCGCTTGGGAAGATTCTTTACATCTTGGGTTGCCACGGTTGGAACGGAGATTGTGGGCTTGCTTCGAGCCGGAGAGATGTCGGAACTCAAAGTTATTGTGGTGCTCAAATAATCGTTATTGGCATCTGTGAAGACTCGGTAGCTGCAAGTTCCAGTCGCAATAAATTTCAAGCTATCGCCGTCTTTATTACAAACGGTAGGAGTCGTTGATTCAATTTTTAGTTTGATTCCAGGAACTCTTATTAAGAAGTACTTCGTTGGGTCATAAATTTCACCGACACGGAAAATGGGCACGTCACTTCCATAAATCGCGGGCTTGTCATCCGTCAAATAAATTGATGAGGCATGAGAAGGACCGACAAAAGTCTTGCTAGATAGATTCAACTTACCCATCGATCTAACAACGACTGAAGTCTCACCATCCAAGAAGTCGTTAAATGGAGTCGGATAAATTGTCGACGTCGTAGGAACTGTCATTCCACGTGAGCCAGGTTCACCCTCAATTGGTTCGGCATAAAATTCGTAAAGTCCTGGCGGAAAACTTGGATCAAGCGATAAATCACCAACAAATTTGAATTCCTTACTTCCTGAGGCTGCATTCTGTTTAGTTAATGTCGTACTTACAGAAATGCGGCTATCTTTTGATTTGAACCAGAGGCTGGTCTTTGTAGAACGAATTCCAACAGGATGACTAACAGTCAGTGTGAAAGTCAATTTAGCGTTAGCGGTATTAACATCTATTTGTTTTTGGGAGACTGTGAAACTTACGATTTTTGGTACTTCATAGGGTAGATCTGCGGCAAATGCGGAGGTTAAATTGCTAGAAGCAAATCCTAGAATTGTCAGAAATGTAAGGACCTTGAGTTTCATAGTTCTCCTGTTAGGTAAGGCTGTAACTCTACACGGCTAGCCGAAGTCAGATAAGTAAGATTCAGGGGTGAATTTACGCAAGACAGTTCTGCTTGTTGCAACCCTAAATCTCATTTATTTCGTAGTTGAGTATTACTTTGGTCAGCTTTATGACTCAGTTGCATTAATTGGCGATAGCGTCGATTTTCTCGAGGATGCATCGATCAATATCTTGATTGCGTTTGCTATCGGATGGAGTCTTAAGAAACGTAGATATACGAGCTATGCACTTGCACTTCTGCTCTTGGTCCCAGGTATTGCATTTCTTTGGAATGCGATTCATCAATTTTTGAGCCCGGAAGTTCCAGAAGGAAGAGGAATGGGCATTGTTGGATTTGGTGCACTTTTGGTGAATACAACTTGTGCGTTATTGATTGCGCGGCATCGAAAAGAAGAGGGTGGATTAGTAACCGCGGCCTACTACTCAGCCCGTAATGATGCGATGGCAAATGTATTAATTATTGGAGCCGGTCTATTTACTTTACGTTATCCAAGTATCTGGCCAGATTTGTTGATTGGTATTTTTATTTTTCTAATGAACGCTGATGCAGCAAAGGAGATTTTGGAAATGTCCCATAAGGAAGGCAAAGAGCACCGGGCTTAGTTGAATTTAGAGTTAGCACGATCAAGATCTGCTTGAAAATCAACTTCAACTGCAAATAGATCAGAGATATCAACCGGATCGATTGCGATGCCATACTTCTCGATTGCAAGTTCAATGCCACGTTCAAAATAATCATTATCCGCACAGGCATCAAGTTGTTCGATTAAATGGATCTTGTCTTTATTAGAAATAAAGTTTATTCCGACCGCTTCACCAAGGGCGTTTTGTACTTGCTTGGAAAGTGCATTGATATTTCCGCCTTCGTTAACGGTGTATTTCACTTCTTCTTCGCCTACGGCTGATGTATTTACACAAACAAACGACTTTTCATTCTTGATTCGATCTGAAATCCTGTCTAATACTTTTCCATCGAAAACAACATCACCATTGAGCCATAGGACACCGCTCTCATGCGAGACTCGGAGCGCTTTCAGCAAACTCTTAGAAGTATTGGTTTGATCATAGGCCTCGTTATAAACGAAAGAAACATCAGGCTGAGCTTCCATAATCATTTCTAATTTGAACCCAACAACAATTGAGATTCGTGCTGAATCTCCAAAAACAGCACGAACATTTTCAATCTGTTGTTGCAAGATTGATCGACCATCAGCCAGTGGTGTAAGTGGTTTTGGCCACGGTTTGCCAAGACGTGTGCCCATTCCTGCAGCAAGAATCACAACTTGGATGGCCATAGATTTATAATACTCTAAATGAGCAATTCAATTCGTTCACTCGTAATCAGTCAGAAATCTACAATTCGCGACGTAATAACTGAATTTGAATCGAGTAATCAAGATCTTCTATTAATTGATGAACGAACTGTGATTGCCGATCCACATCTAGAATTACTAACAGATTATCCGAGAAGTTCTAGCGCTGCGTTGGTTGCAGTCCAAAAAAATGGAAATACTTTGGTACGTGCAAATCGTATAGCAAGCGCATCTTCGGTGAGCCATAAGGTGACTATCGGAAATAGAGATTTTGTCGGAGCAATTCGATTGTCACAAAATCAACGTGAAGCAATATTGAAAGCACTTTCCGAGGCTGAAGAATTTGGTGCAAAAGGAAATGCATTAGATCTGGTTTTGGTTGCTCTAGTCAGAGCAACGGTTCGTGTTGATGGCGTAGATATCTGGAGTGCACCTTATTCAAGAAGTGATCTTGCCAGCGAACGCGAGGCTGTTGCCAGACAATTAGCCGAACTTAATATCGAAAAACTACGGCTAAGCATGGCTAATCGAGCCAACGATGGTTTCTTTTCAGTATTTGTTCTACGTAAGTTTTCAAAGATTTTAACTTGGCTTGCGGTAAAAATTGGCGCTACGCCAAACCAAGTCACAACGATTTCATTTCTAATAGGACTTTATTCTGCTTATTCGTTTTCACGTGGAGAATTTATCCACACTTTAATTGGTGCAATCTTGCTGCAACTGAGCATCATTGTTGATTGTGTAGATGGTGAATTAGCGAGATATACAAGAAAGTTTTCAAAACTGGGAGCTTGGTTAGATGCAGTCACGGATCGAGTAAAGGAATATCTTGTTTATCTGGGTCTTGCTTATGGAGCTGCAAGATCTGGCGAGAGCTTGTGGATTCCGGCGATGGCTTTAATGCTAATTCAGACTTTTCGACATCTATCGGATTACAACTTTGCACAATCTATGAAAATTAGAAATGAAGAGAAGTTTGAGTCTCCCGTGGCATTTATGGCTGATTTTGATGGCATAGTGCCAACAGAGCGAGAGCCAAAAGGGCGACTTAGATATTGGCTTGGAAAGATAATTCAGTTTCCAATTGGTGAACGCTGGCTCGCAATAAGTGCGAGTGCTGTGATTGGCGGTGCAGCTTTTACTTTCATAGTTATGCCGATTCTGGCGTTTATATCTGCAGCGGTGGTATTTAGAGGGCGATTCAGAAGAATGAAGCAGGTGGACAAGGAGCCATTGCGGAGCAATTTAATTGTTACGCAATTAGATCTACTTGGTGTAGAACGCACTTTCACTACTAAATTGAGTTGGTTAGAACCTTCAATAGTTCGCGCTTTTGAAATAATTATCTTGATTACACTTATCAACGCAGCAAATCTATTAGGCGTCACGAGTTACTTTGTTATTTTTGCAATTATTTTCCATCACTATGACAATCTCTACCGCGCACTTCAGAACGAAGCTAAGCCTCTCTGGCTAACTTCATTGGGATTGAATGTTGGGGGCCGCGTCCTCCTTTTGGGAATCGCAATTTATATGGGTTGGCCAATAGCGATATTTGCTTGGTACTTCGGGGTGATATTCCTCTTAATCTCCTCGGGTCAATGGGTAATTTCCCACAAGCAGAATAAAGTGAGGGTGTGAGTACTCGTCCATTAAATCCGACGATTGCCCAGCTCCGCGAAGTCTGTCAACCAGCCTCTGTTACTGGTCGATCAAATGCCGAGCATTGGGTAGCAGATTTATATCTGCGTCGAATCTCTCTTTATTTAACAAGATTGCTTTTAAAAACTCCGATAACTGCAAACGGTGTCACTTATTTAATGATTCTTACTGGCATTTCAATTAGCTTAGCTTTACAAATCTCTGGCATCAAGGGATTAATAATTGCGTTTTTACTCTCTCAACTGCAGATGCTATGGGATTGCTGCGATGGCGAAATTGCTCGCTGGAAGAGCACCCAATCACCAAAAGGTGTCTTCTTGGATCGGGTTGGCCACTATCTAACGGAGAGTTTGATTCCGATTGCTCTTGCGTATCGAATAGATAGTGATAATTATGAGTTACTTTTCCTTGCGACCTTAGTTTCGGTCTTCATTCTCCTAAATAAAGGATTTAACGATTCAGTTCATGTCGCGAGGGCATATTCGCAACTTCCAAAGATTGCAGATAGCAAAGATGTTAGTGCTCCAAAATCTCCACTCCTAAGGTTGGCACGCGCTCCCTTCAGAATATTTGCAGTGCAACGCGCCTTTCATTCTGTTGAAATGAGTATCTTGATTTTGCTATTTAGCGCATCAGAGATCTTGATTCGATTTGGCTTGCCGCTTGCTGCATTTGTGACTGCTGGCCATCTAATTTCAATTCTTGGATCTCGAAAGTTAGATTCGGTAGAACCATGATTGCAATTATTGATGAATTAAAGAGTGGCTTTAGAAACCTATTTCCTGGTGGGCGCTTTAGATATGTATTGATAATTCTTTCAATGCTCGGTGCCGTAATTTCAGTTTCGGAATTGCTAGTCTTGAAATTCTTTGTACAAATCGTTCTTCAAGAAGGAAAAATTGAACGGAATCAGTTCATCCTCCTTGGTATTGGGTTGGCTACTTTTTTCATAATTACAAGACTGGCTCAGTATTACCAGCGTAATTATCGCGTAACAGCATTTGCCCGATCATTTAAATCGTTAAAGAAAGCCCGAAAAAAAGGTGCGGGTAATCCTGAATGGGCGATGGCCTTTGAAATCTCTTCAATATTAACAAGCGCAACTCAGTTATTTGCTGTTTTAATTTTCATAATTATTTTAGAGCCGCTTTTTGCTATTCTAAATTTTGTAGTGATTGTAGGTGTGCTTACTTATATTGCCTACCAATTTACCAAGCAGCTACAGATTCAGTTGATTCTGCAAACTGAGCGAGATGGAAAGAAAGCACGTCCACAGAAGCGATATGGTACAAGAATTCGCGCTGCTGAAAACGGCGCACTTGCTGCTGGAGTCGGAATGATTATTCTTCTCGGAGCCCTGTTATGCCTTAGCTACACTGGAGAAATTTCTGTAGCAAATACCTTAATTATCTTCTTTGGCACTAGATTGCAGAATGGTTCATTAACAAGCACTTCTCGATCCTTGATGAGATATGCGCGAGCAAAGGCAGGCCTGAAATCTCGGGTAGAAGATGATGAGTGATCGACCGCTTTTGACTATCGCATTCTCGACAATGCCAGAGCGCGTAAAGGCAATCGTTTTTCCAGAGAGACGTCCTGATCGAGAAATCCTTGTTCAAGTACAGAATCCAAAAGAAATTTCTTATGTAGTAGAAGAAAAATCAGCAAAAATAATTGAATTACGAAGCCTTGGCGTAGCTAAAAGTAGAAATGCTGCCCTAGAGAGAGCAAATGGAAAGTATCTTCTCTTTGCAGATGACGACATAACTTTTAGCGAATCAGGAATTGAGAAAGCAGTTGAATATTTGGAAACAAACCCAGATTGCTCAATAGTTCTGACGCAAGCAAAAGATGACTCGGGCGCACTTCGCAAAGAATATTTCAATGAAATTAAGCCTTTACGATTAACAAATTCGGCACGAGCAGCAACTTATGAATTGATGCTTCGAGTGGATGATTTTCGTGAAAAAGGAATCAAATTTGATGAGGAGTTTGGCGCTGGCGCAGCCAATTACTTGGGCGATGAGTACATATTTATTTCGGATGCGCTACGTGCTGGCTTGAAAGGAGTTCATCTCCCTGTCGTTCTAGCCACCCATCCAACTGAGAGTTCTGGATCAAGATGGGGAAGTGATAAAGATTTAACAGCAAGGCAGAGAGTTTTTTCACGGGTATTTGGCTGGCGCGCACCTTTGTATCGAGCTGCATTCTTGTTAAAGACCAAGAACCCAAATCCCGGTTTCTTAAAGTCAATTAAATTCATCTTTAAGTCATGAAGGTTTATGCCCATCGCGGGTTTAGCGCAAATTATCCGGAAGCCACCTTGGTTGCATACCAAGGCGCGGTAGATGCGGGAGCTGATGGCTTTGAATGCGATATTCGGTTAAGTAAAGAAGGTGTTCCGGTCTGCTTTCATGATCGAACTACGTTGGGAATTGCGGGCAAATTTAGATTTGTTCGACGTACTTCACTTGCTGAACTTCGTGATTTAGTTTCAGTTATAACTTTGGAAGAATTAGTTGAATTAGCAAAAAAACATCGAAAGGACCTCTTAATCGAGAGTAAACATCCCGTTTTTGCTGGGGGAAAAGTAGAAAGTGCAGTTTTAGAAAAAGTTTCTGGAATCAAAGACATCCGGATAACTTTGATGTCGTTTTCATTACTTGCAGTTAAAAGGTTTCAAAGGCAACACCAAGATGTCGCCTACGTAATTGCGCGTCGCTGGCGAATGTTGTTTATTCCAACCAAAACTGTTGCAGTCGATGTCGAACTCTTTGCCAAATCAAAGTGGGTTAGAAGAAGTCTTGCAGAGAAGGAAGTCTTTCTCTGGACAGTTAATGAGAAGAGGTATCTTAAAAAATTAGCTGATTGGAAAGTAGCTGCAGTTATTACTGATAAACCAGATTTACCGTTTCGCTTGCGATAACGCGTATAAGACCTCAGCAGTTGGTTTCTCGTTATCTGCACCGGTTGGGTTATCACTCAATTTAACGATAACGGTACGAGAGTCTGGATCAATAAAGATAAATTGCCCATGCAATCCCAGCGCCATAGAAATATTTGGGAATGGATGCCAAACTTGAGCAGAATAGCCCCAGCCGTGATCCAAAGTTACGACTGGCGTCTTCATTCGCGTCAACCAATCACGAGTAATTATCTGATTGCTGCCGGCGTAGCCACCGTTGAGAATTGCCATACCAACACGTGCATAATCACGAGCTGATGCATTAAAGCAACAGAAAGTTTTTTCAGTTCCACCTACTCGGTCAACATTCCAGGTTGCTGGAAATTCAGCGCCAACTTTCTGCCAGACATTTTCACTAAAGTAATCAGAAACACGCTTTCCAGTTACTTTCTTGATAATCATGCCGAGCATCTGAGTATCAACGCTTCGATATTCAGCGCCGGCGCCTGGGGCAAATGCCATCTTTCGATTATTTCCAAGGAACCAATGGAGATCTGTTGTTGCATACATCTGCGCAATTGCAACTCCCCAACCTTGCGGCCCAGTCGGGTAATTATCTGAAACGCCAACTCCACCTTGCATATCAAGGAGCGATTTAATGGTCACCTTGTCAAAATCCGTACCATTCTTAAATTCAGGGAAATAATCTACAAAGTAATCGCTCTCATTTATTTTTCCAGCTGCAACAAGTTGGCCAATCATGATAGAGGTCATTGTCTTTGCAACAGAGTAAGAAGGGAATCGAGTTTGTGCAGCAAATCCTTCTTTGTACCACTCGTAGGTTAAAACGCCATTTCTAATAACTAGAAAAGCATTAGTTTTTGTTTCGCTAAGGAAATCTTCCCAACTTAATGGTGCCTTCTGATACTGAACTTCTTTTGGCATCTCTTCACCATCACGTGGAATCTCAATTGGTTCAACGGCAGGAGCAATCTCATGAGCCGGCATTAGATCAGGAGTTTTAGAAGCAGGCGCCAATCCAAGGCGGATAGCAGCGATTGGTTCTGGATATCTAATTGCTTTCGTTAAGCCAAATAATGCAAGATACAAAACGAATACCGTAATGATGCTTCGTCTTAGTAACTTAATCATTTATCTGCGGTTAACCTCTGGGATAGATAGATTGGCAAGATCGAGATCAAGATTAGCGCTGCTGCAACCACATTTACGATAGGCGCTTGATTTGGCCGGAAGAGATTTTGGAAGATCCAGATTGGCAAAGTGGTCTGTCCGGCGCCAGCAGTAAATGTGGTGACGATGATTTCATCAAAGGATAGGCCGAAGGCGAGTAAGCCACCTGCAACTAAAGCGCTTCTTATCAATGGGAAAGTAACCAATCGGAATGTTGTGAAACGACTAGCGCCAAGATCCATGCTGGCTTCTTGCAAGTTAGTACCAAGGCGGCGATATCGAGCTGCGACATTATTGAAGACAACAACAATGCAGAATGTGGCATGGCCTATTACGATTGTAAAGAAGGTCAATTTGCCAAAGAAATTGGTAAAGACATTATTCAACGCGATACCAGTGACGATACCTGGAAGTGCAATTGGTAGGACAAATAAAAGTGAGATGGTGTCACGACCAAAGAAGTCATACCTAGTGATGGCGGCAGCTGCTAAAGATCCTAAAATTAGTGCGATTGCTGTCGCGAAAATTGCTGTAACCACAGAGCGCAACACTGCTTCTCTAATTCCATCATTAGCTGCCGCTTTACTCCACCACTCGGTAGTAAATCCTGTTGGCGGCCAAGCAAAAGATTTATTGGTATTAAAAGAATTGATGACAACAAGGAGTAAAGGAAGATAGATAAAAATTAGACCAAATACCATCCAGAGTCGGAAACCAGTTCTTGCAGAGCGGGATAATTTCATAAGTTATCTAACGCTCCTGTCTTCCGGACGCTACCTAAATAAATAATCATGATGATTACTGGGATCAAAGCAACTGCAGCAGCAAATGGAAGATTTAATGAGAAGTTTTGATAAACCACATTACCCAGCATTTGGAAAGTTCCGCCGAGAATTTGTACTGTTATGTAATCACCCATGCTGAGCGAGAAAGTGAAGATCGAGCCTGCAATGATTGCCGGCCAAGTAATTGGGAGAACAATTCCAAAGAAGGTTCGAGCTGGTTTTGCGCCAAGATCTGATGAAGCATCAAGTACTGAATCAGGAAGCTTCTCCATTCCAGCATAAATTGGTAGCACCATATAAGGAAGCCATAAGTAAGAAAGTCCGATGATTACCGCAACCATGCCAAAGCCAGGACTGGTTCCGCCGATTGGCGAAATCAGCCATTGTAAGAAGCCACTTTCTGGATAGAACATGGTTCGCCAAGCATAAATTTTTACTAAATAAGAGGCCCAAAGTGGCGTTAGTACCAATGCAATCAAAACAGGGCGGGAAGTTGCCTTTGCAATTCTTGCCATAAAAAAGGCCATCGGAATTGCAAGGATTGCACAGATTAAAGTTACTGAAATGGCAACTATCAAAGTTCGGATAGTTACATTGAAATAAGCGCGATCGGTAAATACATCAATAAAGTTTTGCAGCGTAAATTCGCGCACAACTTTGCTGGTGAAAGTATCGATCTTCCAAATCGAAGTTATAAATAGTGCAAAGAGAGAACCGATATAAATGACAAGTAACCAAGTAAGGGGCAGAGCAAGAAGCGTTGCGACTCGTGCCTTTACGTGGCGGTTCATAAAACTCTGAATTTGATTTGTCATATTTATCTGATTGGTGAGAGTGGGCGCCTTACGACGCCCACTCAACATCCCCGTTACTTATTACGGAAGCTTGACCAAGCTTTGACCCATTCAGCATAAGGAACGCACTTAACGTCGGTACGACCGTCTAAGCAGTTCTCTGTTGGGGTCTTCCAGTAATAAACATCAGTCCAGTAATCAGTCTCTTCTGCATGGTAAAGCTTGCAGTGATCCTTATTTGCAGTCAGTGCACAAGCTTTGGAGTTAGCAGGTGCTTCACCGAACCACTCAGCTGCTTGCGCATTTGTAGCTGGTTCAATGATGTGATTTAGCCACTTGTAAGCACAATCGATTGCTTCAGTCTTTGATGAAATCATCCAAGTATCTGACCAACCTGTTGCACCTTCCTTAGGCTTAACAGCGCCAACTGTTTCCTTTTCGCCGTTAAGAACATTGGCAATAACCTGCCAAGAGGTTCCAACGGTGACGCTGCCGCTCTGAACTGCACCAATGTACTTGGTGTAATCAGACCAGTATTCAGCGATTAATGGCTTCTGTTGCTCAAGTAGCGCCATTGCAGCATCAAACTGTGTTTGATC
>JACCEE012440270.1_pt1 | contig 11533 bp, 6 predicted proteins | sample 7449931 | NCBI WGS metagenome assembly JACCEE01 (sample SAMN15323457, study PRJNA562643) | freshwater metagenome | isolation source: river surface water | place: USA:Blue River Watershed | collected 2017-08-19 | reverse complement strand
GAGGTCGGGGAACACGCCGCTCGGAGTGGTGTTCGGGATGGTGAAGGACTTGAGCGCTATCGACGGATCGTCGGGCAACACGACGGCGGCGGCGGACTCGGTGGTGCCGACGCCGTTGCTCACGGCGACCGAGTAGGATCCGGCGCCGTTGGCAAAGTAGCTGGACTCGGTGGCGCCCGGGATGGGTTTGCCGTCGAGTTTCCACTGGTAGGCAAGTGGCTCCGAGCCGGTCGCCCGGACGGCGAGGGTGAAGGTGCCGAAGAGGTCGACGGCGCCGCCGGTGGGCTCGGCGAGAATCGTTGGAGAAGTCGCGGCGAGACCGATGAGTGGAAGTGCGACGGTGCAGACAACCAGTGCTCCGTGGCGACGGGCGAGAGTGGCGAACATGGGGAGATGAAGGCCCGTCGGGAAACGGGGAATAGGCGCGAGGGGAGGGATGTAGTCGGGCAGGAATGCCGCTCCCCGAAATGGGCTCAATCGTGTTTCACCGCCGCGCGGTAACGGTCGCGTAAAGATCGCGGCGGCAATAGACGCCCGATGGCTGGGCTCGTCTGTGCAACGGAGCCAACGGTGGCCGGCCCGGAGAATGCATCCAGGGTGGCGCATCAAGAGGGCGGGATCATGGGCGCCGCGCGGTGCAGGCCACCATCGGCGCACGGGACCGCCGGAAGCCGGAGCGATCGGCGGGCTAGCGCGCCGGTGGCGGCTCGATCGGCTCGTGGTTGAGCGTGTTGCCGGAGACCTCGGCGGGACGCTCGTGGCGCAAGAGGAAGAGGCGCGGGCGGGCGTTGGCAGGCGCGGTGATGCGGTTGTTGCGGAGGACGAGAGGGCCGGCGGCGTCGAGCTTCTGGGACGCGATGTCGGTGGTGGCGTCGAAGACTGTGAGCGGGCCGCCGGTGATGACGATGCGGTTTCCCTCGATGCGATAGTCGCCGCCCGAACGGCCCACGATGATGGCGCTGCCGAGTGTCGTGGAGACCTGGATATCACTGTCGCGCAGCGTGGCGTCGAAGGTAAACTCGGAGAAGACGACGTTGGTGGCGACGAAGGTGCAACGTTCGAAGACGATGTCGCCGAACGAGCGCGCGAACTGCATCGGTGCCGGCTCGGTGCCACGGATCGAGCAGCGAGTGAACGTGGCGAAACGGCCGCCATCGCCGTCGAGGGTGAGGCCGCCGGGCGGCGTGGTGGAGTCGGGCCGGCGGACAAAGTCGCAGTCGAGGAACGTGGACTCGTAGCTGTTGGAGAGGTTGAGCGCCTTGCGGCGTCCGAAGACGCGCAGGCCCTGGGCGGAGAAGTCGCGGGTGGTGCGGGTGAGGCGGATCACGGCGCGCGACTTCGCGATCTTCGTGCCGGCGGGGAGGACGGTGCCGGGGGGCGGGTTGAAGCCGAGGGCGGGGCGTTCCGTCGTAGGGGCGTCGCTTGCGACGTCCACTGCGCGCCCGGAGTCCTCGGATACGGGCTGGCCCGGAAGGGCAGCCCGAGCGACGCCCCTACGCGGAGGGGGCCGAGGCTGGCGGAGCGTGACCGACTCGGCGGAGACGCGCACGACTTCGAGAAGTGATTCGCCCACGGTGATGGCGCCGGCTTTCGGGAGTTCGAAGAAGCCTTCGCCGGTGCGCACGCGGATAGAGACGGTCTTGCCGGGCTGGGGGAGCGTGAACGGCTCGGCGGTTTCGTTGGCCCAGTTGAGCGCGGCGAGCGTGTAGTCGCGAGCGAGCGGATGCTTCAGGATCAGGTCACCGTCGGGCGTGGTGCCGGCGATCTCGTTGAACTCGCCGTAGTCCTGATCGAAGCGGCAGGCGCCGTTGCGGATGAAGACAAGGTCGCCGGCTTTGAGGTCGGCGCCACGGGCAGGCTCGCGGAGGCGCAGAGTGGTGGTGTCGCGGGCCCCGCTGTCACTGGAGAACGGGTACTCGGAATCGGCGCCCTGCATCCAGCCCACATGGCGGTAGGGCGCAAGCACGAGGCCTTCGTCGAGTTTCGTGCCGGTCGAGAGCATCGTGTCGCGTGCGCCCGCGCCGACGAGGCGGACGTGGTCGCGGTCGATGCGCCAACCGTGGGCGGTGGCGACGTAGCGGCCGGGCGGGATGCGGATGGTGCCACCCTCGGGCGGGAGGGTGCGCAGGGCGTGCTGAAAGGCGGTCTCGTCGATGCTCCAGTCGAGCGAGGTGACAAAGGGGTAGTCGCGCTGGAGGTCGCGGAGATTTTTGTACCGCTTCGCCGCGATCCACTCGCTCACCGGGTGCGGCTGCCCATCGCCGATCGCGCCGAGGGCGCGGAGGTTGAGCGCGACGCCCACTGGTTGGCGTTCCGGTCTGCCTGGGGAATGCTCGGTGGGCGGCGGTTGGGCGGGGGAGCTGTTCGCGGCGCAGGGCAGTGCGGCGAGGCAGAGTGCGAGCGCAAAAAGGCGATGCAGGGGCACTCGCGGAGACAATCCAACTCGGAACCGGGAGCAAGGCTGGCAGCAAGACGGTGCCGGAGATTCAGCCCGAGCGTCCTGCCACCTGCTGCCGCAGGAGGGCGAGATAGGCGGCGAGGGACTCCGACTTGTTCTTTTTCAGCCAGGCGGCGTAGAGAGTGAAGGGCGCGCAGTCCGTTTCCACGAACTTGATTCCCCCGGGGCTGTGCCGCGTGAACGAGGCGAGGGTGGGGCACACGCCTTCGCCGGCCGCCACCAGGCCGAACATGCCGTCCATCGTCGGCGCGGTGGGGCCGAACTGCGGGGAGAACTTCGCCTTGCGGCAGATCCGGGCGACCAACTCGCGGAAGGTCGGTGCCAAGCGCGGGCTGAACAGAACCCAGCGCTCGTGCCGCAGCTCGTGCAACGGCACCTTCCGCCGGCTGGCGAGCGGGTGGCCGGCGGGCAGGGCCACGAGTACCGTCGGGTTGTCGATCTGGAGCAGCTCCAACCCGCGACGGGAACCGATGAAGGCCTCCGCGATGAAGGCGATGTCGATCCGCCGCTCGCTCAGCGCATGGATCTGCTCGTCGATCGAGAGGTCCACGAAATGGATGCGCGCGTTCAGGCCGCCCTGCTGGCGCAGCTTGCTGGCGGCACGGACCAGCGGTTCGAGCGGTAGCTGCCAGTCGGTGCCAATGTTGAGGCTGGTGGTGGCGCCGCGGCCGACCCGTTGGGTCTCGGCCAGGAGCTCGGCGAGGCGGTCGGCGAGTTCCGGCAGCCCGCGGTGCAGGTGCTGGCCGGCGGCCGTGAGCTGGACCTTGGTGTGTTTGCGGCTGAACAACGGCACGCCCAGCTCCGCCTCCAGATCCCGGATTTGCCGGCTGAGCGGCGGCTGGGCGATGTGCAGCCGCTCGGCGGCGCGGCTGAAGTTGAGCGTCTCCGCGACGGCTTGGAAGTAGCGCAGGTGTCGGAGTTCCATGGCGCGGCGAGACTGTCCCGCGGGCACCGCGCTGGCGAGAGCCGACCGCGGCTGGTATACCTCGAAGGTATCCGCGTCCATCCGAAGATGTATTTTAGGTTCCGCACCGAATGTCCTATAGTGGGTGTGGCGGCGCGACCGAGCCCGGTCTGTGCCGCCATCATCCATTTCCGACATGCCGATCTTCCCGACTGCCCGCTCTGTGGTTCGCAACCTGATGTGCCTCTGGGCGTGTGCCGCGCTCGTCGCCGTGACGACCGCCGCCGACCGGGTGCGTACGATCGCGGTGATTCGCGACGCGCCCTCCTGGCTGTCCGATCCGCTGGAGGCGAAAGTTCGCCGGGGCCTAGAGGAGATGGCGGCCGGCCGCGGGACGGTTGTCTTTGTCGAGGGCGCGGAGGGCGCCGACGTGGTGGCCGCAGGGACCGACGCGGGCTTGCGCCGGCAGTTTGCCCGCGCCTTCGCGGACCCGGCGGTCGACTATGTGCTCGCGTTGGGCAATCGCGCCGTGGGGCTCGCCGCCGATCCGCAGTTGGCGCTGACGAAACCGGTGATCGGCCTGGCCTACACCGATCCCGATCTCCAGTCGTTGCCGATCGCGGCCGACGGGCATCCGACCAAGCCCAACTTCGCCATCGTCACCCTCGCGGCGCGGACCGGGACGTTGCTCGCCCGGCTGCGCGAAACGGTGCCGTTCACCGCGCTCCAGCTGCTGGTCGACGAACGTTGGGCTGGCGATGCAGTTGCACTGGAGAAGTGGCGTGGAGCGCTCTCGGCCGAGTTGGGCGCAGCGGTGCGGCTGGTGCCCCTCGGTGCCCAGGCTGCGCCGACGCTCGCCGCTCTGGATCGCACGGTGCCGACAGTGTTCCTCCTGCCGGGCCTACGCCTCGACGCGGCGGAGCATGCGGCGTTGCTGGCGGGCCTCCGGGAGGGCCGGTTTGCGGCGCTCTCCTACCTCGGCCAGGCCGAGGTCGAGGGTGGCGCGCTGGCCGGCGTGCTGCAGGATGTGGGGCCGCAACTGGCGCGGCGCGTGGCCATGGTCTACGACCAACTCGAGAATGGCGTGCCGGCGTCCTCGCTGGTGCTCAACGTCTTGTGGAGCCCGGGGTTGTTCTACAACGAAACCACCGCGGCGGCGATCGGTGTCGCGCCGAAGTTCGGCGCGCTGCGCGGAGCGACGTTGGTCGCTCCCTACGCCCGCGGCGACGCCCCTGAGCTTGCTTTCGGCGAGGCGATCGTGGTGGCGCTGGAGCGCAACTACGCGTTGCGCGCCCGGGCGGCCGGCACCGAGGCCTCGCGGCAGGATGTGAAGGGCGCCGCCGGCCAGCTCCAACCGCAACTGGCCGCGCACTCGACCTACCAGCGCATCGACCTCGACCGGGCGCAGGCGTCCGGCGGCATCTACCTGGAGAAGTCGTGGTTCGCCGGTTTCGGCCTCAGCCAGGCGATCGTCGACGACGAGGCCTGGTCGCGCGTGCGCCAGGCGCGGGCCGCGCTCGAGGCCGCCACCGCCCTGGAGCGAGTCCAGCGGCTCGATACTGCGGCGCAGGCCGCACAGACGTACCTGCAACTTCTATCGGCGCGAGCGGCGCTGCGGGTGGCCGAGCAGAATGCCCGTACGATCGCCCGCCACCTCGAGCTGGCGCAGCTTCGGCAGCGCGTCGGCACCTCCGGCCCGGAGGATATCTACCGCTTCGAGTCGCTGGCGGCCCAGCAGCGGTCCGAGACCATCGCCGCCCGGACCCAGCTCGAGCGGGCGCGCACCGCGCTCAACCGCGTGCTGGGTGTCGACCCCGCGACGCCGTGGTCGCCGCGCGAGGTGGCGCTGACCGATCCCGCGTTCGCCGGACTCACCGCCCCACTCATGGCGCTCATCGACGATCGGGCGCGTTTCGAGCATTTCCGCAGCTATCTGACGAGCTTCGCCGTGGCACATTCCCCCGACTTGGCGGCGGCCGAGCAGGGCGTGGTGGCGCAACGCCTCGCTTCGGCCCAGAAGCAGCGTCGCAGTTACGTTCCGAAGGTGGTTGCGACGGCGAACTTCGGCCGGCTCGTCGAGCAGGACTACGGCGGGCCGACGCTTACCGAACAGCTTCTGTGCGCGGGGCTCCTGGTCCACGTTACCGATTTGAATCGCACTGTTTGGACCGTCGGCGTGCAGGCGACCTTGCCGCTCTACAGCGGTGGCAGCCTGACAGCCGACCAGCGCAAGGCCCGCGCCGAGCTCCGCCAGAGAGAGCTCACCCGCGACGATGCTCGCGAGGCGGTCGTCTCGTTCACCCAGGCCACGCTCTACGCGCTGGAGAGCAGTTTCAGCAACATCGCCCTCTCCCGCGCCGCGGCCGAACTGGCCGAGCGCAACCTCGGCGTGGTCCGCGACAAGTACGAGCAGGGCACCGTCTCCATCGTCACCCTGCTGGAGGCGCAGACCGCCGCCTTCGCCCAGCGCCAGGCCGCCGAGGTCGCGCTGTACCGCTTCCTCGCCGATGTGGTGCAGCTCGAACGCCTCTGCGGGCGCATCGAGGCGCTGAACACGCCCGCCGAGAACGCCGCCTGGCTCGCCGAGATCGAAGCCGCCGTCGCTCGTTAACCTCTCCCGTTTCCGCCATGCACTTCCGTCAACTCGTCCCGTTTGTCGTCGCCCCGTTGTTGCTCGCGGGCTGTCGCGAGAAAGCCGCCGTCGCCCCGACGCCGTACAATGTCCGCTATGTCGTGGCGCAAGCCACCGCGGCCGCCGTCGAGGAGCCCGGCCCGTCGTTCCTCGGCGTGATCCGCGGCGACACCGAGACCAGCCTCAGCTTCAAGGTCAACGGCCAGATCGCGCGGATCGGGCCGGCGGACTCCGACGAGGACTGGAAGCAGGGCACGCCGATCGTCGCTGGCACCGTGCTCGCGCAGATCGACCCCGCCAATTTCATCAACGCCGTTGCCGCCGCGCGCGCCCAGGTGGAACTGGCGCGCGCCAACTTCCTCCGCACCAGCGAGCTCTACGCCGCCGCCAACCTCGCCAAGAGCGAGTACGATGCGGCCCGCGCGCAAAAGGACATGGCCGAGGCCAACCTCGCCCAGGCCGAGCAGTACCTGCGCGACACGACCCTGCGCGCGCCCTACGACGGCGTGGTGCTGGCGCGGCTGGCGCGCTCCGGCGAGTTCGGCGCCGCGGGCCATCCGGTCGTCGTCTGCGGCGACTTCCGGCGCGTCTCTCTCGAAGTTGGCGTACCCGACAGCGTGCTCGGCCGCATCCGGGTCGGCCAGGACTGCGCGGTGCTCGTCTCCGCGTACGAGGGCGCCACCTTCGTCGGCACCATTTCCGAGATCGGGGTCGCCGCGGATCCCACCAGCCGGCTCTTCCGCGTGGTGCTCAAGATCGACAACGCCGATGGCCGCCTCAAGGGCGGCATGACGGCGAGCGTGCGCCTTGGCGGTCGCTCCGCGCGCGTCGCGGCGGGCGTGTGGTTGCCGCTCTCCGCGTTGGTCGGCGGCGGCACGAAGCCCGGGGAGGGCGCGGCCTTCGTCGTCGGCGACGACGGGAAGGTCCATCTGCGCGGGCTCCGCACGGGCGAACTTGTCGCTAGCTCCATCCTCGTCACCGAAGGGCTGAAGGTCGGCGAGAAGGTTGTCACCCTCGGCACCGGCCTGTGCACCGACGGCATGGTCGTCCACGCCGAACCGGCCGCCCCGTAACCCGTCCGCCCGCCATGAGCGAAAACCATTCTTCCGCGTCGGGCGGCATCGCCCGCTATTTCGTCGAGCACCGCAGCGTTTCCTGGCTGTTCCTGGTCGTGGTGCTGGTGTGGGGCTGGGCCTCGTTTCGGCAGCTCCCGCAGCAGGAGGATCCGAAGATCCCCGAGCGCCGCGCGCTGGTCGTGACCGTGTATCCGGGGGCCACCGCCGACAAGGTCGAGAACCTCCTGACCAAGCCGCTGGAGCGGAAACTCGCCGAGCTCTCGACCCTCGACGAGATCTCCTCGGAATCGCGCAACGGCGTGTCCGTGATCAAGGTCTCGCTGTTGGCGCGCTCGCGCGAACTGGTCGACCAGGATTGGGACAAGCTGCGGGCGAAGATCGCCGAGGTGCCGCTGCCGGAGGGCGCGCTGGCCCCGTGGCTCAACAGCGATTTCGGCGACACGGTGACGCTGCTGTATGCGATCGCCAGCGACCCGATCACGCCGGCGGAGGTCGCCGCGCGGGCGCATCTGGTCGGGGAGACGGTGGCGGAACTGCGCGGGGCGCGCCCGGCGGCAGGCCGCGCCGCCATCGCGCTGTTCTATCCCGCCGCGCTCGACCGCGACCACATGCTGCCGATCACCCAGCGTTTTGTGGCCTACGCGACCGAGCGGAAACTTTGCTCGGGGCTGACGGTCGGCGAGCGGTCGGGGCTGTTCGTGGCGGAGTTCGCCACCGCGGCCACCCGCGAACAGCTCGCGGGCGCGCTCGCGGAGTTTCGGCGTGAGGCCTTCGGCACCGACGGCGAACTGCACCCCGACCTGCCCGCCCCGTTGGTGCTCATGGGCGACGAGGCCCCGGCCTCGGCGATCGCCGCGCAGCGACTGCCCCGGCTGACCTACCGCCAGCTCGAAAAGATCGCCGAGGATTTCGAGGATGCCCTGCGCCAGGTGGGCGACGTGGGCCGCACGCGGCGCGTGGCGACCGTGCCGGAGAAGGTCTATCTCGAGTACAGCACGGCCAAGCTCGCCGAGCTGCACGTCTCCGCCCTCGATCTCGCGCAGGCGGTGGCGAAGCGCAACGCCGTCGTGCCCGGCGGCACCTACCGGACCGAGGGCGCCACGTTCCCGGTGCAGGTCACCGGCGAGTTCGCCAACGAGCGGGAGCTGCTCGACACCGTCGTAGCCACGGCGCCCGACGGCACGCCCACCTATCTCCGCGACGCGGTGACGGTGGTGCGCGGCTACGAGAACCCGATCGGCCATCACTTCGCGCTCCATCAGCGGGAGGGGGGGCGCGGCGCGCTCCACGCGCAGCGTGCGGTGCTCGTCTCGGTCGAGATGCGGGAGGGCGCGAAGATCGGCGACTTCTACGAGGCGGTGAAAAGCTGCCTGCGGTCGTTCGAGGGCCAGCTGCCCGGCGGCGTGGGGATCACGGCGGTGTCGAACCAGCCGGAGTCGGTGCGCGAGCGCATCGGGCTTTTCGGCGCGTCGTTCGCGGAGGCGGTGGTGATCGTCGTGCTGGTGGCGCTGCTGCTGATGGACTGGCGCTCCGCTGTCGTGATGGCGGCGGCGATCCCGCTCTCGATCGCGATGACCTTCGGCGCGATGCACCTCTTCGGCATCCCGCTGCATCAGATCTCCATCGCCGGCCTGATCGTGGCGCTGGGCATGCTCGTCGACGTGCCCGTCGTGGTGTCGGACGGGATCAACCGCGAGCTGCATCACGGGGAGACGCGCGAGCGCGCCGGCTGGCTCGGTCCGCGGCGCCTGATGCGCGCGATCCTCTACGCGACGTTGATCAACATCGTGGCGTTCCTGCCGCTGGCGTTGCTGCCCGGTGACACGGGGGCGTTCATGATCGCGTTCCCGATGGTGGTGACGTTTGCGCTGCTCTCGGCGCTCGTCGTGTCGCTCACTTTCGTGCCGCTGCTGAGCTACTATGTGCTGAAGGGGCAGAAGGGGCTGGATGAGGGCGGCGAGGTCCGGCAGTTCTTTCTCTTCCGCCCGATCGATCTGGGGATCAATGCGCTGTTGCCCCACTACCGGCGCCTGCTCGAGAGCGCGCTGCGGCATCCGTGGCGCTCGATCGCGCTCGTTTACACGGTCTTCGTGCTCAGCCTCGGGCTCACGGGCTTCTTCGGGCGGCAGTTCTTCCCGCCGGCCGACCGCGCGCAGTTCCTCATCGACGTCGAACTCCCGCGCAACACTTCGCCCGCGCAGATGCGCGCGACCGCGGATCGGGTGGCGGCGATCGTGGCCGCGGAGGAGGAGGTGGAGAACATCGGCGTGTTCTATGGCGGCACGGCGCCGCGCTTCTACTACAACGTGGAGCCGAAGGAACCGGGCTCGTTCCTCGCGCAATTCATCGTCAATACCCGCAGCCACGACATCGTGCCGTTGCTGGCCCGGCTGCGCACGCGGATCGATCGCGAGATCTCCGGCGCGCGGGTCGTGCCCAAGCAGCTCGAGCAGGGCGTGGCCATCGACAACCCGATCCAGGTGCGCCTCGCCGGCCCCGATCTCGACGTGCTCCGCGGCCTCGCCGACCAGGTAGGCGCGATCATCCGCGCGCAGGGCGGCTACAAGGTGACCGACGACCTCGGCCAACGCCTGCCCACGCTCCGCATCGACATCGACCAGGACCGGGCGAACACCCTCGGCGTGGACAACCGTGCGGTCGGCATGGTGACGGCGGCGGCGTTCTTCGTGGCGCCGGTCACGCAGCTGCGCGAGGGCGATCACCTCGTGCCGGTGAACTTCCGCCTGCGCCGGGACGAGATCGCCGACGCCGACCGGCTGCGCTCGCTCTACGTGCCCTCGGCCCGCAACGGGCTGGTGCCGCTGACCAGCTTCGCGAACGTCGGCATCAAACCCGACTATGCCACGGTGCCGCACTACCAGCAGCTCCGGACGGTGACGGTGAAGAGTTTCGCGCCGGTGGGCATCCTGCCCGCCTCGATCTTGGCGAAGTGCAAACCGGAGATCGCCCGGCTCGCGCTGCCGGCGGGCTACACGCTCTCGTACGCCGGCGAGGACAAGGAGTTGGCGAAGAGCCAGAAGGAAATGGGTACGGTGTTTGTCATCTCGCTCGCGGCGATCTTCGTGGCGATCGTGCTGCAGTTCGGCTCGGTGCCGAAGGCGGGCACCGTGATGGTCACGGTGCCGTTGGGGGCGATCGGCGCGTTCGCCGGCATCGTGCTCTTCCAGACCAACTTCGGCTTCGTGGCCCTGATCGCGCTGGTGAGCCTCGCGGGGCTGGTGGTCAGCCACATCATCGTGCTTTCCGACTATATCGAGGAGTCTCGGGCGCAGGGCATGCCGCTGCGACAGGCTCTGGTGCACGCGGGCCTGGTCCGATTGCGGCCGGTGATCGTGACGGTGCTGGCGGCGGTGTGCGGCCTGATCCCGCTGGCGTTGCACGGCGGCGAACTGTGGCGCCCGCTCACGGCGGTGCACATCGTCGGTCTCACCTGCGCGACGCTGGTCACGCTCGTGGTGTTGCCGGTGTTCTACCTCGTGTTCAGCGAGAAGCTGAAGTGGATCAAGTGAGGCGCCCGGAGCAGGCGGGGTGGGGGCGGGGCAACGCAACCGACCGATCGATGGGGCCGGATCGGGACGGCTGAATCATGAAGTGTAGCAGTCTGGCGGCGACTCCGGGGCGACGGTGCTGGGACTGCCGGACGGTTCGGTACCGGCGCGGTGGCGGCGTGAAACCAGGAGTGTGTCGTAGAAACTCGGATCGTGCATTTCCGTCCAGGGACGGAGTCCATGGTAGGCGCTCAAGAAGCGTTCGATGAGGCCGGATTCGAGGACGCGACGGCGGCGCGGCCACCGCATCCAGAGGAACCGGCGGTAGGGCCAATCTCCACGGGTGATTGCGATCGGAGCGTTGCCGAGTCGGGGCCAGGCGCCGCGAACGAATTGCTCGCGAGTCACGAATTGGCAGGAGAGTAGTTCTTCGCTGGTCGGTGAGGCCGAGGAAAGGAGCGGCTGCGGTGTTGACGTCCGCCGGGCGAAGAAGGCGCAGGTGAACGAGTTGGCGAGGATCGGCACGGTGTCCAGCACCTGGCCGAGCGCCCACGTGCCGTCGTCGAGCGGTACCGCGAAGAGGTCTCCGGGTTGCGGCGTTTGGCGTGGCATGGCTTGTCTAGGCGCGCGGGAAGGGCCTTCGAGAGAAGCAGGAGTGGAAGCGGGCGCAAGAGCCGGGCGGAGGTTTCGGAGAAACGTCCCTACCGGGAAAGCATCTTGCTCAGGTACGGCGCGGTGGGGCTGCGTTTGAGTTTCGCCAGGCCGGCCACGGGGCCCTGGTAGAGCAGCTGGCCGCCGGCGGGGCCGCCCTCGGGACCGAGCTCGATCAGCCAGTCGGCTTCGGCGAGCAGGTCGAGGTGGTGCTCGATGACGATGACGGTGTGGCCCTGGTCGACGAGGCGGTGCAGGAGATGGATCAGCTTCTCGCAGTCGCTCAGGTGCAGGCCGATCGTG
>JACCEE012493279.1_pt1 | contig 11534 bp, 16 predicted proteins | sample 7449931 | NCBI WGS metagenome assembly JACCEE01 (sample SAMN15323457, study PRJNA562643) | freshwater metagenome | isolation source: river surface water | place: USA:Blue River Watershed | collected 2017-08-19 | reverse complement strand
TAGTTCTGTGCGCAACCGGGAGTTTCGGTAGGGGGGTATATCCTTGAGAGGTGGTATCTGATGGGTGAACGTGGTCCCAAGCCGTTGCCGGCGAATGTGCACATGCTGCGCGGCAACGCCAGCAAGCTGCCCGCCGGTAAACTGCAGGACGCCGTGTGCCCGCCCGCCGCCATCCCGATGGCGCCGGACCACCTGAACCCGGAGGCCCTGGAGGAGTGGAAGCGCGTCACGCCGCTGTTGCTGGATCTGGGGCTGATCACCGAGATCGACCGGGCCGCGTTGGCTGCCTACTGTCAGGCCTACGGCCGCTGGGTGAATGCGGAGCGATCCATCTCTCGGCTGAATGCGACGGAAGGCAGTGACGGCCACGCCGGGGAAGTTGGCATCACGCCGTCCGGGTACAAGCAGATCAGCGTGCTGATGCAGATCAGCAACCGCGCCCAGGAGACCATGGCCAAGTTCGCGGCGGAGTTTGGCATGACGCCCAGCAGCCGCTCGCGCGTGACGCCGTCCGCACCTGGCGCCCAGGGCGAACTATTCGGGAAGCCCGGCGGTGACGCGGCAGACAAGTATTTCGGCTGACCCGACGACCGACTACGCCCGGCAGGTGACTGACGGGCGCATTGTCGCCGGGCCTATCGTGCGGGCGGCCTGCGCCCGGCACCTGAAAGACCTGAAGGACGGCCACAAGCGCGGTCTCCGCTGGTCGCCCGAGCAGGCCAACCACGTCATCAACTTTTACAGCGACGTGCTGTACCTGAACGGCGGCGACTTTGAGGGCGTGCCTTACGACCTGCTGCTGTGGCAGTGCTTCATCGTGGGGTCGCTGTTCGGTTGGCTGAACGTGGAGGACGATTCCCGGCGGTTCCGGGCGGGGTACATCGAGACGGCGAAGGGCTCCGGCAAATCGCCGCTGGTGGCGGGCATTGGCCTCTACGGCCTCACGGCCGACCGGGAGGAGCGGGCCGAAATATACTCGGCGGCGACCAAGAAGGACCAGGCCATGATCCTGTTCCGGGATGCGGTGGCCATGGTCGACTATTCGCCCATGCTGAACAGCCGCATCGTGCGGTCGGGCGGCTACCACAAGGAATGGAACCTGGCATTTCCGGCCACCAGCAGCTTCTTCCGGGCGGTCAGTTCGGACGATGGCCAGTCAGGCCCGCGCCCTCACATGGCCCTGCTGGACGAGATCCACGAGCACAAGGACAACACGGTCGTGGAGATGCTGCGGGCCGGGGTGAAAGGCCGGCGCCAGCCGCTGATCGTGATGATCACCAACAGCGGAACCAGCAAGCAGTCGGTTTGCTGGGAGTACCACGACTACGCCGAGAAGGTCTGCAAGGGCGCCATCAAGGACGACACGTTTTTCGGCTACGTCTGCGCGCTGGATCCGGGTGAAGACCCGTTCAAGGATGAGGCCTGCTGGGTCAAGGCCAACCCTTCCCTGGGCATCACCATCAAGGACAAGTACCTGCGCGACCAGGTGACCCAGGCGCGCGGAATGCCGTCAAAGGAGGGCAAGGTTCGGCGCCTGAACTTCTGCCAGTGGCTTGACGCCGCCGAGGGCTGGATTCCTTACCTGGTGTGGCAGCAGTGCGAGGACCGGTACACCGAGAAAGACCTGCTGGGCCGCAAGTGTCGGGCCGGTCTGGACCTGTCCAGCACGCAGGATTTGACCGCCTTCGTGCTTGAGTTCGAGCCGACCGCGGATGACCCCTACTGGCGCACGCTGCCGTACTTCTGGCTGCCTGAGCTGGGGCTGGTAGAGAAGGCGGAAAAAGACCGGGTGCCATATACCGAGTGGCGCGACCATGGCTTCCTGGAGGTGACTCCGGGCCGGGCGGTCGACAAAGCCTTCGTGCTGCAGCGCCTGGCGCAGATCTGCGACCTGTTCGACGTGGAGCACATTGCCTACGACCGCTGGCGCATTGCCGACCTGATTGCCATCCGTGACAACCTGGGCATCAGCCTGCCGCCGCTGGTGCCGCACGGGCAGGGCTACCGGGACATGGGCCCGGCGGTGGACCGCACGGAAACGCTGATGGTGAACAACCAGCTGCGGCATCCGGGGCATCCGATCCTCACTTGGTGCGCCGCCAACGCGGTGATCAGTCAGGATCCGGCGGGCAACAAGAAGCTGGACAAGGCCAAGGTCACCGGCCGCATTGATGGCGTGGTGGGCATGGTGATGGCAATTGGCGGGGACGCGCCGGCAGAACTGCCGGATAACGGACCCAGTGTTTATGAAAAGCGGGGCCTGAGAACGCTATGACGCAACCAGATGAGCAGAAACCGACGCTGATCCGGCGAGGGGTGCTGTTCTATGCGCTGGCGTTGGTGCTGTTGGTGCTGGGCACCGCGCTGGTCTTTGTGGGTCTGTGGGAGGTTTACCGCCCGCTGGCCCTGGTGATTGGCGGGCTGTTCCTGCTGTGGCTGGCCCGGAATCTGGCGAAGGCATTAGGGGTGATGGGATGAATCTGGTTCGTGCTCTGTTCGGCGTTGAGGAGCGCGCCCAGGCTGTAACAGGCCGTCATCCCGGAGACCCGGCGCTGGCCGCCCTGTTCGGGCTGTCAGCCACGACCAAGAGCGGCGCCAGTGTCACCGCGCTGACTTCGCTGCAGGTGTCGGCCGTGTATTCCTGCGTGGGCATCATCTCGGACAGCATTGCCATGTTGCCGCTGACCCTGTTCCGCAATCTGGCCAACAATAGCCGCGAGAAGGCCCGCGATCACAGCCTGTACCGGGTGCTGAGCCGCCGCCCGAACCGCTGGCAGACCCGCTTCGAGTGGGTGCGCATGATGATTTCGCACGTGCTGCTGCGCGGCAACGCCTACAGCCAGATCATCCGTGGCCCGCGCGGCCAGGTGGTGGAACTGATCCCGCTGCACCCTGACCGGGTCACCCCGTTCTGGGCGCCGGACGGTCGGCCCGCCTACTACTACGAGCCGCTGACCGGATCACCGGTGACGTTGTTCATGGATGAGGTGCACCACCTGCGCGGCCTTTCGGATGACGGCCTGATTGGCATGTCGCCCATTACGCTGCACCGGGAAGCCATTGGCTTGGCCATGACGACCGAAGAACACGCCGCCCGCTTGTTCAGCAACGGCGCCCAGATCGGCGGCTACATCAAGCACCCCAAGGTGCTGAGCGATGAGGCCTATGATCACCTGCGCAAATCCTGGGCTGACCGCTACTCCGGCGTGGCCAACGCGCACAAGCCTGCCATCCTGGAGGAGGGCATGGATTACGTTCGCCTGGGGATGACCTCCGACGAAGCCCAGTTCCTGGAGTCGCGGAAGTATCAGCGCGGCGAGATTGCCAGCATTTTCCGGGTGCCGCCGCACATGATTGGCGACACCGACAAGAGCACCAGCTGGGGCTCCGGCATCGAGGCCCAAGGCATCGGCTTTGTGACCTACACCCTGGGGCCGTGGACCACCTGCAGCGAGCAGGCGCTGGAACGCGATCTGCTGCTTTCGACCGATGAAGAGCTTTACTCGATCAAGTACATCACCGCCGCCCTGATGCGGGGTGACAGCGTCGCCCGGAAAGATTACCTGCTGGGCATGGTCAATGGCGGCCTGATGCTGCCGGAGGAGGCCCGGGCGCTGGAAGACCTGAACTACCTGCCCGGCCTGGACAAGATGCGCATCCCGCTGAACATGGGAATGCTGGACAGTTCCGGGAACGTGATTCCCAACAACAACCAGGGGAGCAGCAATGCCGAAGCCTAATTCACCGGTCGGCGTTGAGCGTCGCCATTTCTCGCTCGACAAGATCAAGATTGAAAAGCGCGCCGAAGGCGATGGCGCGCCGCTGATGACCGGCCATGCGGCGGTGTTCAATCAGACGACGGATACCAATGACTACTGGGGTTTTGTCGAAAAGATCAACCCCGGTGCGTTCACGGAAACCATCGCCAGCGGTGACGCCCGCGCGCTCTGGAACCACAACAGCGATTACGTGTTGGGCCGTAAAAGCGCCGGCACGCTGCGTCTGGCTGAAGATGATATCGGTCTGGCCATCGAGATCGACACGCCGCCGACAACCTGGGCAAACGATCTGTCAATCAGCATGCAGCGTGGCGACATCCGCGAAATGTCATTCGGCTTCATTGTCAAGGAAACGGTCTGGGAAGAGGTGGACGGCGTTTGGGTCCGCACCATCCTGAAGGCCGAGCTGATTGAAGTCAGCCCGGTGACGTTCCCGGCCTACACCGGGACCGATATTTCGGCCCGCACCCAGGAAGAGTTCCGTTCGGCAAAGGCGCGCACCGCGCCTGTGGACAAGCCCGTTCCGCCAAAGATTTTGCTGATGCAGCTGGATTGTGAGGCTGCCGGCATCTGATTGCCCCACTAGGCAAAAACCCAACCCGCTCCGGCGGGTTTTTTCATTCTGGAGATACGATCATGACGTTGAAAGAAATTGCTGAGCTGCGCGAAAAGCGCGCCCGCCTGGTGGAGCAGTGCCGCGCCATCGCTGGCAAGGCTCACACCGAAAGCCGCAGTCTGACCGGCGAAGAGCAGGCCAGCTACGACAAGATGTTCGACGAACAGCGCAAGCTGGGCGAACAGATCAAGCGCGAAGAGCTGCTGATCGAGGCCGAGCGTGACGCCACCGGCCAGCACGGCGACGAACAGCGCCGCCAGAATACGCCGCCCGCCGCCGGTGAGCCCGCTGGCCGCTGGGGTGTCCGCTCCGGTGACGCCTACAGCAAGGCCTTTGCCGCGCTGATGATCAGCGGCCGCAACGGTCTTACCTCCGAGGAACACCGCGCCCTGAGCGCCGGTGCCGGTACCGAAGGCGGTTTCACCCTGGCGCCTGAGCAGTTCGTGGCGACCCTGTTGAAATCTGTGGATGACCTGGTGCTCATCCGCAACCGCGCCACCAAGTTCAAGGTGTTCGGCGCGGCATCGCTGGGCGCCGCGTCCCTGGATGCGGATCCGGCCGATGCGGACTGGACCTCGGAAATCCTTTCCGGCAATGCCGACAGCACCATGGCCTTCGGGAAGCGCGAACTGACTCCGCATGCCCTGGCCAAGCGCCTCAAAGTCAGCAACAAGCTGCTGCGCAGCAGCGCCCTGCCGATCGCCGACATCGTGGCCCAGCGCCTGGCCTACAAGTTCGCCATTCCGCAGGAAAAGGCGTTCATGACCGGTGACGGCGCCAACAAGCCGCTGGGCCTGTTCACCGCCAGCAACAACGGCATCAGCACTGGCCGCGACGTGGCCACCGGCAACACCAGCACCAGCATCACCTTTGCCGGTCTGAATGCCGCCAAGTACGCGCTGAAGGCAGCGTATCGCGGCCGTGCCGAATGGCTGTTCCATCGTGACGGCGTCAAGCAGATTGCCGGTCTGGTGGACTCCGAAGGCCAGTATCTGTGGCAGCCCGCCAAGAGCATGGGCGAGCCCGACATGCTGCTGGGCCTGCCGGTGCTGGAATCGGAGTACGCGCCCAATACGTTCACCACGGGCCAGTACGTCGGCATCCTGGGCGACTTCAGCTACTACTGGATCGCCGACAGCATGGACCTGCAAATCCAGGTGCTGAAGGAGCTGTATGCCGAAGCCGACCAGACCGGCTTCATCGGTCGCCTGGAGACGGACGGAATGCCCGCCCTGGCCGAAGCCTTCAGCCGCGTGAAGCTGGGCTGATCTCCACCCGTAACCATCCCCGGCGCAGCAAGCAGCGCCGGGGCGTCCCGGCTTGAAGAGAGAGAACCATCATGAAGAAAGACCTGAAGAACACCCTGGCGCTGGCCATTTCGCTGGCCTGCGCCGCCCGCACCACCTCGGCCAATGGCACCGGCGTTGACCTGTCTGGCTACAACTCGGCGCTGGTGGTATTCAACCCCGGCACCGTGACCGACGGCACCCATACCCCGAAGGTGCAGGAGTCTGACGACAACTCGACCTACACCGATGTGGCCAGCACTGACCTGATCGGCAGCGTGTCTGCCCTGGCGTCCAGCACCATCCAGACCGTGGGCTACATCGGCACCAAGCGGTACATCCGTGGGGTGGTAACCGTCACTGGCAGTCCGTCTACCGGCGCCGTGGCCTCCGCCACCGTGATTCGCGGCGACGCCATCAAGCAGCCGGTCTCCTGACCGGCTGTGCTCCTAACGCCATCCAGGTGGTGATGCCATGAAAATCAAGTTGCGCAACCAGTATTGCGGCCCGTCCGGGGTGTACAAGCCCGGCGCCGAGCTGGACCTGCCGTCGGCGGAAGCCCGGCAGCTGATTGACGGCGGCTATGCGGAGGCCGTCAAGGCCACTGCCGCCACGAAGAAGCGCGCGGACAAGGATGAATCTGCCGATGCTGACGACAATGGCGATTCTGGAGAACAGCAGTAATGTCCCTGACGATCATCACCGCGCCCGCCGTCAAGCCGGTATCCCTGGAGCAAGCGAAGAAACACCTGCGCCTTGACCTGGATACCGACGTGGACGACTGGCTGATTACGGCGATGATCGCCGCCGCCACCGATCAGGCCGAGGCCCGTACCAACCGGAGCCTGATCACCCGCTCGCTGCGGCTGCGGGTCTATGCCGCCGCGAGCATCGAATTGCCGAAACCGCCCTTTGCCAACATCAGCAGTGTGAAGCTGATTGACGAGGACGGCGTTGAAGCCACGCTTACCACTGATGATTACAGCGTGGATACCGTGCCGCTGGTGCCGGTGCTGGAGCTGGAGACGCTGGATGACGCCAAGTACGTGCAGGTGGAGTACACCGCTGGCTACGGGTCAGCGGCTGTCAGCGTACCGGAGTCCATCCGGCACTGGATCATGTGCCGGATCAACACTCTGTATGAGTTCCGCGAGGCGTTCGCCGCCGGGACGTTTGATGACAAGCCGGGCGGCTTCCTGGATGGGTTGCTGGATCCGTATCGGATTGTGAGTGCGCATTGATGGAAACCGGAAAGCTGCGCCATCACATCACCATCGAGCGCCCCGCCGAAACGCGCGGCCAGATGGGCAGCCAGAAAAAGGCATGGGCGCCGATCTGCCAGACCTGGGCGAGAGTGCAGCCGCTGTCCGGCCGTGCGCTGGAAGTTGCCCAGGCGCTGCATGCGGAAGTTACGGTCAAGATCACCATCCGCCACCGGGCCGACGTGGACAGCACCTGCCGCGTGACGTATCGCGGGCAGGTCTACGTTGTGCAGTACGTGCTCAACCCGGAGGAGCAAAACCGCGAGCTGCAGCTCTACTGCACCACCGGGGTCAGCGATGGCTGAACCGGTCGCCACGCTGACAGTGAGCGGTCTGGCGGATCTGGAGGAAGCGCTGCTGGAGCTTGGAAACTCGGTGGCCGGAAAGGCGCTGTACAACGCGCTGATGACCGCCGCCATCCCCATTCAGAACACCGCCATTGCCATGGCGCCGCAAGCCGCCAAACCGCGCTACCGCTACAAGCGGCGGGGCAAGCGCATTTCCCGCCGTGGTGGTGGCCAGCAGGCCGCCAGCCAGACGGTGGAAAAGGTGCTGGTGCAACCGGGCAACCTGCGGCAGAACATCGCCCGGAAGCGCCTGAAGGGCAGGAAATATGCAGAACTGACCGGCGGCGAGGCTTATGTCGGCGTGAGCTGGCAGGGCGACGCCTACTACGGCCGGTTTCTTGAGTTCGGTACGGCCAACATGGCCGCGCGGCCATTCCTGCGCCCGGCGTTTGACTCCAGATCCGGAGAGGCGCTGGGCATTTTCATTGACCGGTTGCAACAGAACATCGAGCGGGCCCGCCGGCGGGCCGCTGCCAGGGCACAGGGGGCCAACCGATGAGCACTACCATCCGCGCCAACGCCGCCGTCAACGACGCCCTGTCGTCGCTGGTGCACGGCCGCATCTGGCCGCTGGTGGCCGCCGAGACCAACCCGGCCACCCCGTACATCGTCTACACCCCGATCAGCAGTCAGCGCCTGCAGACGCTGGCCGGGTACGCGGGCCACAACCAGGTGGCCATGCAGATTGACATCTGGGCCGGTGACATCGAGACCACCACACGGCTGGCCGAGACCGTCATCAACCTGCTGGAGGCCCGCACCGACATTTCCGCCCGCGTCCAGCAGGACCGGGACGACCACGATTCCACCACCAACCTCGTTCGGAAATCACTCGATTTCCTGATTTGGGAGCAAACGCAATGACCGCAACCACGCACAACGTCAATGGCACCGTCCTCAAGATCGGCGACGGCGCGACCCCGACCGAGGGCTTTACCGCTGTCGGCCAGATCACCGACTGGGACGGGTTCGATGAGAAATCCAAAGTCATCGACATCACCACACTGGACGACGACTACGCCGAAAAGGACGGCGGTGCCGTGATCGACTCCGGCGCCACCGGTATGGATCTGCTGTACGACCAGGCCAACAGCAACATCAACGCCCTGCGTACCGGCCTTGGCACCAAAAATAACTTCAAGCTGATCCTGAGCAACGGGACCACCCAGTTTGCCTTCGCCGCGGTGATCACCGGCTTCAAGGTCATGGGAAAGAAAGACGACAAGGTCCGCGCCAAGGTGTCGCTGGATGTGTCCGGCGCCATCACCAAGTCCACCATCACTCCGTAAGGCCCGCCATGCTGACCCGTGAAGAGATACTGAATCAGAAATCCGTGCTGACCCGTGAACAGATCCTTGGTTCCGGTTTCCGGTCCGAGGTGGTGAGCACCCGCATCGGTGGCATGCGGGTGCGGGTGATGAGCGGCGCTGCCCGCGAGTTGTTCGAGGCCTCGCTGAAGGACGGCGACACCAGCGGCACCATCCGCGCCCGCTGGCTGCGCCTGACGGTTTGCGATGATGCCGGCAACCTGTTGTTTACCGACGCCGACATCCCGGAACTGGCAAAGCTGGATTCCGACGTGCTGATTCCGCCATTTGCGGCCGCCCTGCGCATCAACGGCATGGCCCCGGAATCGGTGGAGCAGGCCGAAAAAAACTGACAGAGCGCCCCGTCCGGCAATTCTATTTCCGGCTGGCGGCGCGGTTGGGTCGGTCGGTGGCGGAGCTGCTGGCCACGGTGGACAGCGACGAGCTGACCGAATGGCTGGCGGCCTGGCGCATGGGGCTGATGGACGACTGGAAACCGGTGCGCGACGTGATCGACTACGCCAGCGCCGGGATATGCGCCACCATCGCCAATGTCAATCGCGGCGCAGATTCACAGCCCTATTCCCTGTTCGATTTCACCCTGTTTGCAGAAAAGCCGGAACGTGATCCGGCGGATCTGGAAGCGGAGATTGATGCGGCATTCTCTGAGAGGTCGGTAAATGGCTAATGTGCTCTCCAGCCTGATGGTCACGCTGGGCGCAGATACTGCTGCGTTCCAGCAGGACATGGGCAAGGCCGGCCAGACCGCCAAGACCGAGTTCGAGAAAATCACGGACGGCGCCAAGGCCATGGGCGCGGCCCTGGCTGCCGCGTTCACCCTGGACGCCATCAAGGATGGCGTGCTGCAGGCCGTCAACTTTGCCGACGCCATGGGTGACATGGCGGCCCGCACCGGGCAGTCGGTAGAGTCGTTGACGGCCATGGGCTATGCCGCCCAGTTCAGCGGCTCCAGCGTTGAGACATATAGCGCCGGCATCGAAAAGCTGAGCGACAACATCGCCAGCGCCGCCGCCGGCAACGATGCTGCCGCGCAGATGTTCGGTCGACTGGGCGTCAGCGTGCGCGATGCCAACGGGCAGATCCGCGACAGTAACCAGGTGCTGCTGGATCTGGCCGACAAGGTAGCGGCCATGCAGTCCCCGGCGGAAAAGACTGCCGCTGTGATGGACCTGTTTGGCAAGACTGCCGGCCCTGAACTGTTGCAGCTGCTCAACCAGGGCAAAGACGGTATCACGGCCCTGACCGCCGAAGCCCAGCAGATGGGCGCGGTGATCAGCACCGAGACCGCCGAACAGGACGGACAGTTCAATGATGCGCTTGACCGCGCCAAGATCGCCTCCAATGGCCTGTTCCTGACCATTGGCAAGGAAGTACTGCCGGTCCTCAACAGTTTCAGCAGCAAGGCGACGGATGCGGCCACCAGCGGCGGGGTGCTGGAAAAGTCCGCCACCGCCGTGGGTGTGGCGTTCAAAACCGTTTACACCGGCGGAGCCGTGCTGGGCAATGTGCTGGGAGTTATCGGAGACCAGCTGGGCAAGGTCGGGGCGATGGCTGCGGCTGTTGCCAGCGGCGATTTTGATAAGCTGAGTGCAATCTGGAGTGACCGCACGGCGGTTGAGCAGTACAAGGCCAGCATCCTGGAGCTGGGCAACATCTGGAATGATGTGGGGCAGTCGGCGGCCGGCGCAGCTCAGGCGCAGGACCGCGCTACCGGCGGCGCCGGCGGCAATGCTTCCGCTGGCCTCCCTGGGGCAGGGAAGGGCAAGGGCAAGGCGCTCAAGGCGCCCGGTTCTGCAGGTAAAAAGGGTAACCGTCTTGATGAGTTGATGGCCGATGATGGCATTGCCGGAGTTATGACGGACATCGGCTATGACGCCAACCAGCGCAACAGCGAGTTTGAGGAGACCGAAGCCCGCCGGGTGCAGGCCGCGAACGAGTCAGCCGCGCAGCTGGAGTATCTGACAAACAAGCAGCGCGAGGATGAAGCCGCTTTGCAGGCAGCCAAGCGGCAGGAAATTGCCATCACCAAGGACTTTTTCCTGGGCGGTCTTGATCAGATGGCCCAGGGTCACGGCAAAGCGGCGAAAGCCGCCCAGGCCGTGCAGAAAGCGCAGACGCTCTACCAGATCGGAGTCAATACCTACTCGGCCGCCATGGGCGCTTACAGCGCATTGGCCGGGATACCGGTTGTTGGCCCGGCGCTTGGCGTGGCTGCCGCTGCGGCTGCCATAGCATTCGGCGGCAAGATGATGGCTGGGGTCAATGGTGGTGGTAAACCCGCCGCGCCTGGGGCTGCCAGCCTACCGTCGGCATCTGGCGGCAGCTCCTCCGTGACGCCGGTCAGCCAGATGCCGCAGGAGCGCCAGCAGCAAACCATCCTCCAGATCCCAGCCAACAGCCTCATGACCGGCCGCATGATTGCGGACCTGCTGGATGACGCCCTTGGCGATGGAAAACAACTGACCAACCTGCGAGTGCAAGCCGTATGACCAGCACCGCCCTGATCTGCTACGACAACCTGGCCGAATCGCCCCTGCTGACCGCTGCCACCGCCAGCAGCGCGGCTACCGGCTACAGCGCCGCCAACGCTTGGGACTGGCTGACCACTACGTACTGGTCGCCCACCTCCAACGGCGTGCAGACGCTCACGTTTGAGTTCAGCGCCAACGTCACCGCCGACTATTTCGCCCTCTACCGGCACAACCTTGGCACCGTCGGCGGCTCCGTCAAGCTGCAATACAGCGCCGACGGCAGCACCTGGAGCGACGCATTCGCCGCTCAGTCGCCGGACGACGACGAAATCCTGCTGAAGACGTTCACCGCCCAGACCGCCGACTGGTGGCGGATCCGCTTTGACCTGGGCGGCAGCGCGGAAACTCTGTACGTCGGCATTGTCGCCTTCGGCCAGAAGCTGAC
>JACCEE010559801.1_pt1 | contig 11535 bp, 18 predicted proteins | sample 7449931 | NCBI WGS metagenome assembly JACCEE01 (sample SAMN15323457, study PRJNA562643) | freshwater metagenome | isolation source: river surface water | place: USA:Blue River Watershed | collected 2017-08-19 | reverse complement strand
TATGAAATATAAATTAATAAAATAGTCTCGTAACATCGTGAATCTGGGAAAGTCTTAATTAAGATAACCCTTATCCAAGTATCATAGTAATATGATAAAGGAACAACGACTAGTACATACTCTCCTACCAAGTGGTGTTGAGGAGAATGAAGTATCAAGAGTGCGGTGCGTAAAATATTCTAAACCCATAGAATTTAGTTTTACGAAGAGATAGTCTGAACTACACATATAACGAAATGAAAGTGTAGAACCATAAGATAAAGAGCTTATGGGGTAACATAATTGGTTAAGTCGAAATTTAGTAAGTAGAAAAATATCAAAAGCTACTACTAAAACAGTTCAAGAATTACATTCAGGAAAAGAAGATGTAATCATTACAGATTCTGACTACGAAAACATCAAACAACATGCAAGAGAGTTCGCTAAAATGAATATCTTTTACGTAGAGGATGCTGGAACAGTAGATGAGATTATGAGGACTGTAATAGCCTTTAAAGCAGCAAAACAAATAGAACATAATGATCCTAATAGAGGATTGGTAGTATTATTAGACCATACTATCTTAGTTAAAGGGAAAAGAGATGAGATGGAAAGGGTAATCCTTGCAGAATTATACACTGCTATAAATTATTTGAAGAAGAAAATGAAAATAATATTTGTCTTACTCTCTCAAATGAATAGAAGTATAGAAAGTACTGAAAGAATATCTGAACCTTCACAACAATTTCCTAAAAAAGCGGATATTTTTGGTGGGGATAGTTGTTACCAATTTTCAGATATGGTTTCTGTAATAATGAATCCTTTTTATATGGGATTAGATTATTACGGACCTCATCAATGGGTTACTGCTGGTTACTTGTATTTACATATAATAAAATTAAGGGAGGGTGATCCTTGTATTCTAAAAATGATAAATAAACTTAAATTCAACACAATAGAAGACTGTGTTGATAGTGCATACTAATTAAAATTAATATTATGGCTGAAGAAACAGCGAGAATTAAATTACCTCCTAAGATTGCAGTAGTAGCTCCGTCGGGCAGGGGTAAAACAATGAGTCTTAGAAATTTTGGCTCAGAATTAGGATTAATAAACATTGAGTATAAAGAACTTCCTTTTGCAGATAAATTTAAGCATCATGCCTTGTGTCAAAATTGGGGACAAGCCTATAATAAACTTATAGAATATGCTCAAGCTCCTGATATTCAAGCAATAGGATTAGATAGTTTTTCAATGTATTTAGATTCTCTGATGATGGATGCTAGAAAGACTAAGAAAGGATTTGATGTATTTAATTACTATAATGAAAATATCGCAAATCTTTTAAATACTATTAAACGTTGTCCAAAACCTGTAATTATGTTTGCTCATCCAGAATGGGTACAAGATGATGGAGGTATGAAAGAAAGACGAATTGCGGTTAAGGGGAAGGAATTTGAAGGTGCAGTAGAAAAACATTTCTCTACTGTAGTCTACGCAGATGTAGAAATAAATCCTTTAAATCCTAAAGAAAGAAAATATAAATTTATATTGAATTCTGACGGAACAAATTCTGCAAAATGTCCTCCTCATTATTTCGGAGAGGAAGTAAATGAAATTCCAAATGATTGTAAATATCTTTTGGATACAATTTTAAGTAAATAACAAATAATAAAATAACAAATAAATAATTAAATATCATGATACTTTACGGAAACACAAAGAAAAAACAATTAATTGTAGATACAACAGTAGAAATTTTAGTAGATTGTTCAAAATCATTAATTACGTTTTCTAAATCAGCTTTAGATGGTTTGGGATTAGCAAATAAATATGTAGGTTTAGCCGAGGATGATAAATACAAAGCTGAAAATAGAGATAGAAAAATATTTCTATATGAAGCACAAGATAAACAAGGATTTAAACTCTTTGGAAATGGTAATTTAACTTCTAATTACTATGCTTTATTATTGAAAGATACTTTCAGTAGAGGAAGTGTAGAATCATTTAAACTTACAATAGATTTAACTCCTATTGAAGATGCCGATGCTCCGGGAATGAAATTCTATGAAATCAAGAAAATCACTAAAGAAAGTGTAGAATCTCCAGTACAGCCTATTTTAACAACTACGGATACTATAACAGAAGTTACTAATGAATCTTCTGCGGAAGAAAATGTTTGGGAATCTCCAATATTAGAATAGCAACTACAAAGAATAATTAACAATTATTAACTTAATAATTAAACATAAAGTGAAAAATTTTAATCAATTAAGTATAATAAAATAAAATAAAATATCATGTCAACAGAATTATATGCAAGCATAAGTGGAGATAATACAGTTTATAACGCAGAAGGTAATAATTTTAGTGTATTTCCGGGTCCGGGAATAGTAGAAAATAATGTAATTTCTGCTATAACGGTAGAAACTGATAAAAATGGTAAAAAATATCTTAAATTTACATTTAAGAACCTAGATACAGATGCTACAATTTCTTTAATGGAGTTTCCTGTAGAAGATCCTTCAGGAACTAAGACTAAAGAAGAAATGTTAAAGAAAATCAATAGTCAAATGACTAGATTGAAACATATTGTTACTAAATTCTATCCTGCTCAACTTCCTGCTCCTTGGCTTACTTTTGAAAGCTTACGAAATGGATTAACTAGCTTTGAAGATTTAGCTAATCGTATTATTTCAATACTTCCTCCTCAAGCATTAGCGGCAAAGAAATTTAGATTATTTGTACACTATAATTACAATAATCATTTATCTTTGCCTCCATTCGTTCCATTTATGGAAGATGCAGCTGTCAATGTAGCTGATTCTAAGTTTGTAGAGCAAATTAATAAAACATTAAAAGCTGGTACGGTTTATAAAATGGAGAAAGACAAAAAACCGACTGATAGTGCTAATACTTTAGCAGATATGAGTCCTAATGCCGCTACGTTCCAAATTCCGGGAGCAGCTAAAGCAGACGATTTACCTTTTTAATATGTAAAGTATGTATGCAGATATAGATAAGTTATTGAAAGAGCAAGAGAGAAACAGATTAACTTCTGAGAATATTCTATGCCGTCTTTCAGAGTATCAATTATTTGCATATTATCTTGGAAATTCTTTTACAATAGGCAAGGTGTTCTCAAGTCCATTTAGGACAGATAGAACACCTAGCTTCTGTATTTATAGATCTGGAAGCGATACATTAAGATTCAAGGACTTCTCTACTGGAGAGAACGGAGGAGTTCTTGATTTTATTTCACAAAAATTAGGTTTAAATTTTACAGATGTCCTATATCAAATAAATACGGATTTTAATTTAAACTTAGATTGTGTTAAAAAAGATGTTAATAAAATTAATGGTTATATAACTACAGATAAAGAAATAAAAGAAATTCCTAAAAGGTATTCAGAAATTGATATTAAAGTACGCAATTATGTACAGGAAGATTTAGATTATTGGAATAGTTTTGGTATTACTTTAGAAATGTTACAACTTTATAAAGTATTTGCCGTTGACTATGCTTATCATAATGAAATATTATGGTATAGATATTATAAAACTAATCCTTGTTATGCGTATCTAATGGAGAGTATTGATAAAACAGAATATAGTTTTAAATTATACAAACCTTTAGAAATAGATAAAAGAAAAAAATGGAAGACTAACGCTAAAGCTTATAGTTGTATACAAGGTTATCACCAACTTCCACAATCAGGGAAAATGGTAGTCATAACAAAATCATTAAAAGATGTTATGGTACTTAAAACTATGGGAATTAGTTCTATAGCAGTACAAGCTGAAAGTATAGGTATAAGTGAAGAACTATATAAAGAGTTAGTCTCTAGGTTCGAGACAATATATTTATTATTTGATTTCGATGAAGGAGGAATAAAAGGAAGTGAAAGATTTAAACAAATGTATCCTGATATAAAAATTATGTTTTTACAAAATGAAGAAACAAAACATAATGGTTGTAAAGATATATCAGATGCTCGACGTAAAATAGGTTTTGAGAAAGCGAGGAACTTATTAACTACAGTGATAATAACAGCTATATGATAGCAAAAGAAATAAAAATAGAAATACCGTCATTTATGACTCATGTAAATAAGTCTAAATACAAGTATTTTAAGATCAATGGACAAGCTTTATATTCAGGTAATTTACATCCTAGAGTTAGAGCCTTAGTAGTAGAAAAAATGCATAATTACATAGGAGAGTATTTACCAGAAAATCTGGACTTAACAGGAATGTACCCTCTTAAAACTTCATTACAATTTTATGCTCCTGTAAATTATGGAGATGTAAGAATAAGACAAAATAAACAAACAAAAGACTTTGTACTATGTTGGAAAGTTCCTGAAATAGGTTATATGCCTTCTTGGGATGCAGATAATCAATGGATTTGGGGAAAATGTTTCAATGATGTACTTAAAATAAAAGGAATAATACCGGACGATAATGTCCATTATATAAAATCTTCAGGAGAAGTTATTTGGGAAGAAGTATCTTCGCTCGAAGAAAGAAAATTAGTATTTACAATAAAACCGTATTATAATGAATAAAGAGTTAATGACTAGCGACAAAATAGGATTTTCAACAATGAAAATGTTCTATGAAAACGCTCAACTCTTTAGAAAATATCAAAAAGATTTAAAAGAAGGTAAATTAGTGAAGAAACCTTATTTTGATTTCGGAACAGCTTTCCATAAATTAATTCTTCAAAAAGACGTATTTTTAGCTGAATATAGAGTGCTTCCTCAATTTCCTGACGGAAAGTATTGTGAAGCAGTAAAAACTCTAGTAAACACAAGAAGTGAATACGAAAATGAAGAAACTGATAGAACTAAAGAATGGCTAGATAACGCTATCTTTGCAGCCGATTTAAAATGTAATTCCAAAGCTTTGTATAAAAAGATTTGGGAAAACGAAAAAGATAGTACATACTTAGATATGTTTAATAAACTTGTAGAATTAGAAAATTTCAAGGTACTTAGTCATGAAGATTGGAATACTTTAATTTCTATGGAACAATCTGTATTAAATTCTCAATTTGCAGAAGGATTTTATTTAGTAGGTATAGAACCAGAATTTAATATAGAAATTCATACAGAAAAGAATTTAAAATGGTATAGTGATTTATTATCTGAACCTCTACTGTTAGATTCTACTCCAGATAGATTTATTATTGATCATAATAAAAAGAAAATAACAGTTCTTGATTTAAAGACTACAAGTACTACTATAAGTAAATTTAACGAATCTATTGAAAAATACGATTATGATTTACAAGGTTATATGTATACAGAAGCTATTAAATATAACTATAAAACGTTTATAGAATCTGGTTATACTATAGATTATTATATACTAGCTGTAGAAAAGCAAGAACCTAATTATTGTTGGCTATTTAAAATGGAGTCTTATATGGATAGTAAACTAAAATTTTTAGATATAGCAAGAGTTTTAATAGATTCCTATATTTCAGGGAACTGGAATAAAGTAAATGGTAATTCATATCCTACAATTTTCTAATATTCTCAGATATGGCAAATACGAAAACATCAAACTTTCTATTACCCTTAATAGGTTATAGTATTGATTTTTTCCAACCATATCTAATCGAAAGTTTCTTAAAAGAAGAAAGAGAAGAATTAACTCCTTATAGAATATATTCAGTATTCAAATGGAATAAAAATATCAATTATGAAGAATTTCTAAATACATTACGAAATAATCCTAATTATAGAGGAGAATTTTCTTTACATGGTAGTGATTATACAGTAATGTTATTTGAAATCCCAGATAAATTTAAACTAGAATACGACTTATTCTTAAAGGGTAAATATTCTCAATTTTCTAAAGAGGCTAAAGAACAATTATTAAAAGGCAGAAGTCCTCAAAGTAGTATGTCTGATATTCTTTCAAAAAGTACAAGATTGAGAGAACATTGGGAAAAAGAACTAGGAATGCGAATACCTTCTTTCTATGAACTATACTCTATATATAACATAGAAGAAGAAACATTAAAACGAACTGATTATAAACCTTTAACAAAAGAAATATTAACACCTAATAGTGAATTTGATTTTTAAGGTATAATAAAACATAAGATTAAAAGGGGAGGCATGTAACAATGTTTCCCCTTTTTTATTCTTCTGTGTTAACGTCTACCATTTTATATTGAGTTTTTGACGAGCAAACAATCGCTTTTCAATATTTTCCATTCCGACTGTTTTATTATCAAAACTACCAGACAATCTACATTCAGTAAATATCTCACAAGTAAGTCCTAAATGATAGCATACATCACCTAAATAAGTATCCTCAATCCCCCAATATTTTTGCATTTTAGAACTAAACAATTCTCCTTTTTGAAAATCTAATATTTTAGTAATAGCGGAATTTTTAAAATACACTCCACAAGAGTAAAATCCATTATGTATATCTCCATAAGCACTTTGAAAATCCATATATTCTCTATTGTCATTTTCTAATAGAAGTAAAACAATGTCACTTTTACAAGATTCTAAATTTTTTATACTTCCGTGTTTTATATAACGATCTCCATCTAAGAATAGTACATTTTCTCCTTTATCACAAAAAGATAATCCTAAATTTCTACAATAAGAAGTTTGCCTGCCTATAAGAAAAGGGCTTGTTTTTACATAAAATTCCTTAAGTGATTTTAGTTTTTTAACTGTACCATCTGAACATCTATCAGCGACCCATATTCTCTTACAGTTTAAATCAATAAGAGAAGCCAGCATATTATCTACACTGGCTCCTTCATTTTTTCCAATAATAACTATATTCATAAAATATTTTTAATATCCATCACAGATCCATACTTCATTCCAATAAATGAATTCTTGAAACCCTTCCATCGTACCTCCTGCTGCTCCGGGATGATATTGATAGTAATACATCGACATTCTACCTTCTCCAAAATTAAAACTTAAAGATCCCCATAATGTTATATTTCCTATTATTTTTAACTTACTACCATTTTCTCTAGTAGTAGTGTTTTTAATACCGGCTAAAGATAATTTAGTAGTAGTATTAATTTCTAATACTCCAACATTACTAGGAATAGTTAAATAATCGTAAGGAGGATTATTATCTCCAACATGAGTCAGATAGGTACTTAAATTAGCATCTGTAATTGTAAGTACTACAGGTTTCCACCACATACTTTCTACTATACTATTTAAGACTGTTTGAAGTTTATCAGCGGTTACTAAAAAGGATTTATTTGTAAATACCTTTTGCATTATTTCTCCAAGTAATGAATTTTTACTTGTATGTTTTGTACCTTGTCCCATATTATTAATTTTCACATTTTCCATAAACACTTCCTATAGGTTTTGAAAAAGATTCCTTTTCAAAATCACAAGGACTAAATTCTCCAGAAGAGTTGATACATTTAGGATAATCATAGTAATCTACAAATGCTTCCCAAACTTTTATATAATTAGTATTATGCTTCTTACTTAAACAAGCTAACGAATCTAATACACATTGTAGGTTTGAATTCTCAGAAGCTTCACAGAAATTAATTCCTAAAGTATCTACTTGATTTTTAATACTTATAAATAACTGTATTAGATAATAATAAATACATATAGCTTGATAAGCATCTGAAGCAGTATTAACATATCCGTTCTTATCTGCTTTATCTCCACTTACAAGTAATTTTTCTATACTAGGTTCTACAATAGAAAATAAGTTATCATATAAAGTTTCTTCAGTATTAAATTGAGCTTTAAACACTGAAGGAAACCATATCCCTTGTAAATTGGTACCTTTTTTCTTATTTACGACAACCGCATCCACAACCTGAAGTGTTATTAGTTAAACCATAAGTAGTAGGAGCAGTTCCTATACAATCTATTCTTGAACAGTAATCTTTAATTTTATCCATTATAGATTTAATGTCTTCTAAAGCTGGAATAGTTTCTAATGAAGAATAGAAGTTATTTTTTCCATATAAATTATTCAACTTAGCTGTAAGTAGATAATTTAAACCCATTATTCTATTCAATTCTATTGCTGGAGGACATTCTTGACAAGGAATATTTTCATCACATAATAGCGATGTAATATATCTTGTAACACATTGTTCTAATTTACAGTATGAGTTAATAATGTAATACTCCGTAACAGGAGGACGAGCTCCATAATTAATATTCACACGATATATATTTACATCTTCAATATCAAATTCAAAAGCTGTTTGAGCAGGTATTTCTTGTTGTTCTATAATAACTTCTTCTGTTAAAGCATCTACTATTTCTAAATTTACAGGAAATACATTATGATTATTAATAGTAAACGTTGTACAATCTTCTGTAGTTATTTGAATAGCATTTACACATTCAAATGTAGAAACCATACTTATAATACTAGAATCTGATTTATTTTCTATAGAAATAGTAAAATAATAAAGTCCTAGTTTCATTAACTGAGAATTATTAATAAAAACTTCTCCGTCAGGGTCTGTAATAGCTATAGAAATATTATAATCTTCTAAATCCTGAACCTCTCCCTCAATCAATAATTGTTCAACAACTAAGTTTAGTACTTCGTTAATTGGAAAGTATTTTATATCCTCTATGATTATTGGATTTAAAGGATCTGATAATTCTATAGAATAATTCAGAATATTTTGTGTACTATTAACTTCCATAGGTTTAAATTTCTACAAATATAAATATTTATTCTTTTACTTCAAGATAAAAAGGTAAATCTTTCATATACTGCATAAAAAGATTAAAAGTTAATTTACTCTTTAAAATGCCGAACTGTTTCTTTCCGGGAGCATATTCAATTATCCCATATCCATTACCTAATTCTACACATCCTAAAACATCTGATTTATATCCTTTATCAGTATCTCCAGCAAAATTACCGGAGTGAATCAAAACATTTCCTCTATTTGGAACATTTGTAATTTCATACACTTTACCAAATTTAGGAGAATTAACTATTTTACATAAGTATTTTCCTATAGGAATATGTGACTCTCTTTTCTTATTATTTTCTTCATGTAGTTCTAAAGTGTCGCATATTTTGATTCCATTTTCACTTATAACACCTTTTGTTCCTAAATCAGAATATTGTGTTTCTTTATCTCTTTGTAGAATTAGTGTTTTCATACGATATTAAAATTTTCATTATTTCGTTTCTAAATTGTTTTTTAGTAATAGGTTTTTCAAGAACCATATCGAAGAAAGGATATTCTTCTGTACATATATCTTTCCTTCCTGTAAGACATATTATTGGAATATTTTCATCTTCAGAATGAATTATTTTAGCTAATTCATCTCCATTCATGTTATCCATTTCATAATCTGTAATTATTAAATCATAATCTTCGTATTTATGAAATAAATTTAGAGCAAATTCTCCATCGTGAGCAGTATAGACAATACTTTTTGGTAACATACTGTGTAAATAAGCTGTTATTAAAGCTCTCATTACCAAATCATCATCTGCTACTAGGATTTTCATAGTCAATCTGGTTTTTTAAAATTAATACTCTGCATATAAATATACGAATTTGGTCTCATACATTTAACATCAAATACTAATTCTTTTTTCCTCCACTTGAAAATATTTTTTAACTTCCATTTATCTAAGAACTTATAAGAATAAACAGCAATTAAAGTATCTGTAGTTTTTAATTTAAAATCCATTGTATCAGCAGTAATTCTAAATTGTATTTCAGACCATCTATCTTTAAATATACCTACTTTTATAGGACTTATAGTATTGGAATTAGTATCTCTATAAATAGTATCATGTAATACAACTTGTCCGGAATCAGTAAGCGTTACTGTTGTAAAAGTAGTTTGCTGAATCCTTTTTATTTTTATATTCAAGTCATTTATATATTTCTTTAGGACTAAAATTTCTTTATTTTTAGATTCTTTAAATTCTTTACTAGTTAATTCTAAAGTTCCCTTTTCGAGAACAATACTTCCGTATTTATCCTTGAAATACTTTGAGGAATCACTCATAGTTCTAAAGTTATTATACTGACGAGAAGTTTCTTCCTTTTGAGTTTTTAGGTCCGAAAGAAGCATACAGATTATGTAAATTGCTACTATACAAATAGAGCTTGCAATTACTAAGGCTTTGTTTTTAATACTATCTAACATGATTTCTAATTATTTTTTTTATTAATTCTGTGTTGGGGTTTCTACTTTTTTCTGAAAATACTTACCAGTTGCTCCTACCGCATATAAAAATGCTACAGAAAGTATAAATTCAGATAATCCTAACCAGTTGAATTCAGATCTTCCTGAATACGCTATAATACTTATTCCTATACATAAAATAAGAAAAGTAACACATAATATGATTACAAAAAATCCAAATCGCATCATAGAGCGTGTTTTATCTAGTTCACTCATATATCCTTTCATGACCGTAAGGGTTTGTAATTTATACATAATTCTTGTTTCTTTTTATACTCTTCTAAAGAAGATTCTACTTGTTCAAGTTTAGCTTGTAAATCTTCCAAACTTTCATTTGTACGTAAAGCCATATTATTTACAGCATCGTGTTTATTTTTTAGGTCTATTATAGTAAGTTCTATTTGATGCTTACTTTCTATGAGATCTTTAGTAGTCTTTAAAATCTCATACAATTCATCTTTTAAATTTTCTTGCTCTGTTTTCATTTGAGAATTATCAATTATGACCTTAGTGATCTGTTTACCCATCTCCTCAAATTTATTTCCTAGATTCTCTAAAGAAGTATTTATTTTATCTACTGCTGCAGTATTTACTCCTCTAACTACATTAATTAACCATATACATAATGGAATTGATATACAAGTTCCTATAACGATTAATAACGTTTGCCAATCAAATCCGGGATTTAATTTATTCTGTACTTCTAAAACTCTTTGAATTAATATTGAATCCTGTAATCCTGCCTGTACCATACCTATATTTATTATAATTCATACAACCTTTTATTTAAAGAACCATCCAAATCGGCTATCTCAATGGCTTTTGATACCAGAAATTTAACAGATTCACCATTTTCAATCATACTTGAAGCTAAATCATATGAATATTCAAATACACTCGGAACAATCTCTACTTTTCGCTCTTCTGATATGTCAGCTATAACGTAAGTTGTAGTGTCATACATAGGTACACGTTCATTATTTGAATCAAAATGTAACGCCAATAATTTGAACACAATAACTTTTTGTTCTTTATCGGTATTTATTCCACGTTCGTAGATTTTGACCGTTAGATTTTCATTAACTGGACACGGCTTAATCATAACGTAATCGCATTCCTCTGAAGGTATTTCGGTTTGTTCTATCACTTCTGAACATTTTTTATCAACTAACAAAAGAAAATCAGTATAAATCTTTTGTTCACTTTCGTCCATTTCGGTAAAACCGAAAATAGGGTTTTTAAAATCTTCTGTCCCTGCCTGTATCGTCCCTGCTGTAACTACTGCTGTATTAAATTTGTGTTTCATATCATATCATATTATTTTAAAGTCCTGAAAATGCGAATAATGCGT
>JACCEE010280776.1_pt1 | contig 11536 bp, 11 predicted proteins | sample 7449931 | NCBI WGS metagenome assembly JACCEE01 (sample SAMN15323457, study PRJNA562643) | freshwater metagenome | isolation source: river surface water | place: USA:Blue River Watershed | collected 2017-08-19 | reverse complement strand
GGATTTACAAAGAGTACCAATTGGGGATTGGGATGTTTCGCAAGTAACCAACATGAAAGAGTTGTTTATGGATACTACGTTTAATGAACCCATTGGGTCATGGAATGTATCCAATGTTACTAATATGGAGGGTATGTTTAAAGGAGCAAGTTCATTCAATCAACCCATTGGTGACTGGGATGTGTCCAAGGTTACTAATATGGAGGGTATGTTTATGGAAGCAGAAGAATTCAATCAACCTATTGGTGAATGGAAGGTATCAAATGTTACTAATATGGCGGTAATTTTTAATGGCGCAAAAAAATTTAATCAACCCATTGGGTCATGGGATGTATCCAAAGTTACTGATATGGAGGGTATGTTTGGGGAAGCGAAATCATTTAATCAACCTATTGGTGAATGGAATGTATCCAATGTTACTAACATGTTTGGCATGTTTGATGGCGCAATAAATTTTAATCAACCCATTGGTGAATGGAATGTATCCAATGTTACTGATATGACGACAATGTTTCAGAATGCGGAATCATTCAATCAACCTTTGAACCAATGGAATATTATACACGGTCAAGTAGTGCTAACAAGAATGTTTTCTGGTTCTGCCATGACTCCATCAAACTATCCAGGTGCGGAAGTGGATGAGGGTACTGCTCCAGCGCCTGCGCATGTTGTTCCTCAGGTATTGAAAAATAATAAAGATTATAAACCGCATACGTTGCCGGCACCGCAATTTTCGGTAAGCAAAAAAAAGTGACCCCGCATTCCATATACCGTGACCTTGTTGAGTGGGCTGATAAACGTGTCTTTGATACGTTGCACGAGGACCCAATGGCGATTGTGTTCTACGTGAATAAAAAGTTTTATTGTTTATCTGCTAGTAGCATGATGGACTTAATGAAAGACCCTCAAAATATCACATACGAATGCCTCCGTGAGGGCTCAATGGCAAATATAAACAGAAGCGTCCCGTATTTCTCAATTAATAAAATGGGCATTGAAACGCGGGGGGCGGTACCCTTTTTTCACTTGTGGACTGCGATGCATTCTAAAAACCGAACATATGAACTGGTGAATACGAAGCGCCGCTTAATCAGTACGGCGTCGCACGCCGTGCTTTATAATAATGAAAACCTCGTGTCAGCGGCGCACTGCCAAGCAGGTCAAGATGCAGACGTGTTCGAGCTCCGCATCATGCCGGTTGACAAAGAATATGCAAAAAACCATATGCATTTCACGCGTAAGGGGAAACTTGTTCTTGAAGCAGAAAGTTATAGTAAAACACGTAAAAGTAGTAAAAGTAAAAGTAAAAGTAAAAGTCCACATAAATTTGACCGAAGCATTCCAGATATTTCCCGATTTCCATTACCAACACATATGGATATGGACCAGTTAGCGATGTTGTCATTAAACCCAAAACCCAAACCCAAAACCCTTCGGCCTCGGCCTCGGCCTCGTTCCGTTCCACCTTCTTCACGTACACGTAAAATCGGCGGAAAAACAAGACATGTAAAAAAGACTATGAAAAAATAAAAAAACAATTGTTTATTATTTGAACTTAACATGGCAATATAGAAGATTCTATCATTGATAAAAATATAATATATTTATGAAATTTGTAATGATTGAGGAATAATATAATAATAATGTATAACTGTCAAATGTCAGAGACCGTTATAAATGATTCTAATATAAGACAGCTTGTGAAAGCATACCTTCACAAAAAATCTGATTTGCCGAATGATTTGAAAGACAAACCAATTGGAGATTGGGATGTGTCCAGAGTAACTGATATGTCTTTTCTATTTAGTCGTTTCTATCATTTTAATGAGGATATTTCACGATGGGATGTATCTAATGTAATTACTATGCAATCTATGTTTTCTGAAGCAATATCATTCAATAAACCAATTGGTAATTGGAAAGTGTCCAAGGTTACTAACATGTCGATGATGTTTTTTGAAGCACGAAGGTTTAATCAACCCATTGGGTCATGGAAGGTGTCCAATGTTACGGATATGTCGAACATGTTTGATTTTGCAATAGCATTTAATCAACCCATTGGATCATGGAATGTATCAAATGTTACGAATATGTCGAAAATGTTTCATCTTGCAATAAAATTTAATCAACCTATTGGTCAATGGTTGAATGTGATATCAAATGTTACTAACATGGCTCATATGTTTTACGGCGCAGAAAAATTTAATCAACCCATTGGTTCATGGAATGTATCCAATGTTACTAACATGACGGAGATGTTTTGTGGCGCACTAACATTTAATCAATCTTTGAATCAATGGAATATTACAAAGGCTCGCAATACCACAGATAGAATGTTTGCTGGTTCTGCCATGAGTGAATATAACTATCCATATTCAGATGACCAGCGGAGCTTTGATATAACAAAAGACTACTTGGAACAACTTGGGTATTCCAAGCAAGCAATTCAGTTTATAGTAGATCAAAAAATGTATGATGATAACTTTATGTCTTATGTTGAAGAACAACAAAATAAAACCGGAATTGACTACAATGATTCTATATTTGGTACAATAATGGTTGATCCAGTTCAAGCAAGTGATGGAAAAATTTATGAACGTGATTCAATTATAACAATAATTAATGGGATAAACCCAATATCTCCATTTACACGAAAACGATTGGTTAGAAAAGTAACTCCAGCAGAGGCACGAAGAAAACAAATCAACAAGTTAATAAATACCTATCTGGATGACAAAGAATATGAACGGCAAAGACCGATGCGTGAAGAAAAGTATGGGCATTTCACGCGTAAGGGGAACCTGGTTCTTGAAGCAGAAAGTAATAGTAAAACACGTAAAAGTAGTAAAAGTAAAAGTCCGCATGAACCATTTGACCGAAGCGTTGCCCTTCCAGATATTTCCCGCTTTTCACCACCCCGTTATATGGGAATGGAACGGTTAGCGATGTTGTCATTAAACCCAAAAACCAAGCCCAAAACCCTTCGGTCTCGGTCTCGGCCTCGGCCTCGTTCCGTTCCACGTACACAAACACGACGTTCAAAACCACGTCAACGCGGCGGAAAAACAAGACATACTATGAAAAAATAAAAAAAAACAATTGTTTATTATTTGAACTTATCTCGTTTGATGAGTTCAAGTTTGTAAAAAGGTGGATTGGATTTTAGGTTTGATTTTAGGTTTGTACATCATGAAAGAAGGAAGGGTCGCCTGTGATTTTGCGCAAAACATGGTCAATGTATGCCCGTTCAACGGCATCCGCTTCATAGTAGTTCCAGTAACAGTCTTGAAGGTGCAAGTCAATATAGGGTCTATTGCCATGTTCGACCAGGTTTGTAAAATGTGTCATGGTGCATCCGAACGCGTCTTCGGGATACTCATTTTTGACAAACGTGCCCTTGTATTTCAGGTATGCGTATTCTGGACGTTTTTCTTGAATCAGATACATTTTGCCGGGTGTAAGGTCAGTTGGACGAATGAGTTGAAGAGGTCGCATGGCTTGGATGTGTTTATTACATGGTTTTATCCGATTTGGTTCAATTTTTATGAAACCTATGAAAAATAAATTGATTTATAAACTACCGCAAAAAGCAAGACACAACAACAACACACAATACACACATGGACAAAATAAAGAAACACCCGTTTATAAAATATTATTTGAAACAAGAAGCGCAATTTCCGGTGGCGGCACAAGTGATAAGACACGTCATTGGTTCAGCATATGGCAGTCCAGGAGAAGAAGGATGCTGGAAAATAAATATAAATGAAACGGCGACAAATGGCATTGAAAATTGCGGCGGCGGACAAAGTCATAATAGTGGACAAAGTCATAATAGCGGACAAAGTCATAATAGTGGACAAAGTCATACATACATTCATATGATAGACGACATTGTTGGTAAAGTTGCGTATTCTCTATTATTAGCAAACCCAAGCGCCCGCATTTCTATCACAAAAGACTACATTTCTGCAAAATGGGATTTTGAAGAAATAGACAAAGATTTACAGCAATATATTGTTGCCAAAAATTGGTATTGAATTGTATAATAAATAATAAATAATAAATAATAAACAAAATCATTGTATTCACCATCTAAGACCATCACACCATCTCACCATCTAATATCAATATTTAATTCACCATAACATTTATCATTTATATTTTGTTTTTTTATTTGTTTGATATATTTTATTTTTGGAATTAGCATTTTAAACAATTCGTCGTTTAATAAAAAATTTTGTTTTTCACCATATAACACATAATATATAAATCCAGTACAAGTATAATATGGGCTGTTATTAATTAATACATTAAAAAATGTTATTACTGTATGCTTTAATGGGTTTTCATATAAACAACACTCAATGTTTTCACGCAGTTTATTTTTTATACGGGTTTTTTCTTGTTGCGTTAAATGTAATTTTATAAAATAAACATCACCGCAATATTGTTGTAAAAAATAATCTACGGTATATTTTTGTGTTCCATTAAGAAAGGGTGATATATTTAATATCATTTTCTGATTTTCTTCTTCATATACAAATATTGAGTGTGTAAAAAAGCACGGATGAAATGTATCAGAAAAAAAATTTTTATTCAAAACCATAAGTATATCGCCTGTTTCAAGTTCGTTTTCAGTGTACGGTTCAAAAATTAATTTTTTTTTAATATTATTCTCGGTTTGTATTGTATATATTTTTTTCATAATCATACACGATACAAGTAATACCAAAAAAAGTATTATAAAAAATATAACTAATCCAATAATTATTTTTATAATATTATACAGTATTTGTACCATTACGTATTTACTATTAACTTATAAACTATGTATAAAAAAGTTAAACAATACAATATTATAGTTGTTATTGTATTATTTATAGTTGATTTATAGTTGTTATATTTCTATTTTATTTTTCTTAAAACGCGTTTTTTACTGCAACGATTTGTTTTTCCCCAAACGCAATTATTTTTTATACACTCGTTTTTATCTTTTTGAGACGGACACGTGCGCTTATTTGTTTTTGCATTTGATTTTTTTTGTGTAGAACGTCTTTTACTACATCGGTTCGTTTTTCCCCATACACACTCTTTATTTTGAACACAAACTTCTTTGTCTTTCTGTGATGCACAACCATTAGAACCGCTTACAGAACTCTTTTTCTGTACTATTGCGTTAGCGTTAGCGTTATCTGGTTTAGGTGCTGACGGTGTTTTTTTTTGCGGGACAAAGTCATTTAATAATCCACGAACATGTTTTCCTTGTGGTTCCAATGGAGAAACAAAATATTCAGGGCCGTTATCATCCAGCGCTCCTTCAAAATCATATGACTGTTTTTGGTAGTCGTCATCTCTTCGCACTTTTGGATTTGCTTTAAAATAATCTTCTATTGCTTGTTCAATATCAACACCAAGTTTATAACTTATCGGTCTTCCTGATTTTTGGCTAATATATTTGAAGCAATCATTGTGAAACGCAACTCCAAACCCTTTGTATTTATCTTTTTTTATACTTTCCACTTGCACCGCAACGGAATTTCTGAGTCCAAAAAGACCGCCACTTTTTATTGGAAACTGTCCGTATCTATCATCGCCGTTTAATTCCAACACGGTACTCGTGTTGTCATCCACACCTAAAACATCTGATAGCCAGTCCAACTTAGTATTTCGTAAGTCATATAAATCATCGTCATCGTCATCATCAGTGGGTATTTGTTGACCTTCAAACGGAGAATAAAAAGGTAAATTACAGAGGGGGCAAAACACATCAAAAACACCACCACCTTTCTGTTTAGAACAGCTCATGGTAAAGGTTAAATGTTAAATGTTAAATGTTAAATGTATTATATAATATAATAATATAATAATATTATAATCTGCTTGCTTGCTAAATGTGTTAAAAAAATATAAATATACACCACCACTATTATTCATAACGCAATAGCCACCCCTCCCCACCCCCAAACACAAAAATGCCGTCAAAATTATGGGATTTTATAAAAGATAAAGATGGTCGTATTCGCACAATTCATATGAATATCGGGGTTCATTTTAATATATACAATAACACCACAATAGCATCCACCTCCGAACTGTCGGTTTCAAAACAATTGCGCCAGGCAATCCAAATGTATAACTTTTTCATTGTTAAAATAAAGGGGCAGCAAAATGCGGCGCATTTAATAAACGAAGCATACGCCCGCATCTCTCGGGTGGTTGAATTACAAGTCATTCATTGGGGGTATGACAAACAAACCGAAACATACGAAAACCGCTTATCACCACTGAGTGCCAAAGAAAAATGGGAACTCCAATGTCGCCGAAACCAGCCGTTGCTTGATTTTCAGAATTGGATTCTAAATGAATTTGACAACTACGGGTTGGATTTGAATGAATTAAAGGAGGTGAATGTGATTTGCGCCGAAAGCAATAAAACGGAGTTTGAGGATGATGCCGAGGAATGCGAAGGTGGTAAAAATGCGACCAGCCAGGTTGTGCGACGATGGACCGCTACAAAACGGCTTTCTCCTGAAAAAACCAATACCGCCGTTGCCGACCCCACATTTCATACGCAGGATTTTGTGGAGTTACCGAAATACAATACATTATCAATGGCCGCGTCGTATAAAAAACAAAGACAATCCGCGAGTTCAGTGAAAGACCCAAAACCGAAACCACAGGACCCAAAACCACAGGACCCGAAACCACAGGACCTGAGTCCCCGCCTCAGCAATAAAAAACGCAAAAACCGCAGAAAAAACAAGAGTAAATATGATAAGTCGGCACAATTGACGGCACAGTCCGCCCCAGTCCCCCCTTCCAAGGAATTACGCGCGCTTACGTTGTAATAAATAACTATTTTTTGTCATATTTATATAGTATTATAAAGTATTATAAATATGACAAAAAAATATAAAAACTCAAATATAAAAAAAACACGCAAAAATAAAAAATATAATGTAAAAACAATAACTATAAAAAATAATATTTTAATAGAAAATGGAGAAAAAAATATTTCTTTTAATAATTATACACCATACGACTTACATATACCTAAAAAATACAACATACAAGCAGTTGGAATAATTCACTATTTTAGACTATCTCAAACTGAAACAACCGATGAATTTATAGCATCTATAAAACAAAAATACAATGGATTTGAAGTGTTAGTTGGTGGAAGAGAATTGCACGGGTGTATTATAATCAACATAAACAAAGTTGATTATTATGACCCATCATCGCGTATGGAAGCAGTTCTAAATATAAGATATCATGAAAAATGTAATATCACAAATGACCTTTCAAAAGGAAAAGGTACAATCATTATGATGCGCACGGCAATTAGTTTTGTATTCTCATATTTCAAAATTGATAAGTTTATACTGAAAGATGTTAGCACATTTCAATGCACACAAACCCAACACATTTCTCTACCGGCTTTATATATACTAAAATATGGTCAATCATGGTATGAAAAACACATTCATGCTCGCACATATAACGAAACATTACACAAAAATATAGAAAAATATAAACAATTTGTGGAAACTAAACCTGAGTGGGAATTTTTATACAAAACATATATTTTACCAGAGTTTCGCATTTATAAATTATTTTCAATATCAGGTTCTAATACTGGTCATAATGCGACTGCGACTGCGACTGTTGTAAAAACCATCCAACATATGAAAACCGTACTATACGCAGCTTGGCTTCGCAATGATAATTATAGAAATTTTATTTTAGATATTATTTCAATTGATGACCAATGTCAATATTTGTTAAATTGGTTTAATGATATTTTTCACGCCATTGTAAATCAAAATTTATATGGCGATGTTGATAATTTTGTATTATATGATGATTTCCCATTTATACAGGGATTACAATCAACATATATGAAAACAACCATGAATGGCAATGGATTATTGAATGATGTAATTGATGACGAAATAAGCACACTTCAAAAAAACGAAGACTATACCATAAATAGCCAACGTGGTGGTGGAGAATACAACAATACTGACAATGTATTATTTCATAAATTGTTTCTTCTTTCTTAACATCTTACCCCACCGACCGACGACTCCGATTAAAAAATATACAACAGCGAATACATAAACGCCGCCCAAACATGTTGCCAGCACTCCTAAATATCACATATTTCCCACGACGCTTATCAAAGCCACGCGGAATACAATTCATATAAAAAAACAGCATCAATGCCGCAGAACATATAGAAACCCCCGGAATTGTAGACAATACTCCATAATTATAAATGTTATAAATGACGCGATTTAGTGTAAATCCAACTGAAACTGCTGCGTTTGCTTTACGATATTGTATAATCATTGAAACCGTGGATTGTTTATTTGTATAACCGGAGCCGAACCCGGAACCTGTTCCTTCTCTTGACAAATGGTATTGCCAAATATACGAAACAGATAAAATCGTTGAAATAAATTGCCAGTAATTTCCTGCATAAAAAAGCCCGAGCATATATGGAATAAAACATGACATGCTAACCGCGCACGAATCAAAGGGGAACAAGGCTTCATATGGGCAGTAATCATTGTCATAAATCGGGTATTCTGCGCATTCATTATATAAGATGCCTTTTTTCCCGAGGGTGTGTTGTAATTGTTGCGTACACTCTTCCAACGACATGGTTGCTGGATTGACGGCTTTTCCAATTCGCAATTCACGATTCGTGTAATCAACAATAACCGGTATTACTTTGCACCCGATTTCTTTTGCCATGTAGTAGTATCCGGTTCGCCATTCGCATTTGGCACACGCACCCTTGGGCGATAATCCAATAAATCGCGGTGATTCTACACTATGTGGTAATTTTTTGAATTCAGACACAAAGGTTTGAAGCGTATTGGAATTTCGTTTATCGGGCGCAATAAGCAAATACACCCAGCGGCGTAACCACCCATATTCCCAATTTTTTAGTTTCTCTTGTCCAATAATTGCCATATTTTTAAATTGAATGCTAAACGCATAGCACAACCAAACCACAATGTCCAAATAACTAGAATGCCCGGACACTGCGATGTATTCGGTTTGGGGGTCATCTTGTGGAAAAAAATTATCCGGCAAATCTTTCCATCCAATTACACCGACTAAAAAGAAAAATGAGACAAAATCCCATTAAAAATTAAAGTGATGTAAAATCAATAGTAGGAGTTTCACCTACGATGGTCTAACTTTTTCCTCTTCTTTTTGATTATTTGAAGAGGTGAAAGACGAAATTTGCATAACTTGTGAAAAACAAGTAGGGCGTTCTTGCCTATCAATCCAGCATTTGGTTATATTCATTATGTTGATTGCTGAATTGGCGTCTCGTGTTCTAAATACGATTTGTTTGACTTGGGGTCTCGCGCATCCAGAACATACTAAAAGACGGAACTGCTTGTTTCCATCGCTATGTCTGTAATAGGATAAATCATTATTACATTCACAGCATTTTTTACTTGTATTACACTCGTTGATTGTTATTGTATCATACTTCTTGTGGATTTGCTTTCTTAATCCTTTATTCATAGTAGGCATAATGTGTTTCATTTGAGTGCTTCTGCTCCAATTACCATAACCAATTAGGATATTGTCCCCAAAAGTTTCATTGATTTTATTTAAGAACTTATCCATACTTTTCTTACCATAACTATATTGCCTAAACTTCATTTTCCTCCAAACATTACGCTGGTAGAAATCTAAGGTTTCTTTATTCAATTTGTCCTTTTCTACTAAATACTTCTTGAACTTTTCATAATCAACCGATTTACTATTTTGAAAAGATAAATGAGTTTCTTTTTCTATGATGTTATTTCGTTTCTTTTCCACTAACAATATTCGCTGGTTTGTCTTTGCTTTGCTTTCTCGCTTCCTTTGTGGTGCTGTATATTGGAGTTTGTTTCCTTTATCGTCCATCATATATACCAGACTGCGTTTTCCAGGGTCGCAACCAACAATATTACGATGTGCTACTTCTTTGAGTTGTTCTCTGGATAAATCTTCTATATTATGAAAATCTTGTTCTTCCAAAGTAGGAACTCTTGAACCCCATTTCTTATCTTTCAAATCCTTACGAATAAACAATAAGGAACAACTAATTCCGTCTGTTTGTATTTGGTAGTGAAATTGGTAATGTTTGCGTTTGAATGTTTTATGTTGTAAGTTCAAAAGATTATTCCATACATCGTGCTGATTTTCCTTGATTGCTTTGAATAATTCACTTTTCGTTTTTCCTTCCAACGAAAAAAGATTGACGATACATGCGGTATCCAAAATGATATGCTTGGGAATAATGTTATTGCGTAGCGGTAAAGGTTGAAATAATTTATGACCTTCCTTTTCCAATACAGCATTCATATACAACATACCTTTCAAATAATCAAATGGACTAACATTCACATCATAATGAACCGACTTTTTGATATTTTCAGGAAGGATATTCGGTAAATGAGTGTATTTCCAGTCATCAAATATCGTATCAGTTTCTTCATTACATTCTAATAATTGCTTCTTGAACTTGAATAAAACTGCTTTGTCTTCTGTAATATCCTTTGTGGTCTTATTGATAAACCGAAGGAAATGTTGAATAAATCGTTCTTGTGTGTTGTTAGATAAAGAAGTATGTAGTTGTGTTGCTAAATACGGAAGCATATTGGATTTGTTTTTTAATGGTGTCTTTTCGTGATTGAGTAACGGTTGGTATTCCGTATTATAAAACTCTTGTAAAGTGTCTAACATAGATGTATCCTTTTCCTTTCTTCCAGTATTCGTTTTTTCTCCTAATACCTTGATACAATACAGAATGAACTTCTCATTTATTTCAGGTAAAGATTGATTGTCATTATAACATTTCAATACATACAACCGGATAAACTGGTAAGAGTGTATCATCAAATCATTCATTTCAAAAACCAAATTGGTTATAACCGGTTGGACATCATTATGGTTATGTAATACAGATTTGAGCGTGGTTTTGATGGTAGTGTAAGCAGATTTCTCTGTGGAACGGAACTCTTGGAAAGTATCCTTCTTTTTCCGTTTTCCCATTCTATATACTTACTAAATATTTTATTTTTAAATAATTTACGAAAGTCAATTATTTAATTATTCCTAAATATTTTGTATTTCATTGTTTTTCTTATAAGTCCATTTTCATATTTTATACAATAATCATTAATTTCTATGATATATTGTTGTTGTCGTAATATGCTCCTAACAATATTCAAATAGGGTCTTTTACATTCAAAATTTGGTTTAAATGATGATATGGTAGAACAAGCAAAATATTTTTGTATTTCTTCTTTCATTTCTATAATTTTATTTTGTTTTTCTGTATCATTATCTAAATCACATAATAAAAAGGATTTGTTATCATCTAATTCAATTATGTTAATCAATCTTTTACAAATATCTTCTCTTTCAGTTTGATATTTTTCACTTAACTTTATTCTCATTATATAAAGTTAAGCAGTTTATATTTAATTCATTTTGTCTCATTTTTCTTTTTAGT
>JACCEE010729737.1_pt1 | contig 11539 bp, 13 predicted proteins | sample 7449931 | NCBI WGS metagenome assembly JACCEE01 (sample SAMN15323457, study PRJNA562643) | freshwater metagenome | isolation source: river surface water | place: USA:Blue River Watershed | collected 2017-08-19 | reverse complement strand
CGTTTGCCACACCCACGGTGCCGCTGGTGGACAGCCAGCCCCGCCAACTGGCCGGCTGGACGGCGTCCCGCCTCAATCTGCTGGGCTGGCTGAGCCTGGCCGCGGTACTGGGCAATGTCCTGTTGTGGTTGTCGTCCTTTGCCGGTGCCTGGCTGGTGCAGGCCCAATTGCAGGTTTTGAATGACTGGCTGGGCGTGGCGCTGGTGTTGCTTGGCTGCTACCTGCTGCTGCAGCTCAAACAGTTGGCCGAGGCCCGCTTCAATGCCCAAGGCTTGCAGCGTCCGGTGTGGACCATGGTGCTGTTTTCCCTGCTGTTCGAGGGCGGCATGCTGCTACTGGGCGAGCCGAGTGGCGAGCTGGACTGGCCGCTGCTGCTGAGCCTGGCCGGGGTGTTCGTGCTGGGCTGCATCAGCCTGTGGCTGGGGATTTGCCTGTTGCGGGTGGAAAACGTCTACCCGTCCTTTCGCCTGATGGCCTGGCTGGATATTGCCGGCGGGGTGATGCTGATGAGTCTGCTGTTGGCCATGCTGGCGCCGTTGCCACTGATTGGCGCCTTGCTGGCGCAGATGCTGCTGTTTTTCCGCGTCGCGGCCGAGTTGCAGAAGGGCTGAGGCGTTGGCGCCAGCTAGTCGCTGTGATCGGCCTGGCGAATACGCCCGAGCGCCTGGTTGACGCTCAGCCAGTTCTCGACCGCCTGCGCGCCAACCTCGGCAAACACACGCTCCAGCAGGCGGGCCTGTTCGCGGCGCAGGGCTTTTTCCAGTTTGGCGCCCTCGGGGGTGAAGCTGAGCAGGCGCTTACGTTTGTCATCGGCGGCCACCACACTTTCCACCAGATGCATTTCCATCAGCTGGCGCAGCGGCATATTCAGCGCCTGCTTGCTCACGCCCAGGTAGGCCAGCAGTTCCTTGACGCTCAGGTCCGGGTACTTGGCGATGAAGAACAGAATACGGTGGTGCACCCGCGACAGCCCGCGGCGGGCGAGGATTTCGTCCGGTTTGGCGGTGAATGCCTGGTAGCCGAAGAAGAAGGCTTCCATCGCCTGCTGCTGAACGGTTGGGTTTTTTAGGTCAGGCATGTTGACGTATCTGTGGTGGTTGGCGTAGTTTCGGTCAATCAGTTTGACTTAATTTATCCGCTTTAGCATCCGGTGTCCCCATGGCCTTCTCTGAACGTGTTTCCCGCCTGAAAAGCTCCCTGATCCGTGAAATCCTCGCCGCTGCCCAGCGCCCGGAGGTGATGTCCTTCGCGGGCGGCCTGCCGGCCGAGCCGATGCTGCCGAAGGTGGACTGGAGCGGTATGCCGGCGAGCATGAGTCAGTACGGCATGAGCGAGGGCGAGCCGGAGTTGCGCGAGCGCATTGCCGAGGAAGCGCGCAAGCTGGGCGTGCCCTGCGAGGCCAGCCAGGTACTGGTGGTGTGCGGCTCGCAGCAGACCCTGGACCTGGCCAGCAAGCTGTTCATTGATCCGGGCACCGAGATTCTGGTCGAGGCGCCGACCTACCTGGCCGCGCTGCAGTCGTTCCAGCTGTTCGGCGCCGACTGCCTGACCGTGCCGCAGGAGGCCGACGGCCCTGAACTGGCGGCCCTGCGCGCGCGTCTGGAGCAGCACAAGCCGGCGTTCGCCTACCTGATCCCGACCTTCCAGAATCCCTCGGCGGTGCGTTACAGCGAAGCCAAGCGCGACGCCGTGGCGGCGCTGCTGGACGAGTTCAATGTCACCCTGATCGAAGACGAGCCCTATCGCGAGCTGGTGTTCGATGAGGGCAGCGCCACGCCTATCGTCAGCCGCCTCAAGCGCGCCAGCTGGATCTACACCGGCACCATGTCCAAGACCCTGCTGCCGGGCCTGCGCGTGGGCTTCCTGATTGCCACCCCGGATCTGTTCCCGCACCTGCTGCGTCTGAAACAGTCGGCCGACCTGCACACCAACCGCATCGGTCAGTGGCAGGCTCTGCAGTGGCTGGGCACCGAGCAGTACCAGGCGCACCTGGCCGAACTGCGCGACTTCTACCGCCAGCGCCGCGATGCCATGCAGGCCGCGCTGGAGGAACACTTCAGCGACCTGGCCGACTGGCAGGTGCCCCAGGGCGGGCTGTTCTTCTGGCTGACCCTCAAGCAGCCGCTGGATACCCGCACCCTGCTGCAGCCAGCCATGGCGCAGAACGTGGCGTTCATGCCGGGTGAGCCGTTCTTTACTGAGCCGGATGCCCATCCGGGGCATTTGCGTCTTAACTTCAGTCATGTCGAGCCGGAACGTCTGGGCGAGGGCCTGCGCCGTTTGGCTGCCGTGGTCCGTGAGGCGCAACAGGCGCAGCAGTGAGTCAGCTGTCAGTTTAAGGAGAGAAGGGGATGTACAAGGTCTACGGCGATTACCGTTCCGGCAACTGCTACAAGGTCAAGCTGGCCCTGCACCTGCTGGATATTCCCTATGAGTGGGTGGCGGTCGATATTCTCAAGGGCGAGACCCGCAGCGAGGCCTTTCTGGCCAAGAACCCCAACGGCAAGATTCCGGTGCTGGAGCTGGAAGACGGCACCTGCCTGTGGGAGTCCAATGCCATCCTCAACTTCCTGGCCGACGGCAGCGAGCTGCTGCCTCGCGAGCCACGCCTGCGCACCCAGGTGCTGCAGTGGCAGTTCTTCGAGCAGTACAGCCATGAGCCGTTTGTCGCCGTGGCGCGTTTCATCCAGTTCTATCAGGGGCTGCCCGAGGAGCGTCGTGCCGAGTACGAGCGTTGCCATATCGACGGCTACAAGGCACTGGCGGTGATGGAACAGCAGCTGATGCGCACGCCGTACCTGGTGGGCGACAGCTACACCATCGCCGACATCGCCCTGTACGCCTACACCCACGTGGCCCATGAGGGTGGCTTCGACCTGTCCGGTTTCCCGGCGATCAACGCCTGGCTGGCACGGGTGGCCAGTCATCCGCGTCACGTCGGCATGTACGACTGAAACCGTGAGCGTCGAGCTGCTCAGCGCTCGCCTGCACCTGTGTCCTTTGGGGCTACAGGACGGCCAGGCGCTGCGCGGCGATCCGGCGGTGCTGGGCGGCATGCCCAAGTTGCCGCGCATGCTCGATGGCTGGGTGGCGGACCTGCTCGCGGGCGAATCCGGTGAGCTGACCTGGGCCGTCGGGCCGCGTGGCAATCGGTCGCTGCACGGCTGCCTGGGCATGCTCAATGCCTCGCTGGACGATGACGAGGCCGAGCTGTCCTGCTGGATCGCTCCGGCGTACCGGCGCCAGGGCTACGCTACTGAGGCCCTGGCGCGGGTTATCGACTACCTGTTCGAAGACGAGAAACTGGAGTGCCTGCGTGGCAGCTGCTACCGGCGCAACCGCGCGGCGGCGCGGGTGCTGGAGAAGTGCGGCATGCAGCGCCGGGGCCAGATGCAGGAGCAGGAAGGCACCAAATGCCAGGAGGATCTGCTGCTCTACAGCCTGTCACGGGCAGACTGGCAGACCCATCGTCTGGGCCTCGAAACGATCAGCTGACCAGACTCAGGAATTCGCTGCGGGTCGCCGGGTTGTTGCGGAATTCGCCCAGCATCACCGACGTGACCATCGACGAGTTCTGCTTCTCCACGCCGCGCATCATCATGCACATGTGCTGGGCTTCGATCACCACGGCCACGCCCAGGGCGCCGGTCACCTGCTCAATGGCCTCGGCGATCTGCCGGCTGAGGTTTTCCTGGATCTGCAGGCGCCGCGCGTACATGTCGACGATGCGTGCCACCTTGGACAGGCCGAGCACCTTGCCGTTGGGGATATAGGCCACATGCGCCTTGCCGATGAAGGGCAGCAGGTGGTGCTCGCACAGCGAATACAGCTCGATGTTCTTCACCAGCACCATCTCGCTGTTATCGGAGCTGAACAGCGCGCCATTGGTCACTTCTTCCAGCGTCTGCTGGTAGCCGCGACACAGGTACTGCATGGCCTTGGCCGCGCGCTTGGGCGTGTCGAGCAGGCCTTCGCGGGACACGTCTTCGCCGAGTTGACCGAGAATCGCGGTGTATTGCTGTTCCAGGGACATGGGAGTTCCACTCAAATTTGCAGCCGCGCAGGGTAGGCGGCGCGCCCGTTGCTGGCAAGTGCCACTCGCCTTGGCGATTACCACCCTGTTGTTGGCCGATATGCGGGCTGCCGCAAGCGAAGATGGCGATTAGTCTAGAGCAATAACTCTAAGAATAAGGCGCCGCCATGATCGACACCCTCAACCGGCTTTCCCTGGGCCAGCTGCTGGCCCGTTACCGTCTCCTGCCTGCCGCGACCACGCTGACAGGCCGTTGGCGCGCCGAATTCGTCGGGCCCTGGTGGCTGCGTCTGAGTGCCGGCCCGAGCATTGCCCTGAGCGGCATGCCGGGCTGGTACGGCAAGCGCTTTCTCGATTCGACGTCAGCAGTGAATCTGCAGCGCCGCGGCGATCAGTGGCATGAGCTGCTGCCGATGACCTGCAGCGAGCAGCCTTCCTGGCTCGATGGCCAGCCTTGCGCTGCGCTGGGATACGGTGCGGCGACGCGCCTGCCCTGGCGCTGGGTGCGCGACGAGCTGCGCCAGCTGGACGAGCAGCACTGCCTGTGCCTGACCTTTGTCGATCTGCCGGGCCTGCGCCGGCTGGGCTTTCCCTTCCTGCTGGTGCGCGAGGCATGAGCGAGGCCTTCGATGTGCTGATCATCGGCTCGGGCTTCGGTGGCAGCGTCAGCGCCCTGCGCCTGGCCGAGAAGGGCTATCGGGTGGCCGTGCTGGAGCAGGGCCGCGAACACAGTGCGGCGGACTTTCAGCGCTCCGGGCAGTCGATGCGTCATCTGCTCTGGGCGCCGGCGCTGGGCCTGCGTGGCCCGCTGGCACAGAAGGTCTACCGCAATGTTGGTATCGTCCACGGTGTCGGCGTGGGGGGTGGCAGTCTGGTGTATGCGGCGGTGCTGCTGGAGCCGCAGACGGCCTTCTACCGCGATCCGGCCTGGGCGGCACTGGATGACGACTGGCAGGCGAGCCTGGCGCCGCATTACCGGCGTGCCCGGCAGATGCTGGGCGTGGCCGACAATCCCTATCAGGGGCTGCAGGACCGCTGGCTGGCGCAGACTGCCACGGCCATGGACGCCGGAGGGAGTTACGGGCCGGTGCCGCAGGGTATCTACTTCGGCCCGCAGGACGCTGCGCTCGATCCGTATTTCGCCGGTCAGGGTCCGCATCGGCGAGGTTGCAACCGTTGTGGCAGCTGTATCAGCGGTTGTCCGCAGGGGGCGAAGAACAGTCTGGACCTGAACTATCTGTATCTGGCGCGCCAGCTGGGCGTACGGGTCTTCAGCGATACCCGGGTCAGCCATATCAGTCACCAGGGCAAAGGCTATCGGGTACATCTGCACAGCCGAACGTTGCCTGGGCGCAGCCTGGATGCAGCGCAGGTGATTGTCGCCGCCGGGGTGCTTGGCAGCCTGGAGATCCTGTTCGCCAGCCGCGATCGTTACCGCACCCTGGCGCAGTTGCCGGCGGCACTGGGCGAGCATGTGCGCACCAACAGCGAGGCGATCGTGGCGATTCGTGGTCCGCGTGGGGTGGATGTCAGTCAGGGCACCACCATCTCCAGCCATTTCCACGCCGATGCGCAGACCCACATCACCCAGAACCGCTTCCCGCCGAGCTACAACTTCATGCGCCTGTACATGGGCCCGCTGGTGGATGAGGCGCGCCCCCTGCGGCGTGCCGGCAAGGTGCTGGGCCAATTGCTGCGTCGCCCGTTGCATTGGCTGGGGCACTGGCGTACGGCTGACTGGTATCGGCGTATCTCGGTGCTGACGGTGATGCAGCAGGCCGACAACCAGTTGGCCTTTGCCTACCGGCGGCGCTGGTGGCGGCTGGGCGGTTTCGCTCTGAATTCGCGCTTGTCCGTCGGAAAAGCCTCACCTACTTATCTGCCCCAGGCCAACCGGGCGGCCCGCGCGTTTGCCGAGGCCAGCGGTGGTGAGGCGCTGAACGTGCTGCCGGAGAGCCTGGGCAATCGCGCGGTGACGGCCCATCTGCTGGGCGGCGCGGTGATGGCAGCCAGCCCTGAGCAGGGCGTGGTGGATGCCCGGCACCAGGTATTCGGGTATCCGGGGCTTTACGTGATCGATGGCAGCAGCATCCCGGCCAATGTCGGGGTCAACCCGAGCCTGACCATCGCCGCGCTGGCCGAGCGGGCCATCAGCCTGTGGCCTGAGCGGCAATCGGATTGAGCGCGCTCAGTCCTCGTCGCGGCCATCCATCATGGTGCGCTTGAGCAGCACGTAGACCGCGCCGGTGCCGCCATGCTTGGGCAGGCAGGAGGTGAAGCCGAGCACCTGCGGGTGCTGACGTAGCCAGGTGTTGACGTGGCTCTTGATCATCGGCCGCTTGCCGTCCAGGCGCGCGGCCTTGCCATGGGTCACGCGCACGCAGCGCACTTCGTAGCGCGCGGCTTCGGCAAAGAAGTCCCAGAGCGTCTCGCGGGCCTTCTCCACGCTCATGCCATGCAGGTCGAGGCTGCCCTCGAAGGGCACCTGGCCGGCCTTGAGCTTGCGCAGCTGGCTGTCCTGCACACCATCGCGGGCCCAATACAGCTCATCCTCGGCGCCTACATCGATGACGAACTGATCGGACAGGCCGTCAACCTTGGTCTCCGAGGTGCGCACCACGGCGTTGTGCCGGCGCTGCTGGATCTGCTGGCGGTCGGGGCGAACCTTGCCGGTGTCGGCCTGGTCGACCTGGATACGTTTGACACCGCGCATCTCGCTGGTGAACAGGGAAAAATCATCGTCTGACATGGAAGGCTCCGCACTGAGGCGGGCATTTTAGCCTGATCAGGGTTGGCGTTTCAGCAGATCACGGGCGAAGGACAGTTGTCCGTGCTGGCGCCTGTGGCGGCGTGCCACGCGCCACAGGCGGATGCCACCGACCAGCGCGCCCAAGGCGCCCAGGCCGAGCAGGGCACTGGTAGCAGCCGAAGAACCGGCCGTGCCGAGCGGGGTGACCTGGCCGAACAGACTGGCCAGGGTCGCCAGCAGCAGGAGCACGCCACCTGCGCTGAGCAGCGCGCCGAGGGCAGCCAGCAGGCGCCAGCGCCACGGTCCGGGTTGGCGGTCGCGCAGGCAGCGTGCGTTGAAATTTCCCGAGCGTTTCATGAGGCTCCTCCAGCGGCTCGCTCGTTCGACCCGCTGGTCAGGCAGAAGTTCAGTAGGGCAGGTGTGCCATCTTCGTTATGCGTTTAGAATCGCCCACCCGTTTTTCAGGAGTGTGCCGTGAACCCGTCCCGTCTGCTTACCCTGCGTGACCATATCCGCTGGGCCGTCAGCCGTTTTCATGCCGAAGAGCTGTTCTTCGGTCACGGTACCGACAACGCCTGGGACGATGCCCGCCATCTGGTGCTCGGCGCCCTGCACCTGCCGTTCGAGATTGCCGACAGCTACCTGGATTGCCGCCTGGAGGATGACGAGCGCGAGCATCTGCAAGTGTTGCTCCGGCGCCGCATCGAGGAGCGGGTGCCGACCGCCTATCTGGTGGGTGAGGCCTGGTTCTGCGGCTTGCCGTTCCTGGTCGATGAGCGGGTGCTGGTGCCGCGCTCGCCGATTGCCGAACTGATTGGTGCGCAGTTCGAGCCCTGGCTGCCCAAGCCGCCGGCGCGGATTCTCGACCTGTGCACCGGTTCTGGCTGCATCGGCATCGCCTGTGCCTATGCCTTTCCGGAGGCTGAAGTGGTGCTGGGCGATCTGTCCTTTGACGCCCTGGAAGTGGCCTGCCAGAACATCGAGCGGCATGGTCTGGAAGAGCGCGTCTACACGGTGCAGGGTGATGGTTTCGATGGCCTGCCCAAGCAGCGTTTTGACCTGATCGTGTCCAACCCGCCCTACGTGGATGCCGAGGACTTCGCCGGCATGCCGGCCGAGTACCAGCACGAGCCGGCGCTCGGGCTGGCCTGTGGCGATGACGGCCTGGATCTGGTGCGGCGCATGCTGGCCGAGGCGGCCGATCATCTGACCGAGCAGGGCGTGCTGATTGTCGAGGTGGGCAACAGCCAGGTGCATGTCCAGGCACTGTACCCCGAGGTGGATTTCACCTGGCTGGAGTTCGAGCAGGGCGGTCACGGCGTGTTCCTGCTGGCCGCGGCGCAGTGCCGCGAACATCAGGCGCTGTTTCGCTCGCGCCTGCGCTGAGCGAGATCGGTTCTCAGAAGATCATCAGTAGAAAGACCAATGCCGCTTCAAACAGGCCGAACAGCACCAGCAGGGTGATGGTAAAGCGCAGCGCCGACTCGTCGCGTTTGCGCGCCTGTACCTGTTCTTCCAGTACGCGAATCTTCAGTGCCTGATCGTGCAGGCTCTGGTCGGCCTGCTGCAGCATCTGACCGGCATCGAGCATGCTCAGCGGCATCAGCTTGTCGCGGTTCCAGTCTGCTTTCAGGTTGGCGACCAGGCCGGCATGGATGCGTCCCTTCATGTGCAGTGCGTCTTCGTACTCGACGCTAAAGCCCAAACTTTCCAGCAGCTTGTCGCGGCGCAGGCGGTTGTCGTCGTCCAGGCTGCCCTTCATGCCCAGGGCAAAGTCTTCCACCTGGTAGGCGGAGAAGTGCTGGCGTGCCCAACTGATGGCCTGGGCCAGGAGAAAGCGGCCCAGACCGCGGCTGCCTGGTTCGACCTGCAGACCGGCCTCGGGAGTGAAACTGAGGCGGCGCTCGGCGTGATTGGCCCACACCTCCAGCAGGTTGGTTTCCTTGTGCAGCATCTGCCCGGGTAGTTGCACGGTCAGGCGCAGCAGGCTGAGATCCTTGGTGTGGCGCTCCACCCGGCTCAGCTCGGCAAAGCGCAGCGGCCGCGCGCCGGCCCCGCGTTCAGTCGGTTGCGCGGCCAGTCGCAGCAGGTGGTGCTGCTTGGGTTTCAGCTCGGCCCATTGCGCCTTGAGCAGGGCAATTGGGTCGGCGGGCTGTTCTTCGGGGATGCTGGGCGTTTCGCTCATGCCGGGGCTGCCAGTTCTTGTTGTTGACTCTATATCGGCCAAATGACGCGACTCTGCAACTGTGGCAGATGTTCATCAGCCCTGCCGGGGCGTGTCAGGCCCAGGCGGCATGGGTATACTGGCGGCCCTGTTTGAGCCCTCCGCGGAGCCTTGTGATGTCCGGCAATACCTACGGCAAGCTGTTCACCGTCACCACCGCTGGCGAAAGCCATGGTCCGGCGCTGGTCGCCATCGTTGACGGTTGCCCGCCGGGCATCGAGATTTCCCTCGATGACCTGCAGCGCGATCTCGACCGCCGCAAGCCGGGCACCAGCCGCCATACTACCCAGCGCCAGGAAGACGATGAAGTCGAAATCCTCGCCGGGGTGTTCGAGGGCAAGACCACCGGCTGCTCGATCGGCCTGCTGATCCGCAATACCGACCAGAAGTCCAAGGACTACTCGGCGATCAAGGATCTGTTCCGTCCGGCTCATGCCGACTACACCTATCACCACAAATACGGCATCCGCGACTACCGTGGCGGTGGCCGCAGCTCGGCGCGCGAAACCGCCATGCGCGTGGCCGCCGGTGCCATCGCCAAGAAGGTGCTGGCCGGCTTTGGCATCACCGTGCGTGGCTACATGAGCCAGCTGGGCCCGATCGAGATTCCCTTCAAGACCTGGGACAGCGTCGAAGAGAACGCCTTCTTCAGCCCCGACCCGGACAAGGTGCCGGAGCTGGAGGCCTATATGGACCAGCTGCGTCGTGACCAGGACTCGGTCGGCGCGAAGATCACCGTGGTCGCCGAAGGCGTGATGCCGGGCCTGGGTGAGCCGATTTTCGACCGCCTGGACGCCGAGCTGGCCCATGCGCTGATGAGCATCAACGCGGTCAAGGGCGTCGAAATCGGTGACGGCTTTGCCTGCGTCGCCCAGCGCGGCACCGAGCACCGCGATGAGCTGACGCCGGACGGTTTCGTCAGCAACCATGCCGGCGGCATCCTCGGTGGTATTTCCTCCGGTCAGCCGATTGTGGCCCACCTGGCGCTCAAGCCGACTTCCAGCATCACCACGCCGGGCCGTTCCATCGATATCCATGGCAACCCGGTGGAAGTCATCACCAAGGGCCGCCACGATCCGTGCGTCGGTATCCGCGCCACGCCGATCGCCGAGGCGATGATGGCCATCGTTCTGCTCGATCACCTGCTGCGTCACCGCGCGCAAAACGCCGCCGTGCAGGTGATCACGCCGGTACTGCCGCAACTGTGACGGCCCAGCCGCTGCCGTACTGGCGGCTGTCCGGCTTCTATTTCTTCTACTTCGGCCTGCTCGGAGCCACGGCGCCTTTTCTGGCGCTGTACTTCGAGCAACTGGGCTTCTCACCAGCACGTATCGGCGAGCTGGTAGCCATCCCCATGCTGATGCGCTGCGTGGCGCCGAACCTGTGGGGCTGGCTCGGTGATCGCACCGGGCAACGCCTGCTGATCGTGCGCCTGGGCGCCTTTGCCACGCTGGCCAGTCTCAGCCTGATCTTCATCAGCCAGAGCTATGCCTGGCTGGCGCTGGTGATGGCGCTGCATGCGTTCTTCTGGCACGCCGTGCTGCCGCAGTTCGAGGTCATCACCCTGGCGCACCTGCGCGAGCAGTCGGCTCGCTATACCCAGTTGCGCCTGTGGGGCTCGATCGGCTTCATTCTCACGGTGGTCGGCCTGGGCGAGCTGTTCGAAGTGTTCAGCCTGAGCATCTATCCCTGGGTGCTCCTGGCGATCATCGCGGGCATTGCCCTGTCCAGTTGCTGGGTGCCCGATGCCCGGCCGGTTGCCCATCTGCAGCACAGCGCCGGCCATGGTTTTGTCCGGCAGTTGCTGCAGCCTGGCGTGCTGGCGTTCTATCTGTGCGTCGCGCTGATGCAGCTGTCCCACGGGCCTTACTACACCTTCATCACCATCCATCTGGAAAGTCTGGGCTACTCGCGTGGCGTGATCGGTCAGCTGTGGGCGCTCGGCGTGGTGGCGGAAATCCTGCTGTTCATGGGCATGGCGCGTCTGCTGCAGCATGTCAGCCTGAAACAGCTGCTGATTGCCAGCTTTCTGATTGCCGCGCTGCGCTGGTTGCTGCTGGGCTTTGTCGCCGATCAGCTGTGGCTGCTGCTGTTTGCCCAGCTGCTGCATGCCGCTACCTTCGGCAGTTTCCACGCCGCAGCCATTCATTTCGTGCAGCGCAGTTTCGGCCCCGGCCAGCAAGGTCAGGGTCAGGCACTGTATGCCGCGCTGGCCGGCGTAGGCGGCGCGCTGGGCGCTCTCTATGCCGGCTACAGCTGGAACAGCCTGGGCCCGGCCTGGACCTTTGCCCTGGCCAGTGTGGCGGCAGTGGCCGCTGCGGCTATCATGGCCGCCTGTTTGCGTGACACTGCTGTGCATTCCGAATCACGGGAGAACCGATCATGAGCCGCCTGAGCGTCTACCACGAGAGTCTACCGGCCGTGCCCAACAAGGTGCTCAGCCTGCCCGAGCACATCAGCGCGACCCTGGCCGAGCTGGGCGTGCAGTTTGCCCAGTGGCCGCGAGCCCAGCTCCCGGCCGACGCTGATGACG
>JACCEE010823631.1_pt1 | contig 11540 bp, 12 predicted proteins | sample 7449931 | NCBI WGS metagenome assembly JACCEE01 (sample SAMN15323457, study PRJNA562643) | freshwater metagenome | isolation source: river surface water | place: USA:Blue River Watershed | collected 2017-08-19 | reverse complement strand
AAGCATGAGAATTCCTACCCCTAAAAAAACTGTTGTAATAGAGATTACACAGCGGAAAAAGAGCGATGGACTTTTTTACCCAATGTTCTCAATGGATATGGATCCAAAATCGATATTTGTAAACGGCGAGAAGAAGCAACTTTACCCCGTTGAGACACTTCAAAAGATGGGGGAATCCGATAAGAAGGTCGATCTGGTAATTGTTGCGGAAGGATATAGGCAAGAGGAGATGGATAGTTTTGTAGCCGACGCCAAGCGAATGGTCGATTACATGTTTGGATACGAGCCTTATAAGTCGAACAAGAATAATTTCAATATCTGTTTAGTAAAATCGAATTCGAAAGATTCAGGTCCTGATAATCCGGGCAAAAGCCAGTGGAATAGCACGGTAGCCGGCTCTACCTTCTACACATTTAATGAGGAGCGTTACCTTACCACCTTTGATTATAAGTCAATTGCCGATCTTATTACCGGTGTTCCATGCGATGCTATTTACGTGCTGGTAAACTCCGAAAAGTATGGCGGTGGAGGAATATATGGCTACTATGCCTTGAGTTCAGCCCAACATGCATTTTCGCCTCAAGTGTTTATTCACGAATTTGGTCATAGCTTCGGAGGCCTTGGAGATGAATACTTCAACTCATCAACACCTTATGACGATTTTTATAACCTAAAAGTGGAACCGTGGGAGCCAAATATTACTACTATGGTAAATTTCGGGAGCAAATGGGGGAATATGATTGCTAAATCGACCCCAACGCCAACTCCTGCAACCAGTGATTACGAAAAGTCGGTTGGACTATTTGAGGGTGGGGGGTATATGACAAAAGGAGTATTCCGACCGATGCAAAACTGCCGAATGCGTACAAATACTGCCGATGGCTTCTGTCCGGTTTGCCAAAGGGGAATTGAGAAGGTGATTAAGTTCTACTGTGAGTAGTTGATAAATTGCCAAGAAACAAGAAAGCCACCTCAACGTGGCTTTTTTTATGATATGGATTGCTCTAACTCTTGAACCGAAACACTTAAATCCTTTGCAATTTTAAGTATTGAAGGGTAAAAGTAGAGCATTAAAAAAGCACCAAGTGCCGATTCCAATAAATAGATAAGGGAGCCGGTAAAGAGGAATAAGATGCCAAATAGGATAGAAATAGTTTCGATCACCGTAAATCGAAATATCGTTGCGCGCCTATATGCTTTTAGCCTTTCCTCAAACGGAAGGTTCGCTGATCTTTGAATTCTTCGTAGAAACTGAAAGTGATCAATAACGGCAATTATCAGAACAGTAACTGAAAGCCATGGTATCAGTGTTTCTAATGCTTTATAGTTAAGTTGGAGGTGTTGGTCTGCAATTGTAAATAATCCTAAAATAGAAAAGCAAAAAAATATCTGCAAGAGACAGATTATCCTCATGTTTCGAATAATTTCAGCTGCGGGATTCATACTATCTGAAATAATTGTGAAATATAATCAAAAAAGGATCACATCCTTTCGAATGTGATCCTTTTAACCCAAAACTACTACTAGCTATTAACAACTGCCATTATAACGGCCTCTGTTACTATTTAGTTTCTTCAACCATTGTGTTTTTTAGCACAAAGTCGTTTATTTGGCGTAACCCTACTTTAGGGTTGGCAATAACATTGCATCCATTGATACATCCACCCTCGCACGACATCACCTCGACAAAGTTTCCTTGTGGCGTTTTGGGGAGCGATTTCAGGGTTCGAATGCTTACCTTATCAATTCCATTAATAACGAGTGGTTGTAGCGGAAATGATTCAGGGAGTTTTGCTTTAACGCATCCGGCCACTCCACCGCTTGCGGCAAAACTGTTTGCAAGGGCATTTATATTTCTGTTTGGTTCAATTGGTTCGCACCTGTCGATGTCGAGCCCTTTGGCAACCAGCAGCGATCCAAACTCTTCGAAGCTAAGAACGCAATCTACGTTCGGGTTATGAAAGGCTTCGTAACGTTTTGCCGTGCATGGACCCACAAATACAATTAGAGCATTTGGATGTTTTTGTCGTGCCATTTCGGCCGTGAAGGCCATAGGACTTGGCGTGTGCGAAACGTATGGCTTTAGCTCATCAAGATGTTTATTGACAAGGTTTACATACGAAGGGCAGCATGAGGTTGTCATGAAAGATTGACCTTCGGCCATTTTCTCTTGAAACTCGGCCGCTTCGTGGTTGGTGGTTTCTACAGCACCCCAAGCAACTTCGTAAACATGATCGAATCCAACCTGCTTAACGCTTCCTAAGATTTTACCGTAATCGGCTTTGAACTGGGCAATAATGGCAGGTGCTACAAGCGCAACAAGCTCTTTGCCTTTTTGCTTCTTGGTTACAATCTCCACGAGGTGAGATTTCTCCATCACGGCACCAAACGGACAGGCTACTACGCATTTGCCGCACTGGATACATTTCTCGTTGTTGATAACCTCTATTCCGTTGTCATTTTTTGTGATGGCTCCAACCGGGCAAGACTCTTCGCAAGGAACCGGGGTATATATAATTGCGTGGAATGGGCAAACCTTTTGGCAAAGGCCGCAGTTTACACACTTCTTATGATCGATAATTGCTTGGTTGTTGCTGTCGAATGCAACAGCATCTTTAGGACAGTTTACTTCGCATGGACGGGCAACACAGCCACGGCACATATTAGTTACCACGTAGTTTACCTTTACACACGAGCTGCATGCTTCGTCTACTACGGTAAGCATTACATCCGTTTGTTCTTCCCGTTCGATTGCCATTTTTGCATAGTGGCTCAGAGGGGTCAACTCGTCGGTTTCGTCCTGTATGTTGAAGCCGAGGATGGCCATTGTTTTGTATTTCAAAACGGCACGATCCTTATGAACGCAGCAGCGGCTAAAGCCATTGGTGCGCGGACGCATTTCAAGGGGAATTCTATCTACCTTTTCAACCAGCTGTTTCTCCTCCAACAGTTGCGCTATCCGCGTCAACAGCTCTCTCCTCAACATGGTTGCATTGTTGTTAACGGCCATGGTTTACACCTCCCAGTTCTTCTTTAATAGCATTTAATACCTTTTGTATGGTAGCTTCCGAAACGCACTTTCCATTAACATCGGCAAAGGGTGCTCTTCCGTTTGCCGGATCGTTGCAATACCCGCTGCAGGTGCTTCCTCTAAAATCTACTTGGGCCATGATTTCTGCCGGTATTCTTTCCGGCAACAGCTGTAGGTCGGCTCCGCCCATGAGGTAGCAGAGTGTTCCGGTGCATACTTTAACGGTTACTTTCTTTTCCATAATTGATTGGTTTAACTTCAGCTTATAGAAACTGTAGGTTTACTTCCTTTAAAAACTTCTCCTCCAATATTCTCACAATGCGCTTGATGACGTTGCGTCGTATCTCAAGTTCGATTGGGAGAGTTGGGTCCTGGTGTGCGTTATTTATTTTGGTGCCAATCACAAAGTCGATGATGTCGCTTTTGAGTAGCATTTTAGCAATTTGGGTTGCAGGGCCTTCGCCTATAACCTCTGCATTGTTAATCTCTTCCAGAATCTCAGCAACTTTACCGATAGTGAGAATCCCTTCTGTAATCAGGTCGATACCTTCCATGCGTGAGGCGGGTGGTAGACCCGATTTATCCGGCATCATGCCCACATCAATGGGGCGGTTTAGCTCACGGGAGATGATTTGTGATGTAGTTCCTCCGCAAACAATTTTCCTTCCGGGGTAGGTGTCAACCATTTGGGCAAGGTAAGCATCTTTATCCTCGCGGAAGGGTGGACCGGAGCATACCATTAAGCGGCGTGGTTCCCTAAAGTAAACTACTGCGCAGCTGATGTCGTCTTTAGGCGTGTATACATCGTTGGCGTTGGCCTTCTGAACTACTTTACGAGCCAACTCATGTGCCGAGATGGTGTCGTTTTCGGCAATGCTGTGCAAAACAAACTCTTCTACTCCGGAATCTTCCCATCCAAAAGGCATCAGGTTTGTTCCTATTCCGGCTTGGGTAACCCCATCGGAGTACATTACAAGCCGATCTTCCTTCTGCATATTAATAATCGACCGATACATGTGCCGGTGCCGTTCGCTATGCTCTTTAATCAAGATCTCTTCCCGCTGAATGGGCAGCGAAATGCCATCGCGGATAAGTAGGTATCGGGGATTGTCGAATTCGATGATTTTAGTTTCGCCGTCGGAGTCAATATCGGCTATGGTGAAGGTGGCGTAGCTGATTTTCCGCTTACTATCAACCGGAAGAGTATCCATAATGGTTACTGCAGCCCGTTCCACCGGAACGTTGCATGTGGTAAAGTTTACTGCCATAGAGGTTGTGAGGGTGGCAAGCACGTTGGCCTTAACACCACTACCCAAGCCGTCGGAGAAAGCAAGAACAATGCGGTCTTCGTTTTTCACCTTTCGCGAAAGGAAAACGTCGCCACATAGCTGGTTGCCCTCTTTGTTCAGCTGGAAGCATTCAACCTCTATATGGAAGTTACTATTCTTCATCGGTGGTTATCGTTTCGAGGATAGAAGAGAGCATCGCCTCAGTTCTGGAGGCATTTTCGCCAAGCAAGTATGCAATCTTTTGAACCGTTTCGAGATTCTCTTTGATTACATCTTTGGTACGGCGAGCAATCTCATCGTTGCGCACTTCGGGTATTGTGAGGTCGCGCACTACTGCACTCACAATTTTATACTTTTGGATGTTGAATACTGAAACCTTTAGTTTTTTTGGCACCCACCTTAACATCTCGCTCCATTTGGTCTTGGCCAGTATTGAGGGCAGCAGATAGCATTTTGTGGAACGGAACCAACTTTTCGGCAAAAGCACCTTCCAGTCCGGGGTTGGCATCGTAAATCATCTCGGTTTCCGGGCCCATCATGGTTGCAAAGTTTCTGTTGCATTCGAGCAGGCGCATCTTGTCGTCCACGAGGACAACTCCTGAAGGGATTTTTTGAAGAAGAACAGTAGCCTTATCGTGGGCAACCTTGCGCATATACGAAACGCACATGCTGCGCTCTGCATTTCCCAAAATCATGGCAATTGCAAACTCTTTGCAGCTGTCGTAACCGCAACCGCTACAGTTTAACTCGTCTTTCGACGATTGCTTACCAACTGCGCTAAGGGCTTCGTTAATCTCTTTTGAACTATATTTTCGAACGGGGAATGGTCGTAACTCTATAAATCGGCGTGAAATATCACCTGCATCCATACTTATTAATATTGGGTTGTCTCTCTTTTGTGGTGCCATTTGCATGAAGTCTATTACCCTAAACCGCTTCACTGCTAACGATTCTTTACTCTTGGTTCCGGGACCTGAAATACAACCACCGTTGCACGCCAGCAGCTCAAGAAATAGAGTCGGGGCACCGTTATATGAATCTATATCTTTTAATGCGTCTTTAATACCCCTGCTTCCGGAGAAGGTCATAAAGGAGATGTCGGTGGTGGTGGCATCCTCTTTGATGCCCGAAATCATACCGCCATCGATAGGGTAGAGAGAGCCGAGTCTGGAGCGGAACGGTTCAAATTCACCGACTTCTGCATCGTTTGGTAACGCTTCAGCTAAGTCGATACCTTCATCCTCGATCCATTGAGCCAAGTCGTTAAATGTTAGTGCTAAATCGACAATGTCTTTATTGTTGTCCGATTCAATTTTCTTAGCAATGCAAGGGCCAAAGAAGATAACTTTTGTGTCGGCACCAAACCATTTTTTGAGCAGCTTACCGTGAACCATCAGTGGCGAAAGAACAGGGGTAAGGTATTGGATATATTGAGGGTAGTATTTTGTAATCAGCTCAACAACCGAAGGGCATGCGGTAGATATTGCAATATTTTTATCCCATCCGGCATCCTTGATGAGTTTGCCGGTCTCTTTCGAAACAACTTCGGCACCAAGCGAGGTTTCGGAAACGGCAGTGAAGCCAAGCATCTTAATGGCAGTAACCATCTGTTTTTCCGAAACGCCCGGAAAATCGGTAACCCACGAAGGCGCAATGGACGCAACAACTTTATGGTTTTTATTTACAACAAGTTTCGCAAGGGTGAGGTCGTTGCGAACTTTTTTTGCTCCAACAGGACAAATCTCGGTACAGTGGCCACAAAAGGTGCAAAGTTCTTCTACTATGGAGGCGCTGCCATCCTCAATTTTTATTGCCTTAACCGGACATTCGCGTACACACTTGTAGCAATCCTGGCAGTCGTTTTTTTCTGTATGAATGGGCCTAGAGTAGTTCATACTGAGCAAGTTTCTTTTCCAGTATTGCAATTATGCTGTCGGGGCTAACTTCCTTAAATATTTCACCATTGATTACTACAATGGGGCCTTCGTTGCACAGGCCGGAGCAGAGTTTGCCTTTGAAAGTGAGGTTTACACTTAGCTGCTTTTCCTGAATGTATGATTTGATAACCGTTAAGGTTTCTTGGTTTCCTCTTGAAAAGCAGGAGCTTCCGAGGCAAATCATAATTTCATTTTTCTCTTGCATGGCAATTGCATTTTATTTGGTTTCCGGATTGCGTTTAAGCAGTTCGGTAAAGCGTTCGTTGATGCGGGTAAATGTGGCCTTGAGGTCCGATTGAATAAGCGAACTTTCGAGAATTACGCCTTCGGGAACGGTTACCTCTTTAAGGGAGAAGTTCCAAATCACCCGGATGCCTGCATTTACCAAAAGGTCGGCCGTTTTTTGGGCTTGATCCGATGGGGTTGCAATGAGCCCCAGGGCTATATGCATGCGGTCGGCCAGCGTATTTATTTTTGTGGGGTTAAGCACCTTGATGCTCTCGATCTCGGTTCCTACGAGTGATGGTTTTACATCGAAGGCGGCAACAATTCGTAAGCCGCACTCTTTAAAGCCACCGTATTGTAGAAGGATATTTCCAAGACGTCCTGCTCCAACCAAGAATGCTTCGTTAATATGATGGTAGCCTAGGGAAACCTCCAGCCCGTCGATTAGGGCGCCAACGCTGAAAATGTGGCGAACCCCATCGCTTATACCCATTAAGGTTAAATCGGCATTAAGGTCCGATACCTGTAGGCCAAGACTATCGGCCATATTATCAAGCGATATATCCGTTTTTCCTTTAATCTTTTGCAGCCGGGTAAAGCTGAGCAGGGTGTTCATCCGTGCAAAAGTGTCTTGGGGAATAATCACCATGCCCTGTTCTTCTTTTATTGTCGTCATGGTTTCTATTTTTTTGGATCGATTTTTTTTTGAAAGTTCCCCCGCCAACGTCTTGGCGAGGAAACTTGACTTATTTTAGGAGAAACAAGTTCGGCGAAAGTCCCCCCGCCGAAAGGAGGGGGGAGATTTCTAGTCTACTTCAACTAACCTTGACATCATAAATCTATTTCTGTCCATCGGTATGCTAATATATTAACAATGCATGTGCCAAAAAATGTAAAATGCATAAAATAAGCGATTAATGTGTTTTAGTGTTTTGCTGGCGGTGGAATTGGTGTAGAGGTTTGTTCACATTCTGAACAGCATGCAATATGTTGGTTGTCTTAAAATAGAACACGTGTCACGAAATAGGACATGCGAATGAAAGGTGAATTATGAAAGGAAGTCTTCTGCAATTAGACTATAGACTGTAGGGCGATGGTTTTACTGCCCCAAGGTCTATTCGCTCAGTCCGTATTTCTTCATCTTGAGGTATAGCGTATTGCGGCTAATGCCAAGAGCTTTTGATATGTGTGAAATATTCCCTTTTAATATGGTATGGGCATGGGTAATTGCCTCCTTTTCCAGCTCGTCAATTGTTTTTATCACTTGGCTTGTTGGTGCTGTTGTCGATAAATTTGTAAGAGTTGTAGGGGTAAAGGTTCCGGCAAGATCGGCCATATCGGCGTTGCCATCGAAGTTTACCAACTTCTCAATAAAGTTCTCCAGCTCGCGAATATTTCCCGGCCAAGGATGGCGCAGCAACCTTTGATAAAGTTCGTTGGAAACTTCAGGAACAGACTTTTTTAGCTTAAGGGCTTTTGTGTTGAGAAAGTATTTAATAAGCAGGTGAATATCCTCTTTGCGGTCTTTAAGGGCAGGGAGGGTGATTGGAATTACGCTTAACCTATAGTAAAGGTCCATGCGGAAACGGCCTTCGTCTACTTCGCTTTTAAGGTTGCGGTTGGTTGCAGCAATAATTCTTACGTTTACAGGAATCTCCTTTTCGCCACCAACGCGGGTAATCTTTCCCTCTTGAATGGCACGTAGGAGTTTTACTTGCATGTCGAGGGGCATTTCGCCAATTTCGTCGAGAAAAATGGTGCCATCGTTGGCCAACTCGAACTTTCCCGGTTTTCCTCCTCTGCGTGCGCCGGTAAAGGCACCCTCTTCGTAACCAAACAGCTCGCTTTCCATGAGGGTGGACGGGATAGCACCACAGTTAACGGCAACGAAGCTAGCTTTATGGCGCGAGCTGGCCGAGTGAATAGCCTGTGCCAGCACCTCTTTTCCGGTACCGCTGTCGCCAAGAATAAGAACGGTAGATGGGCTATCGGCAATGGCCTTTGCGTAATCGACAACCCGCCGCATCGCACCGGAGTTATAGATCATCTCGTCGAAAGTATAGCGCGCTTTCATACCCGAGAATTTGCTAATTACCGAGTAGACGCGTTTAAATTCGCGATAAGTAACAATTACACCGGTAAGTGTATCATCGTTAGGGTTATGAATAGGAAGGGCGTTCACAACAAACTTCTCCTTTCCCGATGCGGTGCTAAACTCAATCTCCTCATCGAGAATTTTGTCCCCACCAGTGAGCACAGCCAGTACGCTTGGCCATCCAGGTATGAGGCTTGTTATGCTTTCAAAGGTTTCGTTTGCAGTGGCAGGGTAGCCAAGCATGGTAACGCCTATTCTATTTATCTTTTGAATGTGGCCATCAATATCGCAAGAGATAAGGCCATAGGACAAGTTGTCGACGATGGACGAAAGGGCCAACGACGTTTCACTAAGCTCAGATTCAACTTTACTGCTCTGAAGCTGATTTTCTACCGATCGTACCGCAGCCACAACCAACCCTAGCGTGTGGGGATGAACCAGCTCGCTGCTGCCTGTGAGGTTAATTACGCCAACAATATTTCCCTCGGGATCGTGAATGGGAGCAGCAGAACAAGTCCACCGGTGGTAGGCGGTTATGAAGTGTTCCTTGGCTGTTATTTGAATCGGGGCATCTTCGGTAAGGGCAGTGCCCATGGCGTTAGTACCAATGGAGGCCTCATCCATGTATACACCGGGAAACATCTTGATTGCGTGGGCTGCGGCAACTACCTCTTTATCGCCAAAGAGGCTGAGGATACAGCCCTCCTTGTCGTTGAGAACGGCAATAAATCCGGTGCCTTCAAGAAAGTCGTAAAGATTTTTCAGGATTGGGCTTGCCACCTCCAATAAGGAGCTGTTCTCCTTTAGGCGCTCCCTGAGCTGGGCTTCATTCAGAATTTTTCGCGAAACCACTTGGTTGATATCAACACCCAGCTGTTTGCTCCGCTCGTGCGATCCCTTTACAATTTCTGCTTGCCTTTTTGCCACCATGGTGTTGTTAATTTGATCGCTGAATTTAATTCGCCGATGAATCAAGATGCGCTTATTGCTCGAAGAGCAAGTAAACAATCAAATTGGGGCGCAAGTTCGTTATTTTAAATAATTTTACCGGTGCATAACTATATGTTTTACGCCATTGAATTGCAGAATTGAACTTACGGAGGATGGATCAACCACCTTTTTCTCTGATCGTTTTGGACAGCACTACCACTCCATTCATGGTGCTATCCAGGAGTCGATGCACGTTTTTATTGAGGCCGGTTATCGCTGCGTTGCCGATAAACCGCACGTTACCGTATTCGAAATGGGGTTTGGTACCGGCTTAAATGCCCTGCTAACTAAGATTGAGTCAGATCGATTAGGGCAGCAGGTTAGCTACTTAAGCGTAGAGCTCTATCCAATTTCGGCGGATGAGGCTTGTGCTGCCAACTATTCGGAACAGCTGGGGCTTTCGGACGATTCTTTTAAGAGAATTCATGCGGCTCCATGGGGTGAAACCATATTGCTAAGCGAACACTTCACTTTAACCAAAATTAATGGTGATTTACTTACTCTTGCTCTTCCTTCGGGAGTTGATCTTGTTTACTTTGACGCGTTTGATCAGGAAGCACAACCGGACCTTTGGAGCGAACATGTTTTCAGAAAGATATATGAGGCAATGACACCTAATGGTATCTTGGTAACCTACTCCTCAAAGGGGGTTGTAAAGGAGGCTTTGCGTGCAGCCGGTTTCTTTGTGCAACGCTTGGCCGGTCCACCGGGCAAGCGACATATGGTAAGGGCTATAAAACAACAAGTAAATGAATAGGATTGATCGAGAGAAAATAACCGTAAGGGTGATGGTGGCGCTTTATTGCCGCAAGCATCACCATGCAGCGGAGCTATGCGATGAGTGTTCGCGCTTAGTTGCTTACGCCCACGATCGGTTGGACAGGTGCAGATATGGAAACCAAAAGTTGGATTGTGGCGGTTGTAAGACTCACTGCTATCGAAAAGTGGAGCAGACACAGATAAGAGCGGTGATGCGATTTTCAGGACCTAGAATGCTGTTTTACCATCCGATAGAATCGCTAAAACATGCATTTATGAGGTTGAAGAGAGTGTGATATTGCTCTAGCTAGCTGAATTTAACAATATTTTTTATCGGGCTAGGTTATCTCACGAATTTATCCATAACTTTGCTTCCCAAATTGAGTAATTAACAAACAGTATAAATGATGAAAAAAATTGCATTGATTGTTCTTGCAGCTGGTTCTGTTGCTTTGAGTGGTTGTGGCTCAAAATCTAACTCCTCTGCAAACCTAAAGACAGATGTTGATTCTCTAAGTTATGCCATAGGTATTAGCGTAGGTTCCAGCTTTGCCCAAAATGATATTAAGGAGATTAGCGCTGATGCTCTTGCTGCAGCAGTTGAAGATGTTGTTAGCCAAGATTCTAGCCGTGCTATCATGACTCCTCAAGTTGCTCAAAGTGTAATTCAAAACTACATGATGAAGCAGTTTGACCTTAAGCACGAAAAGGAGATTCAAGCCGCTAAGGACTTTATGGTTAAGAATGCAAGCAAGCCTGGAGTAGATACTATGACGGTATCTTATTCTGAGCCAACTGCTGATGGTAACAACACTCAGAAGAGTGCAGTTATGCAGTATGAGGTTATCACCAAGGGAACAGGTGTTAGCCCAAAAGAGACTGACATGGTTAAGGTTCACTACACCGGAACCCTTGCTGACGGTACAAAATTTGACTCTTCTTACGATCGTAAGGAGCCTGCATCTTTCCGTCTCAATGGTGTTATTCGTGGATGGACTGCCGGATTACAAAAAATGAATGTAGGTTCGAAGTATAAGTTCTACATTCCTTCGGAACTGGCATATGGTCGTTTTGGTCGTCAGCCTGTAATTCCTCCATACGCTGTTCTTGTATTCGAAGTTGAACTTCTTTCGATTGAGGCTCCTGCTCCAGCAGGAAAGTAATTTTATTACACAAATGATACTTGGTGCCGCTCCTGCAAGGGGGCGGCATTT
>JACCEE010018926.1_pt1 | contig 11542 bp, 5 predicted proteins | sample 7449931 | NCBI WGS metagenome assembly JACCEE01 (sample SAMN15323457, study PRJNA562643) | freshwater metagenome | isolation source: river surface water | place: USA:Blue River Watershed | collected 2017-08-19 | reverse complement strand
CTTTTTTTTTGCCAAAACCGAATTATTCAACCTTTACTCAATTCCTTTTGCGAATCTCATTTTATTCTATCTCTTTTTTTTGATAAATTCTGTTTTATCAAGATTTACCTATACTTTGAACTTAAAATATGCTTAAATTTATATCTCTAAGCACATTAACATCGGACTTCCCTTCTCTCTCTTTTTGGTTTTAGATAGAATATCTTTTAGGAAAACCCGCAACAGAAAAAGTAACTGAAATGCTCCACCATTTTAAAAGGATTCTGAAACCCAAACTATCTGATTCTAATAAAGCAGATAACTTACTTTCTGAAAATCCAGATGCGTTTTTTGCTCTTCATGGAATAGACTTCAATACTTTTACCAATCATGTTCTTGATAATATGACAGAAATGGTTTGGGCAAAAGATCTTGTTGGAAGATACATTTATTCGAATAAAGTACATAATGAAACCTTTCTTTTCACCTTACATAGTAGGGAGGCAATTGGACATGATCACACCTGGTTTGCTGAAAGACAACGAAAAGAAGCACCTGAAAGAAACGACTGGCATACATTTGATCTAGACTGTTCCGACAGTGACCAACAGATAATTAAAACGGGGATAGCCGGAAGATTCATTGAAACTGGTTATGTAAAAGGAGAGAAATTAGTTCTTGATGTCTATAAGTCGCCTATCAGAAATGCAAAAGGTGAAATCATCGGTGTGGTTGGTTCAGCAAGAGATATTTCCCACCAAACACTAATTGAAGAAGAATTAGCCTCTAGCCGCATTCAACATGAGGCAATCCTCTCTGCCATCCCTGACATGATGTACCTTTTTGATGAAAATGGAAACTTCATTAATATTCATATAGGAGCAGAAGAAAAGATTAACAACCCATTTTGCAATTTTAACGTAAAGAATATAAAAGATTTCTTCGACGAAGAATTTGCGAATGACACCATACAAAAAATCCGTCAATGCTTATCTGATGGCGAACCTTTCACAACAAAATTCAAGCTAAACATCCTAAATAGTACTTTACATTATGAGGCCAGACATGTAAGAATTAGTCAAAACAAAGTCTTAGCCATTTCAAGAGATATTACAGAGATGCTGGTTCATGAAAAAAGCTCTAGGCAGCGCCAAAAACTAATGAAGGCAATAAACCTTGCTAATTCTGAACTTTTAATTAATCAAGAATTAAGCGATAGCATTCCAATAGCTTTTGAAATAATCGGAACAAATAGTGAGATAGATCTTATCCACTTCTTCCAATTATCTGAAAAAAAGAGTGATCTACAAGAATACCACTTGCAATCAGTTTGGAAAAAGGAGAAAGAATTCTCATACATAACGGCTTCAGAGTTAAATCTCTTCAACCTTGTGGAAGAAAATGATATCGTTGCAAAAACTGATAGAAATGAGTCTTCATATATTCGAAGTTCTACCGTTGCAAATGCCAATCTACACCCACTCCTTCAGGCTAAAGGTATAAAATCTTATGCCGTTTTACCTGTCAAATCAGGTAAAAAAACAATTGGCTTACTCGTCTTCGCCAGCTGTAGATCGAATGCACCCTTTGATGAAGCTACCCTCGACACTCTTTCCACACTAGCTGTTAGCATTGGCGGTGCAGCCACAAGATTTGAAACCGAGACGCACTTAAAACAGGTACTTAAAAAGGTTGAAGCATCAAATCTTCTAAAGAATAACCTTCTTAGAAATATCAGTCACGAATTGAGAACACCCCTAAATGGAATTCAAGGATTTACTGACTTGTTAGCGTCAGAAAACCTTGATCCTTTTATTATGGACTTAGTTCACCAAATAAAAAAGTCTTCAAAAAGATTTACCTCAACCCTTCACAACTTAATGATGTTAAGTCAATTGGAGGACGAATCTGAATGCCCTAAATCAAGACCATTGGATCTAAATTTAGTTTTTAATCAATTAATTACGGAACTTGATGAGGCTATTACAAGAAACAACAACCAAATTCGAATCTACAATAACATTGATAGACCACTTATACTTATTGAACCATATCTTACCCAAGTTCTTAATCATCTTTTAGATAATGCGGTAAAATTCACACAAAATGGAATTATTGAAATCCATGCAAATATTACCTATAAAGAGACAAATAAAGTACTGCAAATCAAGATCACCGATTCTGGAATTGGGATAGAACCAGAGCATCTTGATATTATCTTCGAACCCTTTAGACAAGTAAGTGAAGGAACCACCAGAAATTATGAAGGTTCTGGAATTGGACTGACCATAGCTAAAAAACTTGCCTCTTCAATGGATGCAGAAATTAGCGTTACTAGTCAGATTGATAATGGAAGCACCTTCTTCCTTACTATTCCAATACATGAGGAGGCCTTCGATCAACCAATTTTTAATCATCAAAGCCAACTTACTAAACCAAAAAACAAACCATTGGTGTTAGTTGTTGAAGACAATGTAGTAAATGCCAATCTGGTAAAATTATACCTTGAAGATTATTGCGAAATAGTGATAGTACGCTCCTTTAATGAATCCATTAAAGCCCTATCTCAATTCAATTTCCAAGCTATCCTTCTTGATATACATCTAGGGAATGGTCCTGACGGATTAGAGATTGTAAAAGAATTAAAGAGAAAGCCTAAAGGAGGAAATATTCCCGTTATTGCGGTCTCCGGGTTTGACACAATGATGGATAAGATTAAATGTAGCAACGAAGGAATTAATTATTATCTGACTAAACCTTTTAGCAAAAAACAGATCATTCAGTTGCTTTCCTCCCTAAAGATTATCTAATTCAGTAATTATTTCTAGAGTCCTCTTTTAACTCAGAATGTATGTTCACTAAAGAATCAAAATATAATCTAAGAAATGCGATAAATAGAATACTCCTGTTTATCGCATTTATGGCGTTATCCTTTACTAGTTACCCCATGTCGGCTAAAGAGTTGCCAGTACTTTTTAAATACATTAATGGGGCAGATTCCTCCTATACACTCTTTTTATTTCAAGGATACAATGAAAGCAAAGATAACAACTTCAAACTCGCAGCTTCGCATTTATCAGAGCTAATTAAGATTTCGATAGAAAAGAAAGATATTGTATCTCAAGCGCATTATCTCAATCTAATGGGATCACTCTATTATGAGCATCAACAGTTTCAAGTCGCATTAGAATACTATTTCAGATGTAGCGAAATTCTTAGTAACAAATCTTTGGATATTGCTACAGCATATAACAGAGGAGATATTGCCAATGTCTATTATGCACAAGAGCTATACGATGAAGCAAAGAAAGAGTATCGATTTATGTACCGTGTATTCCAAAAGACAAATACACCTCATGGGATAGCAGTTGCACTAAATAATCTTGGATTGGTTTCTGAAAAACAGAATAAACTTGATAGCGCATTATTTTTCTATGAAAACGCAAAGAAAGTAAGACTCAAAATGAAAGAGCCAGATCTGCTTATCCATTCAGATCTATATATCGCAAATGTTTATTTAAAGCTAAACAACCTAACAGCAGTTGATAGTCTGGTTAGAAAAGTTAAGATTGATTTAAAAAACTATACAGGCAATAGTATATTAATACCATCTCAATGGGCTAAAGTCTTTTGGATTGAAGCTCAAAATTACAGAAAGCAAGAAAAGATTTCTCAATCCAAAAAAGCTTATAAAAGTGCTATAGAGAAATTTAAAACTATCAATGATTATAAAGCATGCTGTTTAGCTTTAATAGAATTAGCAACAATCTATTCAAAAGAAGGCAATTCTGACTCGGCTCTTATTGAATATGAGAATGCATTTAACATAGCTAAGACAGGAGAATTAGGGTTTCTGCAAAGAGACGTCCTATCTGCAAAACTGATGATTTATTTAAAACAAGAAAATGCTGATAAATCTCAATTAGTTTTCAATGAATATCGGGCAATCTCTGATTCTATATTGTATAATCGAAACAAACAACGTGCCGAGGAATTTGGATTATTATTAAAAGCCCGTGAACAAGACAAGATGTTAATAAAGTATCAGATAGAAACTAACGCAAATAGAAAACAATTTTACATCTCTGTTATTTCTTTTTCTATTATTCTACTTGTTTTATTGGGACTTGTCATCACAATTAAAAGGAGCCAAAAGCGCCTTCTACAATTAGCTAATGCAGCTAATGAAGGAATTGTAATTATCCAAAGAGGGAAGATAATAATGGTTAATTCGCAATTCTTAGAACTCGTTGAATCCAGTGAAAAAACGGTACTAAAACACAGTCTTAAACACTTTATACCATCAAAAGAGTTACATGCAAGACTTAATTCCAACGAATCAATTATTGGCTTTAAGACTCAAATTCGGTCCATTAACCAAAAATTCACCGAGGTAAGCATACAATCAAGACCCTTTCGACATAATAGAGCCGATGCTATTATTCTTTCGGTTCATGATCTGAGTGCAATTAATAATGCTACCAATGAGAACACAATGCTTTGGACTGCAATCAATCAAAATGCTAGTCAAGTAATTATTACAAATAAAACTGGGGTTATTGAATATGCAAACGCCAAAGTTGTTGAAATTACCGGCTATCAGATCAATGAATTATTAGGAAAAACTCCGGCTGTGCTTAAATCAGGCCATACGCCAAACGAAAACTACAGAGAGCTTTGGAATACAATATTAAAAGGAGAGATCTGGCAGGGTATCTTTGAAAACAAGAGATGCGATGGATCACTCTATACAGAAAAGGCGACGATTACTCCTGTCAAAGATCACAATGGAAACATTACCCATTTTATTGCACTAAAAGAAGATATCACTCAACTAAAAAAAGCTGAAGAGGCTATTAGGCTAAAAGACCAGATGTATAGAGAACTTTCCCGTAACCTCCCAGATACGGCAGTGTTCCTATATAACACCGATTTAATTTATGAATTAGCCGAAGGTCCCCTACTTACTAGGGCAGGTTTCTTTAGAGAAAGTTTTGAAGGAAGGAAAATTGGCTTAATGGCTACCGATGAGGATAGATTAGAGATCCTTTCTGCAATGAAGAGAGCACTTAATGGAGAAGCCACAGTATTAGAAAAGATAATACATAACATCCCTTGTCTCATTCAAATACAAGGTCTAAGAGATGAAAAAGGTAATATTGGAATGGGAATGGTTGTGTACAGAGATATTAGCCTCCAAATCGAAAATCTCAACAGAATAGAATCTAATGAAAAACGACTCAAAGAGCTAAATCAAACTAAAGACAAGTTCTTTAGTATACTTTCTCATGATTTGAAAAATCCTTTTAACATAATCCTTGGATATACTCAATTACTGCAAAACGATTACTATAACTTGGATGACAACACCCGAATTTTCTACACCTCTCAGATTCATCACGGAGCCGATAGTGCCTATAAACTTCTAAATAACCTCCTGGAGTGGTCAAGATCTCAAGTTGGCGCTATTGCTCTTAAACAATCGTTCTTTGTAATTGATGAACCCCTTTATCAGACTTTACCACTATTAACTATTCAAGCTCAACAAAAAGGAATTGAAATTGTCAATAATTCAGATACATCTGTTATCGTATTTGCTGATATCTATATGGTAAAAACGATATTCCGTAATCTTATTAGTAATGCAATAAAGTTCTCTTATCCTGGAAGTAAAATTGAGATTTCTTTAACAAAAAAAGAAGGAAGGGTTCATCTTTATACCGAATATCTTGAAATTGCAATTCGTGATCAAGGGATTGGGATGTCTGAAGATACAATTTCAAAACTTTTCACATTAGGAGAATCCATTCGCAACGCAGGAACAGCCAATGAAACAGGAACAGGACTTGGGCTAATTTTATGTTATGATTTTATTAGGAGAATGGATGAAAATATCTGGGTTGAAAGCACCCTTGGATCTGGAACCACATTCTATTTTACTCTGCCGACTGGTAATAACCATATTTAAATTAACCAATCATATATTAAACATGTTAAAAAAAACTTTTGTCATTTTTCTTGTTGTTCTTATTGCGCAAGTTGTATGTGCTCAACAGGTGACGATTAAACCCAAATCATGGCTTATATCTAAAACATTCCCCTCTGCGTCTCCAGCCTTTGACACATTGAAAAATAATAATGGAGAACGTTTCAACCCGGTATCAGCTCTTGATTACCTTCCTCTACCCCAAAAAAAACAATTACCCTCAACAACCAATCAGCGTAATGAAATCTTCCAATGGAAAAGCTATAATGATACTACACTTACATTCTCTAAACCTCAAGGCAAACAAAACCAACTTGTGATAGCTACGTGTAGAATCTATGCAAATCAATTCTCAAAGGTTAACATCAAGATTAAGACTAACCTTGCATTCAAACTGTTTGAGAACAACAAGTCATTAACTGCCTCAGAGAAGTTCCCTAATAAAAAAAACATAACAAAAGAGACTGAGGTCGATTGGATCAGAGGAGATCATTTATTAACCCTCAAAATTGCCATTCCGTCCAATCTCGATACAATACCTTGGCTGAGTTTAACTGCATCAGGGAATAACATAAAAGAATCAGCAGAAAACACTTGGCATATGGATATGGAGCATGTGCTCTGTTCACCCACCATTTCCGGTATTGAAGTCAACAGTACGGGCGATTTTTACATCCTCTCGACACAATATACTAATCCCGAAGACGGGAAAAAATGGATTGAAACGAAAATATGCCGTACCAATAATAACCAACCCATACGTGTGTACACTAGCAATACACCAGATGAATTAGCTTTTACACCCGATGGAAAATCTATCTTCTACACCGAAAACAATCCTGAGGGAAAATTTCTAATTGTTGAGAATCTCTCATCCTTCCAACAAGAAAGATATGAAGGTTTCGATCAAGCATACAACCTCAGATTTACCCCTGATGGTTCACATGTTATTTACTATATTAATATTAATGGGCCCAAAGATCAAGAAGGTGTTAAGCGCTTTAAAAACATGCGTGATCGTGAACCTTGGTATAGAAACAGAGTCTACCTTGGGTCTTATAATCTAAATTCAGGACAACATCAACGTCTAACTTGGGGACCTGGCAATACCTATTTGCAAGACATTACACATGACAGCCAAACAATCTTCTTTACTACAGGCCAGGAGGACTACTCAAAGACTCCAACCACTAGGCAAACGCTGTATTCTTTAAACCTAAATACATTAGAGAGTCAAATCATTTGGCAAGATATGTCTGATGTTACCATATCTGTATCACCTGATGATAGTAAACTACTTGTACAAGGTAGTAAGAACTGGTTTAAACCCGAGTTAACGGAACAGAAGGAGCTTATAAATGATTTCAATACTCAGCTTTTTCTATACGATTTAAAAAGCAAGCATATTGAGCACCTAACAAAGAACTATGACCCAAAAATACTAGATGCAATCTGGTTTAAAGATGGTAAAACGGTAATATTGCGCGTTGAAGATAAAACAAGAGTAAAACTGGTTCAACTAAATTTATCTGACAAAAAATTCAAAGAAATTGAGACACAACCTGATGTAATAGATCAATTTTCAACAGCCTACAACGGAGATAAGCTAATTTTTTCTGGTTCTTCTTTACAATATCCATCAAGAGCTTACATCTGTAATAAAGATGGTGCTTCCCTCAAACTAATTGCTGATCCAAGCAAAGAAATTTTCAGTCAGGTGGTATTTGGTGAGACGAAAGAGTTTAGTTTCAAAGCAAAAAACGGAGATCTTATTGATGGATTCTATATGTTGCCTCCCGATTTCGATCGTAACAAAAAATACCCGGTCATTGTCTATTATTACGGGGGGACAAATCCAATCAATCGTGCCTTTGAAGGAAGATATCCAAAGAATTTTTTTGCCTCGATGGGTTATGTAGTCTATGTAGTTAATCCTGCAGGGGCAACGGGTTATGGTGAATCATTTGCAGCTAAACATGTAAATGCTTGGGGTATAACTACTGCAGATCAAATAATTGAAGGCACAAAGAAGTTCCTAAAAGAGAATACATGGGCAGACAGTACCAATGTTGGATGTATCGGAGCTAGTTACGGGGGTTTTATGACGTTGCATTTATTAACCCAAACAAAACTATTTAAAGCAGCAATAAGCCATGCCGGAATCAGTAATCTTGCTAATTACTGGGGAGATGGGTACTGGGGATACTCTTACAGCGAAACAGCCACCACCGGAAAATTTCCATGGAATGCTCAAGATTTTTATATGAATCAGAGTCCGCTATTCAATTCCGCAAAAATTACCACCCCACTCCTATTGCTTCATGGAAATAAAGACACCAATGTTCCGCCATCTGAAAGTCATCAGATGTTTGCTGCACTCAAACTCCAAAACAAAACAGTCGAATTAATCGAGATAGATGGACAAGATCATCACATTGTTGACTATTCCAAACGGCTCAAGTGGCAGTATACTATTTTAGGTTGGTTTGATAAGTGGCTTAAAGGAGAAAAAGACTGGTGGGAAAGTCAATATCCGGAAAGGTCATTCTAATGCTTGGTTGAATCATTACTAAAAAACTTGATCTAGGAAATACAGTCTGATTTTTGTTAAAAAAAGCCGGCCATTAATTATGGCCGGCTAAAGAAACCGTTGTTAATGTTGCCTATTTACCGAGGGCTCTCAATGCCTCGTTATATCTTCGTTCAAGTTCGCTCCAATTGACTATCTTCCAGATAGCATCAAGGTAATCTGCTCGTTTGTTTTGGTACTTTAAATAGTAAGCATGTTCCCAAACATCGATACCCAGAACCGGAATTCCTTGCTTTTGAGTAACATCCATAAGAGGATTATCTTGGTTTGGAGTTGAACTCACAAAGAGCTCTCCGGCATTATTAACCGAAAGCCAGGCCCAACCACTTCCAAATTGAGATTTTCCAGCATTATTTAATGCCTCCTTTAACTTATCTAGTGAACCAAAAGAATTATTAATAGCTCTTGAAAGATTTCCTATAGGCTCCTTTGAACCTCCTGGCGCAATCATCTCAAAAAACAATTGGTGATTATAATGACCACCGCCATTATTTCGTATGGAGGCAGGATGCTTTGACATAGTAAGAAAAAGACTTAAGAGATTCTTTTTCAACTCCTCTGACTTATCTATGGCTCCATTCAGATTATTTATATAGGCCATATGATGTCGAGTAAAATGAATCTCCATCGTTTTTGCATCTATAGAAGGTTCAACCGCATCAAAAGCATATCCTAAGGGTTTTTGAGTGTATGGATAAACCATACTGTACTCACCTAATTTTGAAATGATATTCTCACTTAATTCTTGCGAAAAAAGGGTTCCCACCTGAAGTAAAAATACTAAACTTAAAATCAACTTACTGTATTTCATATTCTAATCTATTTTTATAGACAAACAGTGATTAGCCGATAATGTTTAATTTTCCATTCAATTTGAACATAGGTATTCAAAACAAAACAGAACAGAACAGAACAGAACCCCAATTTATCAAGATTATCAATTGGCTATATAGCGAAAAAAACCGGTTAGGCATCTCGCGTAACCGGTTTCTTCTATCTCCCATTAAGAGAGATATTCCTTAATGTAAAGAGAGTTTAGTTTGGTATTAAGTCGTAGTATAGAGACTACGAGGACAAATGTAGTAAAAGTTTTATTCAAAAGATGTTCTATGACCACTTTTTTTTCGAAAAAAAAGAGATTTTTTTTCACTTTTCAGTTAAAGTATTGAATATCTTTCACAAACAAGGCAGGATTATCTAAATTCCCATTCGAGCTAGTGACAATTATTAAGGATATCTGTTAAGACGAATCGTTTTTCATTTAATGATTCAGAGCATAACGACCAATTATCAACGACCAACTTGAATTTATAAGTAAGAATTATCATGACCAAGAGATACAATTTTCTAATTTAGTGCCGAATATGAAGAGCTTATCATGAGTAAAATGACGGTAAAAAGGATCAAAATATTCTGTTTTTCAGGAACAGGCAACTCAAGAAATGTTTCACTTTGGCTGAAAGAATCAGCTGAAACACGAAATCTTGAGGCCTCTATTAAAGAATTACCTATAGATCGAAGCGAACTGGTGGATATAAAACCCGAAGACACCATAATCATAACCTCCCCAGTTCATGGTTTTAACTATCCACCTCTGGTGATTGGTTTTTTGATCAGATTTCCAAGAGGAAATAACAATGTAATCCTGATGAATACGAGAGCCGGAATGAAGATCGGCAAATGGATCACACCTGGATTAAGCGGAATTACCTTTTACTTAGCAGCCATTATTCTAATGGTAAAAGGGTATAACATAAAAGGGATGATTCCTATTGATATGCCCTCTAATTGGATTTCTGTTCACCCAGGCCTAAATTCCAATACCATAAACTACCTTCATGAACAGAACTACAAGCGTGTGATTGCTACCACGAATAGAGTACTTTCTGGTAAAACATGCTTTATAGCCCTACGTGAAATCGTTCAGGATCTACTCATAGCCCCTATTGCTTTTGCATACTATTTCATTGGCAGATTTATCATTGCAAAGACCTATTATACTTCATCAAAGTGCAATGATTGTGGACTGTGTTTAAAGATGTGCCCAGCCAAAGCCATAAAACAGATAAATCAAAGGCCATTTTGGACAATGAAATGTGAGAGTTGTATGAGATGCATGAGCAATTGTCCCCAAAAGTCAATTGAAACAGCTCATGGATTTATTGCGCTCATCATTTTTGCTTACTCGGCGGTTATCACGAAACTACTTTATCCATTTTTAAAAACGACTCTCCTTTTTGCCTCTCCTATTATCAACATGATCTTCGAATCTCTGGTGTTTATAATCTTAATAACCATTGGTTACAGGATTTTCCACCTCTTACTCAGATTCAGACCATTTGAAAAACTAATGCTGCTGACATCACTGACATGGTATCGATTCTGGGGTAGAAGATATAAGGCCATTAAAAACTTCGGTCAAAAGTGATCTTCTCTTGAGTTGATACCATTTGATCGAAGGTTTTGATATTTAAAATCGAATTATATCTTCTTTAATCATTAATCAATTTATTAGCCAAACCATGATTGAAACCAAAATATGTCCTCCTTGTAACACTTACTTCAATTGATGGTCTTTTATTAGGGAATATTATTTCACTCTCTCACTTTTGAATCTGAGAAATGTACCCAGTGCGGTCAAGAAGTAAAACTCAAATCAGAGAGATGGTATCTCATTACAGTAATTCAACTATTTTCAAAAGAGTAAATAATACAAAAGTAGATATAAGGGAACTTTCAAAAACATAAACTTGATTTTTATCTTAAATCGACAAAGTATTCCCACTGTAACAAGCTCTGATTTGATCCTGAATTGTATTGAGCTTTTAGGATGTTAAAATCTTCCAAAACTTAAGAATCATAGACTGATGCGTCTGTAACAATATAGTTTAAAATGAGTTTTGACTTTGGTTGCGCCTTAAGATGATTGCTGTAGCCAAAATAGGCTTGACCATTCTTCTTTGTCCATTTGGCATCGATATCCTCTT
>JACCEE010190646.1_pt1 | contig 11543 bp, 6 predicted proteins | sample 7449931 | NCBI WGS metagenome assembly JACCEE01 (sample SAMN15323457, study PRJNA562643) | freshwater metagenome | isolation source: river surface water | place: USA:Blue River Watershed | collected 2017-08-19 | reverse complement strand
TCATTTTTTTCTTTTAATTTTTCTTCTTTTTCTAACTTATTTTTTTCAGATAAATTTTTGTTTATTTCAGATAAAATTTTATTATTATTATTTAAAATATCAATTAAAACTGAATCTTCTTTATCATTGTATTCTTTTTCTTTTTCTTTTTCTTTAATACTAATTTCTACAGTTTTAGTAAGTAATTTTATTGATTCTAATAACTTATCTTCTTCATCAGTTTTTTTATTATATATTTTACCGTCACAATCGCATTCTTTACTATCACAATTTTCATTATTACATTTCTTACAATCAACGCATTTATCTTTACCACACTCATCACAAGTATTATCTTTTTTATTTAAAAGTGAACGAAGTTCTGGATCTAGTAAATTAACTTTTGACCCATCTTTTCTTTTAATTTTTCCACTTTTAACAAGTTCAATTAAATCTTCTTTTTTAACTTTTTTATTTTCTAAATTTTTTTCAATCATTTTATAAATTCTCTTTATATAATTATAATGCAATTAAGATAATAAACAAGACTTTAAATTATTCAAAGTATTTAAACTTGAATAACATGATTTTAATTCTTCTAACGCATTAACTTGTTTTTCTTGATAAAAATTAGTTCCTTCAACTTTTTCTTGAATAGTAATTTGTTTATCTTTTAAATTAGATAAAAGTTTTTCTTGATGTAAATTATTTTCATTTTCTAAATTTTGTTTAATTTTTAATAATGCATTTTCTTTATTATTAAAATCAATGCTGTTATTATTTATATTATTAGTAGAAAATAATGGAAGCTGTTTAGTGTATTGTTGATTTTGTAAATTATCTAATTGATTTGCTTGCTGTTCTAATTGCTGTTCTAATTGTGGATCTACTTGTTGATTTTGCTGTTGATTTTCTATTTGCGTTTGCTGTGTTAATGGCAACTGCTCTATTTGCTGTGTCAATTCTTTTTGTTGTTCTACTTGTGGTAATACTTGCTGTTGTTCTGGTAGTTGTTGTTCTACTTGTGGTTTTATTTGCTGTAATTGTGGATCTACTAACTGCTGTTGTGTAGCTTGTGGTATAGTTTGTGGTATAGTTTGTGGTATAGTTTGTGGTATAGTTTGTGGTATAGTTTGCTGTTGTGTTAATGGTAATACTTGCTGCATAGTATTTTCTACTGTATTTGATGCAGTATTTGATGCAGTATTTGGTATATTATCAGTTGCAGTATTAACTTGATCTACTGTATTAATTACATTGCTTGTTTGTTCTAAATTGTTTATATTACTTTGTTCTGTTTTTATTGCTTCTTGTTGTTTTATATTATTTATAATATTATTTGCACTATTTTTCTTTGCAATATTTCTTGCAATAGAATCATCAAATGCTGTAAGTATTTCATCTTGTAATGTTTCAACTGATTTTTGTGAACCATTCTCATCTTTTAAATTAATACTTAACTCTTTTGCAAATGGAGCAATATTCAATAAATTTACTTTACTTCCTTTTTCTATTGAACTATTTAATAAATATGTAAATCTATCATGTATATTTGTATTATTTACTAAATTATCAATATAATCTTGTCTTGATAAGTGATCTATTAAACTGCCACCACCATTATTTCTTTTTTCAATTTCTTGATTTACTAATGATTTACTAATAGTTCCATTATTAGCATCTATACTAACTGCATCACCAGTAGATGATACTACTGTTTTTATAGATTCAGTTTCATTTGATACTTTATTAATAATATCATTTTCTTTATTTACTTCATTTATAACTTTTTGTTGAGTTTCTAATGGAATATTTTGTTGCTGTAAATTATCTAAATTATTTAATAAATTATTTTGCTGTTCTAATATAGTATTATTTTGTGCTAAATTATTTTGTTGAGTTTCTAATGGAATATTATTTATATTTGAATTATTTACATCAGTATTAACTGGTTGTTCTAATTGCAACTGATTGTTTTCTTGATTTAATTGATTTGATTGTTCTAAATTATTTTGTTGCTCTAAATTATTTTTATTTGATCTTAAACCACCAACACCACCCATGAAACCACCAGCAAATGCACCTTTCACTACATTTTGAGATAAATTGTCTGACCAGTTCTTACCTTCAGCAATATTTTGTGATATTGTTTCTGCTGCTGATTGTAACGCCTCTTCACTTAATTCTATTCCACTAGATACAAGTGCTCTACTTAATGGATTTTTAATTTCATTTTGAACAACATTTCTTGATGTATTAATTAATGCTGTATCAATATTACCAGCACCAACTGCATCTGCAACCTTACTACCACCATAACCAATTAACCCACCAGCAAGACCAGTTAATCCTGACATTAATGCTGCTTTACCACTATCAACACTTCTATCAGTTTGGTCCATTTGTTGACCTGCCATTACAGATCCTTCACCAATAGCAGCTGCAACTGGTGCACTTATTTCACCTGCAACTGGTAGTGCTTTACCTGCAATTTTAGAAGCAATTCCACCACCTGCAACCATAGATGGAAGAGATTCACCAACTGTTACTGCCATTGCTCTTGGATTTGATAATACAGCACCTATTCCTGATAATATTCCACCTTCTTTAAATGCTTTTGAAATATCTTGATTTGCTTTTTGTGTATCTTCACTATATGTTTTTCTATTTTCTTCTGCCCATTTACTAGGAGTAAAACCAGTTATATCACCTAATGCATTTGCAGCAGTATCAAATGGTCTTAAATTTTCTGCTTGAAATAGAGTAGCTGCATTAGCTGCAATATCTCCAAGACCAGTAGCAACTCCTGGTAAAGATTGAACACCAACTTTTAAACTAGTTCCAATATCACCTAATAGAGATGTATTTTGTTTTGCTAATAAATCTTGTTTTTTTAAAAAATTATCATCATATTCTGTTTGTATTTCTTCTAATGATTTTTTATTATCCATTTATTAATATCCTAATTTTTTTGTAGCTTCTTCTAATGTAACACCTTTATTATCACGCATATATAATGATATTTCAGCTTTTTTTCTATCTCCTATTCCATTATTTTTCATGTATTCATTTATTCTTTTATTATTATATTCTTCAGTTGGATCAAAAGCTCCTCTTGTAGTGCTATACATCATTTCTTTTCCTTGAGGATCAGTAAATTTATGTACTGTCTCATGTTGATTATTTTTAACTGGATAATTAATATCTAGTAATGATTTTGCTTTCTTATATTCTATACTGTTTTTATCAGTATCTGGATTTGCTAATACTTGTTGTGCTTCAAATAAATTTCTTGCTTGCTGTACATCTAAACCTATTTTGTCAGCTTGGCTTGATTGCAAGTTTATATCACTTAAACCCTTAATTTCATTTAATTGCTGACCTCTTTGTCTTAATTCATAATCTCTTTGATTTTGCAATTGTCTTTGTTGTAAATCTCCAAGACCTAAATTTTCAGTTACGTTTGTCCTATATGCATTACTTAATGATTCTATATTTCTTCTTAATGCTCTATTTTTTATACCTCTTACTAATGTGTCCATTGATTGGTCCATCATATTACTATCTATTTGATCACTTAAACTTTTTATTTTAAAATCATATGGATTTTGCTGGTAATTACTGTATGAACTAGTTCTTCCATTATCAACTAAATTTAATTTTTGAATACTCTGTGGAAGTGATCCAAGAGATTGCATAGTACCATCTATTTCTCTAGAAGATTTTCCAGTTGGTGTATTATAATTACTCATTGTTACTTGTGGAACATACTTCTTCTCATTAACTACTTCAATAGGTTTTGTTTCAAATCTTGGTGGATTTGTAGTATATGTTGATTTATCAGGTATTGATAATGATTGTTGTTTTACTTGTTGAACTTCTTGTGATGGAGTAGCAACTTGTGTTTTAATATTATCTTTAACTATTGGAGTAGCACCTTCAGATAATAATTTTTGTTTTAAAACTTCTTTATCTTGTTCTGATGGTAAACCAATCATTTGTCCAGCATTATCAAAAGCCCTATTTACAGATGATCCAACTTGACTTAAACCAGTTGATAAATTACCACTAATATCACCTCTATTAATAGCTAAATTAGGATCAGCTCTTTTTAATCCAACTGATTCTGCTTGATAATTTTTTACTATATCTTCTGCTTTTCTAAATGGAGAAGCAATTATATCTCCTACACCCCTTAATATATTTCCAGAACCAACTAGACCCTCTATTATTGGTTCACCAGATTTATATTTTTTTAATTCTTCTTCTTTATTAGTTAAAGCCATTTTATTTTATTCCTTATTAAATTAATTTTACTTTAAAAAACTTATTTTATCAATATAAATTATTCACTCTTCTCTGCAACTGATATTAAACCAGAAGTTGCTGTTGCTGCTGCGCTATTATATACTTGTGCAAGTTGTATTGACAGATCTGCAACTTTATTTTGTTTATTAAAATTAAACTCTGCTAATTTCATACTTGCATTTGTTTCATTTTGAGCTCTTATAGTATTAATATTATTTTGAACTTCAAAATATTTATATTTAGCATTTATATTAGAATTTATAGCATTAACTTGCGCATTAAAAGATTGTAATGTTTGGCTATTATTCTCTAATTTAATCCTTGCAACATCTCCTTTTGCTGATACTAAAGTTCTATATACATCAACTTGTGCCTTATAATTATCTGAAAGTGATTGATTTTGTATACTACGAGCCTTTATTGCTTCTTGTTGAGAAGTTATTTTTGTTTTATAACCATCTAACTGTGAATTCCATGCACTAATTTCTGATTGATACATCTTAATCTTACTTTCTTCTCCATTTATAGCAGCATTATATGCTTGCCATTCTGAATTTTTAGCATTTACTCTCATTCCAAATGCTTGAACTTGATTAGAATATATATCTATTTTTAATTTTTCTAAATTTGCTTTACTTATAATTGAATCAACTTGTGCCTTATATATTCCTGATAGTGCTTGTAAACTATCTATTCTTGCTTTATATACTTCAATTTTTGCAATATCAATTCTTGTTAAAGACTCTAATGCTTGTATTTCACTCTTATATATTTCAATCATTGTTGAAATTACTTTTATTTTTGTTTCATGTATACTTGCATCAACTTTATATTTATCTAATTTAAGTGAAAATAATTTTATAGATGAATTATATCCTTCAATAATAAACCCTAAAACATTTTTTGAAAACTCTAATGCTTGATTATTTATATTTATTAAATTTCCTTGATATTGTAATGCACTATTTACAGCATTTGATTTTAATTCTGTTATCTTATTTAATGCATTTTGAATATTCTGTTGCTCTAATTCTGCTTGTTTAATAGATATTTCAATACTTGCTCTTGCATTATTATCATATGCTGATTGTCTTGCATTTCGTAAACCAGATAATAAAGATCCATTTGGTAATGTAAATCCCTTTTTAGATATATCATTATATAAAGTATCTCTTAATTTTATATACTCTGAATTTACCTTATCTCTACTTCTTTCATAAATAGCATTTTCAACTGACTCACTTAAACCAGTTCCACCATTTAAAAAACTTTCTAATTTATTTTCTAACTTTGATACTAAATTATTAAATCCTGGCATGGTTTTATTTATAATTTCATCAAAACCATTAGATAATATATCTTTCATTTGTGGAAAAGTATTATTATATTGTTGTATAAATTTTGAATCTAAATTTTTTTCAATTTCAAAATCAATAATTGGATTTTCTGATATAAATTCTGGTATTACATAATTTGGTTTTTCAGGAACTAATCTATCTTTAATAATAGGCTCTGGTATATTTATATTCTTTAAAGCATCAGGTATATCAGGAAAATTAGTATCAATATCTATAGTTGGAGCATTTATGTTAAATTCAGATAATTCTGATGGTTTATCAGGCATTGTTATAATAGGTTTTAATACATCAAATACAGGCATTCCACTAGTATCTAAATTATCTATATCTTGAAATACTGGAACTTCTGCATTTAAAGTTGGTTCTACAAAATTTACTGAATTTAAATATGGAACATTTGGTATTGATTCTGTTGGAACTATCAAGTTATCTGGTTGTGTATATGTGAAATCTGCTAAATCAATAGCTTCTATGCTAGTCTTTGCATCTGCTAATGCAGTTGCTGTATCTGTTTGTAAACTTGCTGCATAAGCTCTTGCATCTGCTATTATAGTGTCTACGTTTGCCATTAAATTCTCCTATTAAGAGTGTCAACTTCTAAATGTATATTATCTATAACTATTTTATCATTAGATAAGTCATCACTACTATCTTCTATTTTAAAACCATAATAAATTGATTTTACACCTTTTCCTAGTTTAATTCTAGTATTCATAGCATTATAACCACGCTCATTATAATATTCATATGAATTTTCACCATCTTCACCTTTTATTAAAGTATATTTTATTTTTGAATTAATTTTTCCCTCTAAATAAACACTTGATATTGTTTTAAAATTATTATTATCAAAATCAGTTTTATGAGTTTCAAATGAGTAATTTATCTTATTACCATTATCTGTATTACCATCAATTAAGTATAAACCATCATCTGCTAGTCCATAGTATTCATTATTTAATTTTATTATCTTTTTAAAATTAAAATTAGTATATATAGTCATTTCATTGTTTATTCTTTCATTAGGATTATCACTACTTGAATGAGTTAAATTAAATACATATTGCTTATATACTTTATTTATTTGTAGTTCCACACTACTAATTAGTTTAGATTTTGGTTGTTTTAGTATAATACTTGAATTATTTACACTTGATATTAATTTACTTCTAGATGATATAAATGATCCAGTATTTATTTTTTCTACACTACTAATTAGTTTAGATTTTGGTTGTTTTAGTGTAATGCTTGAATTACTTCCAGTTACTACACTGCTAATTAGTTTAGATTTTGAAACTGTTTTTCCTATAAATATATAACCATCACTGCTAATTAGTTTAGATTTTGGTTGTTTAATATTTACTATTGAACTATTTATATTACTTGAATTACTAATTAGTTTAGATTTTGGTTGTTTAATATTTACTTTTATAATATTACTTACTTCTACACTGCTTACTAATTTAGATTTAGGTTGCTTAATAATAGAAATATTTATTTCTTGTGTTGATAATATATTAGTCTTTGGTTGTTTTAATAACGCATCTCCATTATTTGTTGTAGATCCTTCAATTGTTGCATTACTTGTTATTATAGTTTTTGGTTGTTTTAATAATGCATTAGCATTAATTTGTATTATTCCATTTGATACTGTATTTGATTTTGGTTGTTTTAAAAGAGTATAGTTAGTTATTGGTATAGAATTACCAGAAGTAATATATATTGGCTCTAAATTAATATTTGCTACTGTAATATTATGATCACTACTATTTCCATCTATTGGTTGCATTGTTAAGTTAACAGTTGCAACTTCACCAACTTTTATTTCAGAACTAATTGTAAAATATGGAATAAATGCATCTACTATTGAGAAACTAGGAGTTAATGGAGATGTTTCAGCATATCCATCTATTGGTTGCATTGTTAAGTTAGATGTTGTATACGGTTTATTACTTCCATATCCATCTATTGGTTGCATTGTTAAATTTACAGTTGTAGGTTTATATTCAAATGGTGATGAATAAGTTGTTGCGTTTCCATTTATACTTGCCGATACAGTTGTATTTCTTTTTGCATTAGTATTTGTAATTGAATATCCATTGGAACTCGATGATACAGAATATACTCCATCTATTTGTGGTGATGAATAAGTTGTTGAATATCCATTAGATTCACTATATACAGTATTTGGAACTTCTAATACACCACTTCCAATTGTTGAACTAGAAACAGAATATATAGTTACTATTTCTGCATAACTTAAACTATCTCCTGCCATATACATTGATATATCAGCAAAAACAACACCATTTGAAGAGTTTAAACTTTCATATACTACTACTCCATCTACTAAATATGATACTACTCCAAATATTCTTCTTACTTCAAAAGTAGTATCATTTGTATATGGTAAAGATGAAGTTTTACTAACTCCATTTTCATATACTTGATAAGTTCCATGAGATAAATAAAAAGAAAAATCAATTTCTAAATAAGAAACTCCTGTATTTATATCATTTAAACCAGTTACTATACCTACAATATTAGTTGGTGCTTTAAATTTAAAGTAACCATTTTCACTTATAAATTGTATTGAAGTTGCACCTGAATTCCAACCTATATTATAGTCTTGTATAACTTGTGATGGTGTTGGCGGAACTCCTGGATTACCTGGCGTTCCTGGTATGTATGGTGTTGGTGCTATATATTGTTGTTCTGGCACCCAGATTTGTTTATATCCCATTTATTTTCCTAGTTTATTTAAATTATAACACTTAATGGTACAAAAGGACTTCCAAGTGAACCTGTAGGATCTATATATATGTATATTGTATTTGGTTGTCTTACAAATATTTGAGTATTTCCAGTTAGATAAACTACCTTTTGAGTTGTTGTTTGATTATTATTATATGTAGTATTACTTCCACTATTAGTATTTACATTAGGTAAATTATCTTGTGGTTCATCTACCCATACTGTTTTATAATAACCTGCTTTATATGGTTGTCCTGGATTTGCTGGTATTGCTGGTGTAGGTTGCGTTGCTGGAACTCCTGGATCACCAGGTATATACTTTTCAACTGTTATTTTTGATATTTTACCACGTGTATTACTATTCATAATAACTCCATTTTATTAAATTATAATATTTTTTATTAACTAAATCAATTAAATTAATATACTGCCATTATTATTATATAAATTATTAAATACTGGATTATTTTTATGAAGAACAGTTAATGTAAATGGTTCATTAAATACAGACTGTCCACCTATAATTTTCTTATGTTTAGTCCAATACATATTTCCATTATTAAAATTAGATATATATAACCAATACTCACTATTAATATAAACAGATGCTGCTAAACTTATACTATTTACATCTACAAGTCCATTTACATAAGTTACTGGTTTAAACAATTTATAACTTACTAATTGACCGCCTAAATTAAATCCATTTATATCATTAAAAATATGGTTATAGAAAGAAAAATTATTTCCACCATCATCTGAAAAAGCCCATAAAAAATTATTGTTTAAATCTTGTGATAGTCCAAATATTGAATTCTTTCCAACAACATTAGGCTGTATATCATAATCACTTAAAATAACTGGAGAACTCCATGTTTGTCCATTGTCTATTGATGTTGACATTGCTACATGTTTTGATGTAATTCCTGGAACTTTAAATGTAAATAAAATTTTTCCATTATCTAATAAATTTAAATTAGAATTTAAACAAATTCTTCCATAAACATAATCTTTTTCACTATTAGTTAAACTACGTCCAATTCCATTTTGTATTAATGTTATTATTGGATTAAATATTGATGAAGTTGAAATTTCTGTATATGTATCAAAATAATCATTTGTATAAAAAAAATTAGGTTCAATTGGTATTTGAGTAGTATCTTGTTTTTTAGTATGATTTAATAATAATAATTTATTATTTCCAATAAAAATAGAAGAACATAAATACATTGTAGAGTTAGGTGTCATTCCACTTTTTATAATATTTTTTGTATTAAATGTCACTCCTCCATCTACAGAATAATGATTTTTTAAATATATAGATCCATTATCTACATAACTTGATATAAAAGAGAATATTGGTTTACCGTTTAAATTTTCATCAATAGAATTATTTATTCCACAAAATGTAGGTAATGTTGATGTTACAGAAGAGTATCCATATGCATACGATGGATTACTATATGTATGTGTGTATATTTGTTTTACTTTTCTATTTTTATGTAAAAAATATTTAATATTAGCACTATCTAAATTTATTGTTATTGATTTAAAATTATTTATATCTTTAAAAGAAGTTTTAAATACGTTTATGTCTGTTGAAAATGGATTTGATATTTTAAAAAATTTTGATTTTTCATCAACAGCAACATATACTTCAAATGTTCCAGTATTATTATTTTTACCAATTGAAATTAATTTTATATCATCTGCAATTATTTTATAAGATACAACATCTTTTTCTAAAGCAGTTGCAGTAATAATAGCGTTATCTATAACAACTTTTTTTTCAATACTTAAACCATTTTCTTTATATAAATTATTTACTTGATTAGAAATAGATTGAGCTATTGCAATAAAGTCTCCGCTTGTTGAATCACTTCCAATAAATTTTTTATGAGTTAACATTATTCTACTAATCCAATTTTATTATTCCAAAAATCAACTTTTTCTGCACTATCATAACCAATTATAATTAATTCACCATTTTGATTAACATCAATAAATTCAACATCATTTTTACTAAATGTTTTTTTATTCCAAGTTAATCCATTATTTGTAGAATATTCTATATAAACAGATTCATTATCTTCATGATTTACTACAATTGTATTATCGTTTAATTCATTTACATTAGTTAAAACATTTGATTTATTATAATATGGTTCTACATTTTTACTATATAAACTATCAGTAACGTATTCAATTCCATTATCATTTAATTTATCTTTTATTTCAAATGTTTTTATTATATTTAAATTATTTTTATCAATTAAAATTAAATTACAAATTTCATTTAATATTGTTTTAATTATAATATAATTTTTTGTATTATAACAACCAAAAAAAATGTTTGAATTTAGTGAAAGATTTAATTCACATAATATTTGCATAGATATTTTATCTATTTTATATAATTTATCACTATAATAATCAATTAAATATATAAAATATTCATCTATAAATATTACTACACCTAAAATTCCAATTTGATTTAAAGGAACAATAGTACTAATAATTTTATAATTATTATTATTTAAATTATGTAAAGCAATTTTATTTCCATTTTGTGAAATATATTTAGTTAGTAGTATATTATCTTTAAGTATATCGCTATTATTTGAATATCCAATATAATTAGGCCTATTATTTAATAATTGATTATATAAATTTAAATCTATGTCATAATTATAAATTATTGTATCTAAATCTATATAGTTTACAGTAGATTTAATATCATTGCTGTAGTAATTATAAGTATATGGTTTATTAAAATTAATCTCATCTGAATATGGAAAATTATTTAATTCCTTTATAGGAGAGAAATAATCACCATTATTTATATCATAAGTTCCTTTATCAGTGCTAGTATATAATTCACTATTATTTGATATTTTTAAATGACTACCATAAATTAAATTATTATAATAATAATAATAAATATTAGTATTTTTATTAATAATATTTAATTCGTTATCTGTTAGATATTCTTTATTATAATATTTATTTTGTAAAATATAATCAAAATTATAAGTATTATATGTAAAATCATTATTTAATTCAAAAACAGAATTACCATTATTAATATTGTTAGAAAAAATATTAATAATATTAATACTTAATTTATATTTATTTATATTTAGT
>JACCEE011554602.1_pt1 | contig 11544 bp, 7 predicted proteins | sample 7449931 | NCBI WGS metagenome assembly JACCEE01 (sample SAMN15323457, study PRJNA562643) | freshwater metagenome | isolation source: river surface water | place: USA:Blue River Watershed | collected 2017-08-19 | reverse complement strand
TGGTGATTCATTTTTTGATACTGATTCATTTTTTGATACTGATTCATTTTTTGATACTGATTCATTTTTTGATACTGATTCATTTTTTGATACTGATTCATTTTTTGATACTGATTCATTTTGTGTTTTTGATCCTTCTACTCTGTTCTGATTAGAATTATTATTTAGAGTAGTTTTAATTAAATTCATATCTTGTATAATAGTATTAGATATCTCCATTATTATTTTTAATGCAACATCAGAAAAAAGAGGATTGTTTGGTAAATTATTTATATTTTCTGTTGATAATGAATCGTTTAAAGAAAAAATGAATGACATGTTATATATTTTATGTGTATTATCTGCATTATTCTTATTTTTAATACTATTTAAAATAGAAATTATGACATTTTCATTTTCATATACATTAGATGTAGAATTCATTCTAAATTTTAGTGTATTATCATCTAAGGTATTATCTAATGAAGGATTACCTAAAGTTATATTAGTTATATTTCCATCTATTTGAAACATAATTCTATTATCATCTTTAGAATATATTTTAAATCCAGAATTATCATAAGTATATCTTAGATTTATATCTAATATTAATGAATTTACTTTCAATGTATTATTTACAATTGTTGCAGATATAAAAAATACACCTGGAATATTTGGATTAGAAGATGATATCATATAAAATAAAGCTCTTTCATCTACAGAATGTAAAAATATATAGGGACTATCTGTTGATTTTAAATCTAATACTTTATTTCTATTATATATTTCTCCAGATTTATCTTCAATGTAAGGATATGATTTATAAAACATACCATTATATAATACATCATATATTCTATTAAGTAATGATTTATATCTTTCAGATAAATCAACATTTAGTGTAGTTTGATCTTTTGATGTAGATCCTACTGGTCCCGATGTTTGTCCTACTGGTCCTGTTGGTTCTGCTTGTCCTGTTGGTCCTGTTGGTCCTGTTGGTCCTGTTGGTCCTGTTGGTCCTGTTGGTCCTGTTGGTCCTGTTTGTGATGCTGTTTGGCCGAAAGGTCCTGCATGTTCTTTCTTTGTATTAAGTTTGTATATAACAAATATAATAAGAATTATTACTATGATAATAATAATGTTATTTTTTGACAACTTCATAATATAAATTATGAATTTATTTTTTTTATTTTCTATAAAAAATTTTTTTATAATTAATTTATTTAACTTACGTTTATTTATTAAATTAATATATTTACAATATAATATAATAAATTATAATGGCTGACATTTTTGATAAAAATATTGATAATATAAAAATAGTCCAAGATGATAAAGATTCAATTCAAATGAGAATACAATTTATTAAAAGTCTATTAGATGGTAAAGACTTACAGCCTCTTGTAAACTTCGATTCAACAGATACAGAAAATTTTGTTTGTAGAAATTCAAATGATAATGAAAGTGGAGATTCTTATGATACCAGAGTTGTTTTAAAAAAAAGAATTTTAAATTTTAAAGATATTATTACACAAATTGGTGGAAAATTAAAATATATAAAAAGTGGAACAACAGGTCATACGTTTAAAGGTATTTCAGAAGATGGTAATTTTGAATACGCTGTTAAAGTTGTTGCCTACCCAAAAAAAGAAAGATATGGTAGTATTAATGATGTGAGAAGACCAGAAAATGCCGAATTAATGATGTTAAAATTACTTAGTTATTTTATTGTTAAAAGACAAACACCACATTTAATTATACCATTTGGTACATTTAATACAAATATTGATACATTTGTAAATCTTGTTAAATTAGATAAGATCGATGAGAAAAATGAAAGATATAAAGAATTTGTAGAAAGATATAATAATCATGATTTTAGTTCAACAGTATCTATTTTAATTAGTGAATGGGCTAATAAAGGTGATTTATTAGATTATTTTAGAAATAACTATAAAAATTTTACTCTAATGCATTGGAAAGTATTCTTTTTTCAAATATTATCTGTTCTCGCAATAATCCAATCTAAATATCCAGCATTTAGACATAATGATATGAAAGCAAATAATATTTTAATCCAAAAAATAGGTATAAAAAAAGAATATTATCGTTATTTGGTAGTAGGTTCAAAATATAAAGTACCAAATATAGGTTATCATATTAAATTATGGGATTTTGATTTTGCTTGTATTCCAGGAATAGTTGATAATATAAAAGTATCTTCAAAATGGACTAAAAAAATTAATATTACTCCAGAACAAAATAGATATTATGATATACACTATTTTTTTAATACATTAATAAGAAAAGGATTCTTTCCACAAATATTAACAGATGATTGTGTTCCAAAAGAAATTAAAGATTTTATAGGTAGAGTTGTCCCAAAGAAATATAGAGATTCAGATGAATTTGTTCATGAAAAAGGACGTATTCTAGTTAATGATGAGTATACTACACCAGATGAGTTATTAAAGAAAGATCCACTTTTTGAAGAATTTAGATCTACAGAACACAAACAATCACAACCATCAGGAATCAAATATGATTTTAATAAAATTTTGAGTATAGATAGACCACCAGTAGAAGATAGTTTATTTATTAAAAAGAAATCAAGTAAAAAGGGATCTAAAAAAGATAAAAAAGATAAATCAGAAAAAAAGAAAACAGAATCATTTACTAAAAATATAGATATTATAAAATTATTAGGAAGTGAAAATAATTCAAATAGAGATAAATTAAAATTATTAGAAGACAAATATTTAAAAACTAAATAAATTTTAATTAAGATAAATAAATTTAATGAGATTAAATATTATTAAATTCGCGATGATTTTTAATAATAGATTCTACAAGATAATCATAATTTTTATTAGTAATACCACAGATATTAATACGACCATTTGGTAATAGATAGATATGATATTTTTCTTGAAGAAAAGTAATTTCCTCAGGTGTTAATCGTAGAAGTGAAAACATACCCTTACCCTTTTTAATATTATTTGGAATACCATTATTTTCTAGATCTTGTCCAAATTTTTGACGAAATACATTAATACGATCTGCCATTTCTTTAATTTTTTGTTTAAATAATTCCATATATTCTTCAGAACTAAGAAATTTTTCCATCATAATATCAGAACCATAACGAGGAGTATTTGAAATGTTTGTACGAATTAATTGTTCAACATTTGCTTTTACATAATCTGTATTTAAATCTTTCTTTGGACGAAAAAAGAGAACCCCTGTACGATGTCCATATACATCAGCAATTTTACTGTATGAAAGACACACAAAAAAATCAATATTACGTTTTACTGCCATTTTTAGAAAATTTGTTTCATTATCAAAATCACCAGATAATCCAAGATAGGCAGTATCAAAAATAATTGTTACATTATTTTGTTCAGCATAATTAAGAATCTCTGTTTTTTCTTGCATAGTATATTCAATTCCAGTAGGATTATGACAAGATGTTTGAATAACAATAACATTTGGAGGTTTCATATCCTTGCAATATTTTGACAGAAAAAAATCAAGAGTAATAATATCATTAAAAATATTTTTACCCTTAAAAATTTGCATATGATTTGGCCATGTTGGTTGTGGGATACCATATGTTACATCTTGAGTACGATTAAATTTAATAATTTGTTCAGCTAAACTAAGAGCACCTGTACCACCACAAGTTTGAAATTTAAACATATTTGGAATACACATCTCATTGAATACAAACTTTTCAGACATCATTAAAAAAGTATCATCGCCACTTAATGGAAGATAACGAGATTTCAATGGAGGTAAAACACCATCTGCCGATGCATAAATACCGATACCAAGATTTACTTTTTTATTAGATTCATCATTGGTAAAATTTTTTTGTGTCTTAAAAATAATATCTTCATCAATCTTATTAAAAACTCGAGAAAAGTATGATGGAGTATTTTTTGTTACTTGATTAATAATTTTATTTTTTGGTTCTTGATATGTTGTTACTGAAATGTATTTATTTTGTAAATAAGATTCATGTGTGGCTTGTGCTTCTAAATTAGAATATGATTTAGAAGAATTTTTATAAGAGAGAGGACGAGCAAATTCAGTCAACAGGTGATATTGACGAATATTCTTAAAAGATGGTACACCCCGAGAAATTTGACGAAACATGATTATATTAATATAGTTAATTATATAAAACTAATATAATACTATTAAAGTTAATTATTCAATTTTTTATAAAGTTAACTAATATATATATATATATATGAGTGAAAACGTTTATGATAATATTGATTATTGTTTAAATTTATTATATGAATCAATATATAATTCAAAAACAGATGAATGTTATACATTCAACACTATCAATAAAAAAGAAATAATTATAGATGATATTAAAAAATCTGATGATTTTAATTTTACAGATGTTCTAACAGGTAAAATAAAAAAGATGGGTATATATAATAATCGTTTACATTATAAAAAAGATGGTACTTATCCTTACACTATTTCATTAGGATTTATAAATAAAAAATATAATAAAAATGATTTACTAAGACCAGAATTATACAATATGGCGATGATGTATATTGGTAGTGAATTAGTATTTGAAGAAAAATTTAATCACATATTATTACCAATTATGTGTTTTGATATTGAAAAATCAAAATTAATAAAAATATTTCCAAATTTAGAAAATGATTTTGAAGATAAATATGAAAAAGATAATGATAATATGTATATTATTGTTACCGAACATTTTTTTAAAATGTTAACATTAAGAGAATATCTTGAGGAAAATATAGAAACTTTAACTATAAATGATTTAAAATCTATATTTTTTCAAATATTTAATACTTTATCAAAATTATCAGAAAGATTTAATAAATTTAGACATAATAATCTAAATTTAGATTCAATTAGAATATATTTAAAAGAAAAAAATAATGATAGTTATAAATTTGGAGATAATACTTATATTATTCCAAATAATACAATTCAAATAAAAATAACAGATTTTGATTATAGTTATCATGTTGGAGAATATATTAAAAATAATAATAGTTATATACTATTAAATAATGGGAATATAGAAAATCCTTATTATGATGTACACTATATAACAAATTTAATATATTTATTTTTAAAAAATAATAAATCAGAAAATTCATATAAATTATTAAAATTATTAAATGAATTTTTTAATGAAATAATTCCAGAAAAATATAGAATCGATGATTTAAAAGATTTAGATAAATTTAATGGTTTAGATCAAGAAAAATATAGTAAAAATCAAGATGATTTAATATATCCAGCAAATATAATAAAAAAAAATAATATCTTTAAGAATTTTATAATGGAAAATATAAAAGAACCAATTAGTACTTTAAATTTAAAGGATTCAAAAATTAATTATATAGATTCTAAAAATTTAAATAAAATAAAAAATAAAAATTCTAATCAATATTATAGAATGATTAAAGGAAGTAGAAAAATTGCCTTACCAGAATTATCATCTGTTAGCGATATGAGTGATATAAATCAATTAAGTACAATATCAATGAGTGGTGGAAAACCAAAGAAAGGATCTAAAAAACAACAAAAAAAACTCGAAAGTGTTAGTTCAACATCAATTTCATTCACTGATAGCGCAACATTAACAGCTAAATCATCTAGATCAGCTACTGCTAGATCAATTAATCCAGAATTAACAAGCATTTCATCTGTTTCAGTTGGTGGTAAAAAATCAAAATCATCAAGCTCAAGCTCAGCTGCATCAAGCTCATCATCTACAGAAAAGAAATCAAGCTCGTCATCAACATCCGTATCAGCATCTGAATCAACATCAGTTTCTGGAGGTAATCGTAAATCAAGACCAACTAAAAAAGATAGAGGATTTGCACCAGAATTAGCAAATTTACCAGAAAATTATTTTGATCTTGCACCAGATCATATGATTCAAAAATATCAAAATATGCATAATGAAAATGGTATGGGACAAATGCCAGAAGAAATGGCACCAGAAGGTATGGGACATATGCCAATGGGTATGGGTCAAATGCCAATGGGAATGGGTATGGGACAAATGCCAATGGGAATGGGAATGGGTATGGGAAAAATGCCACAACAAATGATGTTACCACCAATGCCAGCTGAAATGCAAGCAATGAAAAATGGTGGAATGGGTGCAATGGGTGCTATGGGACCAATGCATAGCCAATTAAATGTTCCAATGATGGAAAATAATCCAATGGCTCAATTTATGGGACAAATGCCACAAATGGGAATGCAAATGGGAGGTGGTAAAGTACAAAAATACAAACTTGTTAATGACAAAAAGTTTTTTTTTTGAAGGGTGGCGCTGAAAAGGTTATACCTCAATATATTGAACCAAAATTTAATCCAGGAGTACCAAATGAACAAAGAGAAGTAAATGCACAACGTTATGGAGAACAACAAGCTGTAGCAGAAAAATATAAACAAAATCAACAACAAGATAAACAATTAATTAATTTACAAGTTTATCAACCACAAAAACCAAAACCAGAACCAAGACAAGATGGTTTTACAATGGGTCCATCTGCTTTTAATAATACTAATCCATTTTTCCCAGCACAAATGGCACAAATGTTTAATCCAATGGCATCATCAATGTTAGGTATGATGTATCCAATGACAGTAAATTTAAATAAAATTTATGAAGTAAATACAACAGGTCCAGTTGATCAACATAGTAAATTACATATGATTTATGAAGATTTAATTCCAGGTAAATCAGTAACTACAACATTTAACTCAGTTGGTGAAAGAATTACACAAGTTCAATATATTAGAACTATATTATTTCAAAAAGGAGATGGAACAGAAGTAAACTTAGATGGTAGATCATCTAATAGTTTATTATCTCATATGAAATTCTTAGAATTAAATCCATTTAATACTAACAGATTTTCAGATAATCCCTATAAAGGATTACCAGATGGTTTCTTAATTTATAGAACATGTTATCCAATTAAGAGATCTGAACCTTTTGGTCAAGCAACATGTTCTAAAGATTCTATGGCAATCAATGTTAGAATTTACAGACTAAATGCAGCTGGTTATTTATTAAATAAAGAAAATAAATCTAAATTTTATGAATTTGATCAATGGAGAGAAATTGCATATTATGAATATATTAGAGAACATATTCTTAAAAAGAAACTTTGTCCAAACTTTATAACATTATATGGTTATTATTTATGTAAAAGTTCTGGTATTAAATTTGATAAAATAACAGAAATTAATATGACTTCAGCCAACGCTTCTCGTATATCGTCAAATAGAATAAATCCATTAAATGATTTAAATATTTGGGATAGAAATCTTGCCAAAAAGGATGATGATTTTGTTACAACAATAGTTAAAGGATTAAGACAATTAAATCCAGGTCATATTATTCAAAAACTAGAAGCTGAAAGAAATCTTCAAAATATACAACCAACTCAACAACCAGTTGATTTAAATAAATATTCTGGAGAAGTTATTGTAGCATTAACTGAATCACCAACATACACATTAAATACATGGGCTTCAAAAATTTATCAACAAGAAGGTAATACTAGAAAAATGATTAATACAGGTTTTCATAATGAAAGTGTATGGAGATCAATTATATTTCAATTAATGGTTGGTTTATATGTAATGAAATTACATAATATTTATATTAAAGATTTTAGTATAAAGAATAATGTCTTTATTAAAGATCTTAATGTAGATGGTTCTATTATTAATTTTTGGAAATATAGAATTAATGGAGTTGATTACTATATACCTAATCATGGATTTGTTGTATTAATTGATAGTAATTTTAAAGATTTTGATGATATTCCAACAGGAACAGTTGCAACTGTTGGAACTAAGAGCTATAAATTAGATGGTCCATTATTTGATATGGGTAATACACTTGGAGCAAATCCAGATAAAAAGTTTTTTGATATGTTTAAAGCTGGTATTGATCCAAATAATTTTGGTCCAGATTTTGTAAATGAAGGTGGTACACCTCCAGAACAAATAATTTTAGATTTATTATCAAAAATGTTTAGTGATACTGATGCTAATATAGAAAATTATTTTAATAAATATATGACTAAATTTATGAATAATAGAATTGGTACTTATCTTAAAGAACAAGAAATTATTCATATTAGAAAGGATGATTTAAGAGACTTTAAAAAGGGACAAATTTTAGTTCATGAAGAAGGTACTGGAATTTATAGATTTGTTCTTTATTTAGAAACAACAAATGGTGTTGCTAAAGTATTAACAAAAGATAGAACTTCACAAAATGATCCACAATATATTGATAAAGATAAAGAAATTATTATTGAAAAGGATGTTCAAATAACAACTTTATCAAATTATTCATTAACTGAACCAATTGTACAAAACTTTAAACCAAATGAAGCTAACTTATCTGAAGATAATTTATTAGAAACATATAATATTCTTGTATAAAATATATGTTTTATTAATTAGTTAACTTAATTATAAGATTTTTATTGTTTTTGTTTTTTTTATTTTTAGTTAAGTAATTTATATATATATATTATATATAATGTCCGGATATTTATCTAATCAAAATTTTGCACAATTAAATCCTACACCATCATATAAACGTAATTTACCATCAAATTTTGATAAATTAAGTTCAAGTGTTACTCCATATCAAACAGAATATGATATTTCAACAGCAAAAAATAAAGATTATAAAAATAATAATGTAGAAGGTTTTTATGAAAAATATCAACAATCTACATCTGCTCAATCTACTCAAAATTATGATAGAGCAAGACAAGCAACACAAGGATTTTTTGAAAAGAATGAAATAACTAAAATATTCTTTTCTGATGAAAATATGAGTAGAATACAAAAAAAAATAAAAGAAGAAGTTTATAAAAGAACAAATGGTCAATATACTTTAGATGAAGATCAAGATGAATCAGATTTAATGATTGTTATGAGAGCTATTTATTTAGATAAATGTAAAAATTTAAATGAACAACCAATTAGACAAGTAAAATTATTAAATCAACAAACTGTTGATTATATTGTACCAGATATGATTACAAATATTAAACAATATTTTGGTTATGTAAAAGATATTAATAAACCACTTACACCAATGATGCGACCAATGAATGTTAATAATGCTGGTAGAAAATTATTACCATCTATTACAACTTTATGGAGATAGATGGACAAACAAAACTTGTAGTTTTGTTTTGTCTTATCTATCTCCATAAAGTTCTTAATTCTTAAGAATTTACAACTTTGGAGATAAATAAATTATTTTTGTGTGTTTAAAAATATATATTTAATTATAGAGATATTATAATATGACTTGTTGGAGGGGGTTATGTTTTGGTAATAATGATAAAAAAATTTTAATAGAATTTTTTAAAAATTCGTCTGATAAAATAATAAATCAAATGGAGATGTTTTATTCTAGAATTTATAATACTGAATTTAAATTAATAAATACAGAAATATTAAACAAAGAATATATTTATACTCTTATTAATTCTGAAAATACAGAAAAACTAATTATAGAGGCAGAATTAATTAAAAATAGTTTTACTTATAGATTATTAATATACAAAGTAAATAAAATATATCAAAATGATAAATCTAATGATGAAATACAAATAGAAAATATTAAATAATTTATAAAAATATTTATAAATTATTTATAAACATATATTAAATGTGTTTTTATAAAAAAAACTCTGATACTGAAAAAACAAAATTTATAAAAAAATCAAAAATATCGAGTAATTATGAAATATTTAAAAAATATAATTCCCAATATAATTCTACTGAAATAGAATCGACCTCATTATGTAATAATTATGGGACGTGTAAACCAAAATTAAATTCAGATGTATTAATAGAATTACATTCTAGTAGTTTACAAGGATTAATTTTTCAAATAGAAAAATATTTTAATAATTGGTATAATTTTTCAGATTTTAAAGTTATAGGTTCTTATCAAAAATATAACAAATATTATTATATATTATCAGATAATATTACAAAACAACAAATAAAAGTAACATATTCTATAATAGATAATATTTCAGTAAAAACTATAATTCTATATGAAGTAATATATTCTGTATAATTATAGATAAAAATAAAAGATAAAGAAAGTACCGTGTAGTGTTAATCTTAAGATCTCTAGGTGTCTTAAGTTTTGAACACTTAGGCTACTGTTTTATTTATTTATTAAAAATATTTTTATATATTAAAAATTCTGTGAATTTTTAATATTTAATTAATAATTTATGCTGAATACATGAATACGGTACCGTAACGAGCACCAAGGTTATTAACACTTTCACGGTCTTCGCGGTTGTCTTCACGAGCGATGAGTGAAATTGGATTGTTTGATACGTATTTGCCGGCATCATTTTCAGTCATGTAGTTGGCAAGGAGTGGGTTGTAGTAGAAGTTTTCATCGAAGTTTCTTACTGGACCCTTGGCCTTTGGAATGATGATAGCTGATGAGCCACCAACAATGTTTTCAGCAACTGGTGGTCTGTATACAGTTACAATTGATCTAAGACCAAGAACAGCTTCACCAACACGGAGATCGTAATCAAATTGAAGTGCTGTATCGTTGATAGCACTTTGGCCAACGTTCCAAGATTGGAATGGAACTGATGTGTATGATACACGGAAGTTGAGGTTTGAAACGTTGATTGCTTGGTAACGTCTGTTGGCATAGAAGAAGATGATATCTTGTGTGAACATAACTGAACGGTGTTTTGGTACAAGTGTTTTGTGTTCAAAAAAGAAGTCTGATTGTGAGAGAGAACGTTCGAGGCTCATTGTAATACCTTGTTGTGGTTGGTAGAGTGTTGGAAGTCTAACGTTAACAACTGGTATGTTAAGGAAGGTAGTACGTGAAAGAGCATTGAAGTTGCTGTTACCCATGAGTGTGCGTGATGTTAAGGTAGTGATTTGAGCAAATGTTGGGCGGAGTGAGAAGACAGCGAGGAGCTTGCGGAGAACTGAGCCTTCATCATGAACATTAGCCATGTCTGGTGAATCAAAGTATGACCAATCGTATTGTGAGAGAACACGGAGGAGACCAGTGATACCATCATCAGCATCGTAACCAGCAAGTGAGTAGAGACGGCCTTGGCGGAGGTTAAGAACGTTTTTCCAGAGTTCAATTTGAATCTTGAAGCGTTTAAGAATGTTGGTGATTGGTGTATCATCGCTGAAGTAGGCTAAGCTGTTTGGATCATTGACGATGTCCCATGTGAGGTGCCATTCAGCTTCCATTTCACTATCCATTGTGTTATCCCAAACTGGAATGTGACGGTTAATGTATGGGGTAGCTCTTTGGATAACAATACGACCCATATTTGTGTAGAGCATACGGCGTTCAATGGCATCGACCTTTGGTAAAAAGAGAGCAACAATTACTGGGTGAATGTGAATTGAGAGATTAGCACGGTTTCTGTCGTATGCGGCAGTAACGGCTTCAACAGCACAATCACGGTAGAGTGAGAGTTGATTTTT
>JACCEE011915824.1_pt1 | contig 11545 bp, 10 predicted proteins | sample 7449931 | NCBI WGS metagenome assembly JACCEE01 (sample SAMN15323457, study PRJNA562643) | freshwater metagenome | isolation source: river surface water | place: USA:Blue River Watershed | collected 2017-08-19 | reverse complement strand
GTTTATATTTGGTCACATGGGCCATTATTTTACCAAGTTCAGAATATGGAGGATTTGAAATGATAATTATGTTGGGATCTGTAAAATTATCCAAGTGTTTAGTATAATCAGAAAAATTAAATTCACAATATTCATTAAATACTACTTGATCTGCAATTCTATCTGGTTCAATTTCCCATCCAACATATTGATTTAAATTATGTCCAAATAGTCCTAAATTATCAAGCACACAAGCAATTTCTCCATGTGCACACCCAATATCTAAAAATGTTTTAGAGTTTATTTGTGTTTTTAATAAAGTTGGTCCAATTATTTTCTGATATTTGAGCACATCAATATAGTGGGTTTCTGGTTTGGTTAGGCTATTGGGTTGGGCCATTGGGCTGGGTGAAAAAACAACTGGATAATTTTGTAACAATTGGGCTTGCATTAAGCTTGCCACTTCACGGATTTCTGTTTCGTTTCCAAACTCAGGTAGCCGACCCGCAATCATTTTTCTCAAGTCTTTTAAACTCATTGAATAAACCAGTGCGCATACCTTGGTTGGCAGATTCATCATGTTAGCAAATTCTGTGGTGTTTGATAAAGAAGAATTAGCATGTTGTGCTCGCAATTGCAAAAATTTTTTGATAAATTGTTTTTGTATTTGCTGTTGTTCCAAAGTTCCTTGGATCCGATAAAAAGTACTATCTTGTGCTTTGGTTTTACTTGATGTTAGTCGGCTAGCCCGATGTTCCACATGAGCTAATAATTCTTTCATAGTTTCATCAGATATTCCCACAATAAGAAAACTTACATAAAAATCATTGTACACACTTAGGTGCTGGTGTTCGTGAATCATTTTAGTTGAATAAGCAAAAGAATCTAATACTGACTCTGGACTAGTAGGAAATGCCAAATAAGTTAGTCTGGCATTAAATTCTCCAGATTTTAAATAGTCGGGTATACTGGAATTAATATTTAGTTCCGTACACAGCTCCGCAAAATTTCTATCCAACTGGGTTGATTTAATAATTTTAACTACTGGTTTTGTTACAAATATTTCTTCTTGAATTTCTGCCCCACCCCATTCAAGAATTTTTTTAAGTCGGGCTTGGTGTGGGGTATAGTTAATTAAAGTGTTTGTGGTTATTATTTGGTCCATTATTTGATAATTAGTTGGAATATTAAAAAATAAAATCAATTTTTGCCAAAAACATAATTTTAAAAATTGAAATTTATTAACTGAAACCCCAAATTACCAAATATTAATGAGTGTAACTAGATTAATTGGAATATGTACAACTAACGATATCAAAGTTAAAGAAATAGCATGGGATTTTGCTTATTATGGTATTGATGTTGTAAAAATACCCAGTCCCTTAGATTGTGATGATATGGATAAATTCTTTTCAACTCACATTCTTAATGGTAAAAAATATAAACCCATTAGTATTATTGAAGAAAAATCAACCCTATGTGATGTTAATAATCATGGAATTATATATACTTCTGAACAATTAACCCAACTACAAAGAGTCTGTCACCATTCAACTATACATGTTTATTTTCCGGATGATTCTGAAAAAACTTGGTCTAATGTGGTATATGGATTTATTGACTTTACTAGAAAAACTAATGATCCAGATGTATTTGATTGGGATGATATTTTTGTTGTTGAAAAATGCAATAAAACTTATTGGGAATTAAACAAACTCAATCATAAATATAGTGCACGAGATCTTAATATTAGTGCATATATTGAGTCAATGATTTATTATAAGGCAAATGTAGACCTTAAACATTTTCCCCAAAATTATACCAGTTGTGTAGACTTTTATAAAGATCCGAGTAAATTTATTTTGTCCGTGAACGAATTTTCAAATCCAATTGCTAAAAAATTAAATTTGTCAAATATCCCAATCAATGCGCTAAATAATGGAATGTTTTTTCGTAGTGCTATTAATCGACGGCAAAAGTTATATTGGTGTCCTGGTCTAAATGCGGGTATTCCTTTTGTTCCAAAACCCAAAGATAGAGCCCATGAATTAACATTTATGTTTCATGATTTTTCTCATTGGGCAATGCCAGATTTAATATTTACTGGAACTCACTCGCCTTTAATTCAAAAAGTTTATATTGGATATAGATTAATGAGTGAAGCGATTACCCTGGTATTGGGTGATATGTTATTTGTCTACTCAATGTTAAATTCATCTTTTGATTATAAAACTGTAGAAGCTAGAAAAATTTATCCAGTATTTACTAAATTATATGACAGATTATTTGATGGTTCTAGAACAAATGAAGAAGCTATTCGAATATTATTACTCGGTTCATATGAATATTGTTTTTACGGAGACCTAACAATTTGGTCATTATATATGGAACCAGGCCCTGAAACAGACCAAATCTTATCTGATTTTACAGGAAAATATGATAGTTATTTTTTAGAAGATTTTAGATGGACCAACCTAAATTATAACTATATGAAGGACTATCCTAAACAATATGTTAAATGGTGGGAAGAAATTAAACCTATTATTCAAGATCATAATTTAAATTTATATTCGGTTAGTGAATGGATTGATAAATTTAATTTGGATCAAGCAACAAATACCAGAGAATTAAATCAACTTATTTTTGATTCTGTTTATAATACTTGGATTAAACCTTTATTAACCCAACCAATTGAATTAAATGACAAAAAAGATAGATTGCTTAATACTTTTACAAGATATATGTGTGGACAATCACTAATCTTTTTTAAATTTGACAATAGTTTGCATACTGATTCGTATAACAGATGGTTAAATATTAAAAACACATTTAGTTATTTAAAAAATAATGAAATAACTTGGGAAAAATTATCATATATTGTTGCTAACACCCGAACATATTATGAAAAATATTTGGAATGTTTGTCATGCAATTCATTGATTTCAAGGGATGATTATCATACCTATCAAGACATTTATCCCATATTTAAACCATTTATAGTAGATTATGATGGACTTGAAGAAAAAAAAAATTTGGCCGAGTTTTCTGAATTAATGCTTAGTTCATAGATGCTTTTTATAACATGGTATTATTTTTTAGTTTTACATAAGTAAAAAAATTGAAATATTATTTTATATAGGGATATTTAATTAAAATTTAATGAATTTAGAAGATATAACCCCTAATGTTGATCACCAATACCTTGAGCCCTATAAAATTTCTAACGTACCTTTGTATGTTAATTGGTCTCGAACTAGATTCTCAAATTTGCCACTAAAGTGCGCTACCACGCTGTTAAATCAAGCAATCGAACTTGGTAGATACGAATCTGAATTTAAAAACGATCAGGGTAAACTTATAAAAGAAGGTAATGATTTATGTATACCTCCTCGAGGATTTGATAAAAATCTTTTAGATAATTCTCCAATTGGACCAATTAATTATGAAACATATCTCATTTTACCTTGGTTGATTAAAATTAATGATTCTCTAAAAAAACATAATATTAGCACAATTCAATCTCAGCCCGCATATTATGTGAATTTGATTGAACCTGCTTTCAAGTCATACTTTCAGGTTCCGTTTGTAGAATTTCTTGGTTCAATTGATGCTCTAGAAATTTATCAAAAAATGGAATCAGATCCTAGATTGTCCAAATGCTATTTCAATACTTTTTATCAAGATAGATATCCAAATAGAAAACCTGGAGAATTTAGAATCAGATTTTGTATTATGAGACCATTTGTTGATTTGGAAGGTAACCAAAATTCTGATTTGGATGATGAAGATTTTTGGACTACTATATGTGACATCTGTAGTGAATATTAACTAATCATTATTGTTTTATTTTAAATTAATTGAAGAATTATAATATTCAACTCCGTAATCATATATATTATTAGCTTCTGGAAAATCAACAAATTTATCTACTTTAATAAATTTACCTGGCTCAAGATCTTTATAATGTTCAAAAAAGTATTTAATTTCATCTAATGTATGGGTGTCTAAATCTAAGTATGATTTAATTTTTTTATTATATGGATCAACTTTATCATCTGGTACTAATAGTATTTTTTCGTCGCGACCATTTTCATCTTCGGTAATTAACGCCCCAATAATTTTACAGTTAATTAAACAGGTTGGAAGTAAAGTTCTTTTACAAATTACAACAGCATCAAGTGGATCACCATCACCACCCAATGTATTGACAATATATCCATAATTAAATGGATAAGCAAATGGTCCATGTAAAAATCGATCACAAATCAATTGATGAGTTTTGTGGTCGATTTCATATTTAACATTATGTCCATAAGGAATTTCTATTTGAACCTGTACTGAATAATTGGAAGCTGATGAAGGAATAAGAGAATCAATGGCAGAATTGATATTTAATGACGGGAATTTTTCTTGATGATACATTATAATATGGTCTTATATTTTATGCTGTTTAACTTATCAATTTTTTTGAAAAATTGATTTTTTTATTCGATATTATAGTATTTAAATGTTTTTAATGATAAAAAAATCAGAAGCAATACATAATTATACCCAAAATAAGTTCAAGTTTTCACAATATTTTTCTTGTTTGTTCGATAATAAACAACAAAAATCAGATGAATCGATTAAATCTTGTTCTAATACCTTAGTTAATGACTCTAATATGGATCCAGAATCTCAAATTAAATTTTTGAATCAGCAGGTTATTTCTATGAATAAACAAATAAATTTTCTTAAAAAAGAAAACGATGATTTAAAAGTTAATGTAAATAACATTAAAATTGTTTGTGTTGAACTATGTGATATTTTAGAAAGAACAACATATAGACAAAAAATTAGACATAATTACGCAAAACCTTTAAAAAGTGCTCTTAAAAAACCAAAAATTACAAACAAATTAGATGAATCTGGTTACCCAGAATTAATACCTAATAAAGCTAGTGATTCTGGCTATTCAGAATTAATACCTAATAAAGCTAGTGATTCTGGCTATCCAGAATTAATACCTAATAAAGCTAGTGATTCTGGCTATCCAGAATTAATACCTAATAAAGCTAATGCGGAAGCAAAAACTGACAAGCCAGAGTCTGATTTAATATCAGATAATTCGAATTCAGAAACAATAATTAAAACAAGCATAGACCCACATACCAAACCAATAAATAAAATAACCCAATATAAATCTTCCCATAAAAAAATAAAAAAGAAAGTTAAATGGGGATACGTACCACCACATAAATTTAAACTACCCATTTACTAAAATTATAAATTTTATTTAATAATAATTAACAATAATTAATAAATAATATTAAAAGAAAGCATTTTTATTTAAAAGTTCTCTTCCCAAAATTAAACAATGAATATTTTTAGTACCTTCATATGTATTTACAGCTTCAAGATTAATAAGGTGTCTAATAATATTATATGAATTAGAAACACCATTACCTCCTAAAATATCTCTGCATATTCTTGCAACATTCAAAGCATTTTCACAATTTGTTTTCTTAAGAAATGATATTAGAGCAATGTTATTTTCAAGCTCATCAAATGAAGTAATTGAATTTAATGAAGCAAATGAATTATTTAATGAATTAGAATATAATTCTATTGATTTAATTAAATCGTTTTGAATCATTTGAAAAGAACTTAATGATTTTGCAAACTGCTTTCTTTCTTCAACATAATCTATAGTTGTATTAATAATATTTTCCATTGATCCAATTACTCCCCATGAAATACCATATCTAGCTTTATTTAAACATTCAAATGGTCCTCTTAAACCCTGAATATTTAATTTGTTTGATTTTGGTATTTTTAAATTATCCATGTAAATATATCCAGTTGGTGATGATAATAGAGTTAATTTCTCCTTTATTTCTGGAGTTTTAATTTCATCAGTACGGTCTGTAACAAGCCCAATAATTTTATTTGACTCGTCTTTACACCATATTACAAAAACATCAGCAATAGGAGAATTTGTAATCCATATTTTTGAACCATTTACTATAAAATAATCTTTATGTTCAACGGCTCTTGTTTTCATACTTGATGGATCAGATCCTGCATCTGGTTCTGTTAAACCAAAACATCCAATACTTTCACCAGAATATAACTTGTCAAGATATTTAGATTTAATATGATCTGAACCAAATTTTTCTATAGGATTGATTACTAATGATGATTGAACAGAATATGCTGATCTTAGTCCAGAATCAATGCTTTCGATATTGTAATTAATCATACCATATAATAAAGGGTTTATTTCGTTTTTTTTGTGATTAAATATACCACTATCACCCCAAGTTTTATATAAACTTCTATATTTATTTTCATTAAATTTTAAAAGTGTATCTGGAGAAGAATATATTTTTTTTGTAATATCAAATACATTTTTTGAAGCCATATTTGTAAAAATATCTATTTTATCGAAATGTTTAAATAGGTTTGTATATTTTTTCATTGATATTTAATAGTGTTTAGTCCTTAAATAATTTACTAAAACCTATTTATTAAAAAATTGATAAAAAATTTTATTACTTTTAATCAATTAGTTTGTAATGAAACGTAATTATAATGAAATGAATAAAGAAGTAAACAATGAACCTGTTAAAATAGTGCTATTAGGTGATGGTTGTATTGGTAAATCTACTTTCTTCAATAAATTATCTAATTTAACTGATCCTGATTATACTTTTCAAAAAAAATACAAAGCAACAGATAATTTTGATTTTAATAGACTTAAAATTGAAACCAATCAAGGCACACAAATTGTTGACTTATGGGATACTGCTGGTCAAGAAAACAGAGGTGGCCAACTTAGAGATGCTTATCTTAAAGGTGCTGATGGAATTCTCTTAATGTATGATGTTACTGAGAAAAAAACTATTGAAAATATTACCAAATGGTTAGAACAAATTAAACGAGTTTGTCCTAATGTTCCTGTTGCGGTAGTCGGTAATAAGGCAGATTTGTTCAAAGATCTTCAACAAACAGAATCAGTTAAATTACGCGAATGTAATTTACAAAGAGATGTGGGACATAAACAAATCAGAAATTTTTTAATTTCAATTAAAGAAGATACACATATTGAATCTAAAACTTCTGGTTATTTTTCAGTTAAAACTGTATTTAATGAAGAACAAGGTTGTTTATGTGGATTGGAATATATATTAAGCTCATTAAGTGGTTTTGATGTTAAAATCAAATATTAAAGATATATAATAGTTTCTGATTTACTTGGGTTAATTAAAAACACAAAAAAATTGAACGATTAATTTATTCAAACTAATAATTATATTATTAATGTCAAACCAATATATTGTTAAATTTGTTAGAGATACTAATAATTCTGATACCACCACATTTGATGGATTTTTAGAATTAATTAGTGACAAAGGTTGTCCAACTATTTTTATTAGAACCTGTAAAGAATCAACTGATCCTAAAAACGAAAATCTTTTAAACTTGTATGTTTCAAAAAATATGGGAAAGATTGAATTTTCTGATGAAGATTTAACTTGTACAATTAAAGGTACATTTAGATCTTCTAAAATTATTTTTGATTCTTCTTCATCAAGTGCATTTACTGATTTTAAAACTAACTTTAATGACGCATTAAATTCAAAATATGATACCCAATATTATCCTAAATCAGGACGATTAATGTATGTGGGTGAAGTTTTATACAAAGAAAATGAAGACAAAACTCAAAGAATTCTTGCTCATGGATCTGGTACTCTTTACTATGATCTCGAAGGTCAAAAAGTTAAATATCAAGGAGAATTTTCAGATGGTAATTTTGATGGAGCTGGTAAATTCTATAGTTCTGACAGTAAAATCGTTTTAACTGCTAATAACATTTCAAATGGTATTCCAGTTCAAAAAGGTAAACTTGAATTTAATTTTGGTAAAAATTGTCAAACTACTGAAATTGTATTTGCAGAATTGTGGAAAATGTTAACGGGTGACAGCAAAGAAAGAATTAAACAAATTGTAAATTCAAACGATTTTCTTGATACTTTAGGTTCTTGCTATTGGGACTTTAAAGAAATACCATTTGAAGATGCTAAATTTAATAATTTAAGTAATGATGATAAATATTTAAAACTTCTTCGTGAAATTAAATCTGTAAAAACATCAATTATTGAATCAGAAAATAGAATTAAAGAGTTTCAAAAAGAAATGATTAGAAAATTTACTTCCAGTTTAGTTTTGGGTTTTGTGCTTTTTTGTGCATTAGATACTACCTTTAAATTTGTTTTTGGTTAAGTTAAATGGTTTATAATTTATAATAACTAATAACAAAAAACCCAATAACAAAAACACAGTTATAGAATTATTTTATTAATATATTAAAATATAAAACACTATAGATTTGATGTCCAAACCAATTAATATAGAAAAAAATATAGATCTAAGTTTTTCGGTATTTTTGGATTCACATGTTCAAAGTACTCCACCAAATGAAGATTTTCTTCAAAACCAAATTTATAAAATATATCCAAAAAATACTTGTGAATGGGTTGATTCTAATAAAGTTACAAAATGTCAGTCTTGTCCAACAAAATTTTCTTTATTTGTTAGAAAGCATCATTGTAGGGCGTGTGGGGGTGTTTTTTGTTATTATTGTTGTAACAAATATACAAAAATACCTGACAAATTATTTGAAAAACCAAAAGAAAGCGAATTATTAACAATTTATCTTAAAAATACTATTACAAAATTAGCTGGTAAACACGATGATTCTGTTAGTTTAGTTTGTAATGATTGTAATAATAAAATTTCAAATTTAAATAATATTCAACACATAATAAATATTTGTGAGTTTTTATCAGTACCTGATTTATATAAAACAATGTTGATTAACAAGCAATGGTATAATGCATCAGTACATTGTTTATCTAAATTTAGAAACATTCAATACAAAGCACCAGATCATATATATTCAAAATGGGAGTGTAATATGGTTTGGAATATTAAAGAAAATTTATTAGGTCACAATAGTTGGTTTAATATATTAATAAAAACAGCACTAGTAAATACTATTATTTATCAAAAGGATAATATTGTTGATTTAATTAAAATAATAAAAGAATATACAAATAATAAACAAACACAATGTTGGAATTTAATGTGTTCACGTAAATGTAATATGCAAATTGAACAAATTGATTTCATAGATATAATCCAATATATAAGCTTAATTCCAAACTTTTATAATAAATTATGGTATGATGATAGATTAATTGATATTTTATATGGATTATCAAACAAGGTAAATAAAGAAAATTTTGATAAAAATAATTTTTTAATTGTACCATATTTAATTTCATCTTTTAAAATGCTAATTCAAAAAACTCCTGAATATTCTTTAATTTCAGTAAAATCAAATGATTTTTTTAATAAAATTCTAAATGACTTTACAACTAATTTTTTATACAAAGAACTAGATGAAAATATGTTAATCTTGTTATCCTTTGAATATAATTATTTAAAAAATAAAAAAACTCAAGAAGTTAACGATGATCAAATTACTAATATTATTAATTTATATTTAAGATCAAAACTAAATCAAGAATTAAAAAATATGATTACTAAAACAATTAACACTTTTAATAGATTATCAGTTGAAAAGAAAAATATGATTGGATGCAAAGATTCTCTTACTCTACCAATTATATATCCATTTCATACAAAATATTTAATAACTGATATTATTGATATTCAAGAATTGCAAAGTTCATCATCTCCATTATTAGTTACAGTTTTAATTCAAGATAATAAATTAAAATCAAACAAAATAGAAAAAAAATTTATATTAAAAACTGATTCAAATTTAAGAAAAGAACATATTGTTTCTAGTTTAATAATTATTTTACAAAATAAATTAATTCAACAAATGAATAGGGGAAGAATTGATACTTTTGAACCAATACCCACATATAAAATTATTATGATAAATAGTGAAATTGGAGTTATTGAATTTCTTGAAAATTGTTTAACACTGAAAAATATTAATTCAAAAAATTATACACTACAAAATTATATATTAGATAACAACAAAGATTCTAGAATTAAAACTATCAAAGAAAGATTTGCAAAAAGTTTAGCAATTAGTTCTTGTCTATCTTATGTGCTGGGTTTGGGAGATAGACATGCATCCAACATTATGGTTTCTAATAATGGACATATTATACATATTGATTATGGTTATATTTTAGAAAATCCAATTCATTCTACAATTGTTAATAATCCAATTATTCGGATATCAAATGAAATGATTGATTTCCTTGGTGGATGGAACAGTGAATATTACGATTTATTTAAAAATTATATTATCAAGGTTTTTGATATTATAAGATTATATTCAGACATTATAATTAATTATTATAATATATTAGCTAATGAGAATATAATTAACTGGTCAATATTTAAGAAACGTTTAACAGATCGGTTTTTAAATGGAATGACAATTAAAGATATTGAAGTTGTTTTATTAGACGTTATTGAATCGAGCAGTAATGGTTATGGAGGATTATTTATTGATGTTTGTAATGAATATGGTAGTAAATTAAAATTATGGAAATAAATTAATATTAAATTTATTTTTAATACAATCTGATATTTCTAATTCATCAACTTCATCAAACAAATATCTGTATTTGGTGGAACTTAACGGTAAATAAACTAATTTATTTTTTAATTTATTGTTTATTTCTAAATTACTTAAAATATTATAGCAATGAGTATGAAAATATTTATGCCCATTACTCCGATATATAAAATTGTCTGTATTTGTCATATCTATTTTTTCTAAACATTTTATACAAACAATGAACATTTTACTATTTATAAGTACATTTTATAAATAATAAAATTGAAAAATTTAAACCAAAAGATTATAAAATATTAGTTGTCTATGAATTTGTTAAAATAAAAAATTATAAAACACTAAACAGACATTAAAAATGGTTTGTATCCACCCGGTGAATGTATATGAAGACTAATTGCTTTATCTAAACATTTTATTGAATGATATCCAATAGAATTGTCAATAAAACCAATATATGGACCTTTAATAATATTTGTTTTAACTAAATTTAATTTTTTGTCATAAATTTTTTCTTCTATTACACCCATCAATATGCAAAAAATAGATCCATTATGTGGGTGATCATAAATTGCCGTAAACTGATTTTGTAACCAGTTGGTAACAAATATTTCAAATTCATTTGAAGAATACTTGTCTATTCTAATTTTATTATAATAATTATCTGTCCATTTAATTAATTTGTCTGTGTTTAATTCTTTAATCAAATTATTATTCAAAATAATTGATTCAATTTCTGGAACAAAATTATCAAGCTTTTTTAAATGTCTTTGATTTGTATTTGATTTTAGTAAATCATAAATTTTATTCATGATTATCTATACTAGATGATAAAATAATTTTATTTTGAATTTTCACTAGATGATAAAATAATTTTATTTTGAATTTTCACTAGATGATAAAATAATTTTATTTTGAATTTTCACTAGATGATAAAATAATTTTATTTTGAATTTT
>JACCEE010018486.1_pt1 | contig 11546 bp, 16 predicted proteins | sample 7449931 | NCBI WGS metagenome assembly JACCEE01 (sample SAMN15323457, study PRJNA562643) | freshwater metagenome | isolation source: river surface water | place: USA:Blue River Watershed | collected 2017-08-19 | reverse complement strand
GTTCGTTGATGTTAGTTTCGGTATATACCGTTCCCCTGTCATTGATCACGCGTACGCATTTCGTCACGAGCCGTTTCGCGAGCGGTATGTCCCTCGTTATGACGAGATCGCCCCCGGTCGCGTTTTCGCAGATATAATCGTCGGCCGCGTCAGGCGTCGCGTCGCAGACGAACATTCGGTGATGCGGCGCGGGATCGAATGGGATCTTTCTGTTCGCGACGAAATTAACGTCCGCCGAAACGCGCTTCGCCGCGCGGCAAACGAGATCCCTTACCTGTCTCGGGCATGAATCCGCGTCAATCCAGAGAATCATCGGTGCCTCCCGTTGGAACCCTCGCGATATACGCGGTCCCGGTTCCTGAAAGCGAGATCATATCGTCGCCCGCAGGAAAGAAAAAAGACATCCCCCCGGTTAACATCCGCGTCTCGCCCCTGGACTCCAAGAGCAAGTCTCCCTGTCCGATGGCGAGCAGGATTGAGGGACTTTCCGTCCTTATCATGGTTTTATTTATCGTCGGATTAATGCGTAAAAGCTCGAACTCCTCGAACCCCGCGCGATAGCAAAACGTACCTGACTCATTTTGCGGGGCAATGATCCCGGGAACGTAGGCGTTCGGTTCGGTGATCCTGAGTAATTCCGGTATGTCTATGTGCTTTGAGGTTAAACCGCCTCTGAGCACATTGTCTGAATTAGCCATAAGCTCAAGCCCTGTTCCTTGAATATAGGCATGGGGGATGCCCGATGGTTGTGATATCGCCTGGCCCGGGGAGAGCTGAAGGACGTTAAGGTAGAACGGTGCAAGGATTCCAAAATCATTGGGGAAAAATGACTCAAGCCGTTCGCATGTCCTGCACGCGATCATTATCGTCTCGTCAATGTCCGATATGCCGCCCCGAAGCGCGAATCGAACTCGCGCCTTAATTGTATCCAAGGTCTTTGGTGTAACGGATTTTGAAAGTCCCAATAGAAATCCGAAAAAAACGCGATAATCGCGTCGTTCGAGCAAGGTGTCGAGCGCTTGACCGAAGACTGCCGGGTCGAACAGCGAGAAAAGCCTAACGGTTTCTTCGATCTGCCTGAATCCGCATAACGCACTGAAGGGCGTCAATGCCACGAGAAGTTCCGGTTTATGCGATCGATCGCGGTAATTGCGTCGCGAATCCCCGATTCCCAAGCCAAGGGCGTTTTCGCGGATAAATCCCTCGATCGCCTGCGCGCGCGAAGGATGAACTTGAAGGGAAAGTGGAGAGCCAGCGGAAAGTATCTTAAAGAGATAGGGTAGGCGAGTGCCGAACTTTTCCAGGGAATACTTTCCAAGTACGGCTTGCGGGTCTTGCGCAATAAGCGTATCGAGGCCTATGCGCCGGTCGTTCGCGATGTCAACTTGGCTCGGCGCGGATTGATGGTCGCCCATCCATAATTCCGCCATCGGTGTATCTGTTGGGTTTGCGATGTTCGCTACATGGGCAATTCCATCCGACGACCCCCAGGGGTACTCTTGAATGGGATTACTTAATGTATAAAAGGGATTCATCGTTACTGGATGGCCTTATCAATGCGGGAGATCATCTCAAGCGTCATTTTTTCCGCCGTAGCGAGGTCGATGGCCGGGGGCGTATTTGACTGACGCATTTTTTCTTTATACAACTCATCCGAGATTAAAATCCCGGCGATTATCGCTATTTTAAGGGAGTCCTCGATCGTGGAGGATGACTCGATTTGCTGGACCGTTTTTTTATAATGGGAGTACAGTGCTTGAAGATATTCGGGTTTTTCGTCCGCTTGAATGGCAAAAGACGTGCCTAGAAGGTCGATTTGCAAATTTCCCTTTGCCATAGTGCCCCCGTTATGTCAAAAAATATCCATTTGACCGTCTGAAGACGAAGCATTCGCGGCAGGTTTTTTTTCTTCTTCTTCCCAGTCGGCGTTTATATCAAGCATATCCGAGAGTTCTTCGGGAATGGAAGGAGTCGCCTCGATAGTGTCGGGTCCTATCGCGGAAGGGACGGTCTCGATGGGCGCCTCGGGAATCGTCGTCGCGGAAGTAATGGGCTCTGACTCGAAAGCGTCGATCGTTACAGGGGTTTCGGGAATAGCGGGTTTTACGTCTTGCTTAAAAACGGTATCCTCGAATGCGCTCAATCTGTCGAGCGCACTGAGGATGCCTTCCTCGATCCTGCCCTGGTCATCCTTAAAAGCCCTCACGAGGCCTTCCAGTTCGTTGACTCGCGCCTGCAAACCTGAAAGCTGTGAACGAAGGTGGGTATTCTCGGCCGTGAGCGTTTGAATTTTTCCGACGGCTTTTTCTACCCGGTTTTCAAGGAGCCGGACCTGATCGAGATTGAGCATTGCTTAGGCTTCCAATGCCTTTTTCGCGGTTCCGACGACTGCCTTGAAGGCGGCCGGATCCTCGATTGCCATGTTGGAAAGAGCCTTGCGATTGATAACTACTCCAGCCTTGGTAAGACCGGCAATGAAGCGAGAGTAGGAGAGGCCTTCCTCGCGGACCGCCGCGTTAATACGCGTGATCCAGATAGCCCTCATCTCGCCTTTCTTGTTGCGGCGCGACTCGTAGGCGTGGGTAAGTGACTTAACGACCGCGTCTTTCGCGGCCTTAAACGCTGTACCGCGGCGTCCTGAGAAACCTTTTGCGAGTTTCAGGATCTTCTTGCGGTGGTCTTTTCGTTTGCTTCCATCTATTGCTCTGGGCATACTATTACTCCTGGAAAAAAATTAACCGTAGGGAAGAAGTTGCTTTCGGATCTTCGCGGAATCGCATTTCTGAAGAATGCCGCCGTGGCGAAGATTTCTCTTGCGCTTGGTGGTCTTCTTGGTGAGAATATGGCGAAGGTTCATCTTCTTGTACTTGACCTTACCGCTTCCGGTGAAGGAAAAGCGCTTCGCGGCGCATCGTTTGCTTTTCATCTTTGGCATGATACCACTACCTCATCATTTTTTTGCTTTGGGAGCGAGCGTCATTGACATAAACCTGCCTTCCATCGAAGGCTGTTTCTCAATCACGTAATCGTCGCCAAGCTTGCTTAACACATCTTTAAGAACAACAAGACCGAGTTCGGTATGAGCCAATTCGCGACCGCGAAATCGGATCGTAACCTTAACTTTGTCCCCACCGGCAAGAAATTCCTTCACGTGCTTTGACTTAAAATCGAGATCGTGATCGTCGATTTTAGGTTGCATGCGAATTTCCTTGAGCTCCTGCAATTTTTGCTTCTTCTTGGATTCGCGTAGCTTCTTTTCCATTTCGAAACGATATTTGCCGTAGTCAAGAATCTTGCAAGCGGGCGGGTTCGCCGTCGGTGCAACTTCTACCAGGTCAAGACTCTGGTCCCGAGCCATTTTCAGCGCTTCAAGAGTAGGGACTATACCCTTTTGTTCGCCGTTTTCATCAATAAGTCTGACCTCTCGTACACGGATTTGTTCATTAATCCGTAAACTTGTATTGTCCGCCAACGATCCCCCTTGTGCGCAAGTGATTACACGAGCGCGTTCTTAACGCAGAGTTACAACCGCAACTATAACAAACTACGGCATTTTCTGTCAAGAATGCGACGCGACTTGCAATCAAAGGAAGACCTATGATAGCCTAAGTTATGTATATAATCTTCGTGCTTTTGGTTCCGGCCGCTTTCATATATTACATCGCGGGTACGGATGATGACTTTATTTCAAATGCTATCCCGTATTTTGCCGGAATTGTCGCGGGTGTTCTTGCCGTAATTGTGAATTCCGTATTTAATTCCTTTCTCCCGACCCAAACATCCTTACCGGTGATCAAAGGTCTCGTTATCTTCTTGTCAGACACGGTAATTCCGATGTTTTTAGGCAATATTGCCCTGTTCTTTGTTTTTAACTCACCGATTCGCCAGAGATTGTCCAGAATTCGTCAGCACACTTTTGGCATTATGACGATTTATCTTCCTTATATAATGATTTCCTCTTATTATTTACCCGATGTATGGAGCGTAATCGTAATACCGGTAATGGCGGTTTCGATACTCTTTTTGCTGGATTTTTATATAGGTCGAATGGTCGTTTCGCCTAATACGCCCGATCTAATGGACTTTGTGATTTCTTGCGCGCCGGTGTTGATTGCCATGCTATTGGCGGACGTCGCTAAAACCCTGTGGTATTTCAAGTTCTCGCCCTGGCTTTTCTTTCCGGTATCCCTCGCCGTCGCGGCCTTTTCCTTTGTGCTACGATGCGCTAAATATCGCCGTTAATCGCGTTCTTTCCTTATATCAAGATTGCTGATACCATAAAAAAACCTCCGGTTTCCCGGAGGTTTTTCTTTGCCGTTTAAGCTTACGCCTGTCCGGCGGAACCCGTAGGAATCCGCGCGAGCGCGGATTCCTCGAAGTTCAGCTGTGCAAGACTCTTAGGCTTGACCAGCCGAACCAAGGACTTCCTTATTCTTGTGCATGTAGAGCTTCTTGAGCTCGTCGCGAGCCGGTCCGAGGTACTTGCGGGGATCGAACTCGGCGGGGTTCTCGGCGAAAATCTTGCGAACGATCGCGGTCATCGCGAGGCGTCCGTCGGAATCGATGTTGATCTTGCAAACCGCGCTCTTGGCGGCCCTGCGGAGCTGTTCCTCGGGGATACCGACGGTGTCTTTCATCTTTCCGCCGAACTGCTCGATCATCTTGGTGTACTGAACGGGAACGGAGGAGGAGCCATGGAGAACGATGGGGAAGCCGGGAATGCGCTTCTCGATCGCCTCTAGGATATCAAAGCGGAGCTCCGGCGGGATAAGGACGCCGTCGGCGTTGCGGGTGCACTGCTCGGGCTTGAACTTGGTCGCGCCATGGCTCGTGCCGATGGAGATAGCGAGGGAGTCTACGCCGGTCTTCTTAACGAAGTCCTCGACTTCCTCGGGCTGGGTGTAATTTGAGTGCTCGTGCGAAACTTCGTCTTCGACGCCGGCGAGAACTCCGAGCTCACCCTCGACGGACACGTAGTCTTTCTGGGAGTGGGCGAAATCGCAGACTTTCTTGGTCAGCGCGACGTTTTCTTCGTAGGAAAGGTGGGATCCGTCGATCATTACGGAGGAGAATCCGCTTTCGATGCAGTCCTTGCAGAGCTCAAAGCTATCACCGTGGTCGAGGTGGAGCACTATCGGAATGTCGCATCCGAGTTCGTGGGCGTATTCAACGGCGCCGCGAGCCATGTTCTTGAGAAGGTTCTTGTTAGCGTACTTGCGCGCACCGGCGGAAACCTGGAGAATTACCGGGCTTTTGGTTTCGACAGCGGCCTGGATAATGGCCTGCATCTGTTCCATGTTGTTGAAATTGTAGGCGGGGATAGCAAATCCACCCTTAATCGCCTTAGCGAACATTTCCTTGGTGTTTGCCAGACCGAGTTCTTTATAGCTGGTCATGAGACACTCCTTTATCGATAAAATTGTTATTTAAGTGTAGAGAATCCGTCTCTTTTGGTCAATACAAATTGAAATAAACGGTTTGACAAACAAATACCTTCACCATATAATAATAACTGACTCTATTCTCGCCGATGAGTAACAAAAGGAGTTTGGGATGAAACAAGGCGGTTTAATCATCGCAGGCCTCGTTCTTCTGTTTGCCCTCTGTGCAATGCCGATCTCGGCTCAGCAACGGCCGGTAAATTATGAAACGTATATAGTGGATAATTTTGATTCCCCTGATACGAACTGGACTTGGAAGGCTGCTGGTAGCAAATACGCTGCAAAGGATTTCCCGGTACTGAAGTACTTTGATGGTATGCCCAATGCGATTCGCGTCACGCAAACGGATACGAATGCGCAGTACAAGATGCTTGGCATGGAAGTCAAGTTTGACCGTAAGGGTGACAACTGGGTGGATATCTATCCTTCAAAGAAAGACAGTGAAGGTAAGGAAAAACCTTTTGAAATCCCCTTTAAGGGAAGGATTTCTCGTTTGGATCTCTGGGTTTGGGGCGCGAATTATGCCTACGACCTTGAGATGCTCGTTCGTGATTGCAATGGCCGCGTTCATACCCTTTCGCTGGGTCTCGTAAACCACGAAGGTTGGAAGAATATGTCGGTATTGCTTCCTGGAAATATTCAGCAGGTTTCACCCTACCTGAATGGTCTTCAGAACATGTCCTTCGTGTGTTTCAGGCTCAGGACTCGGCCTTCCGAGCGCGTGGATAACTTCTACATTTTCTTTGACAATTTCAAGGCTCTTACCGATACGTATATGCCTTCGTATGACGGGTTCGAGCTTGTTGGTGCAAAATTCTCTGATTCAGAAAACAAGGAGAAAGGTCAATGAAAAAGGTAATAATCGGAGCGGTTTGCTGCTTGTTTGCCGTTTCCGGATTTGCCCAGTCTGCCGCAGATGATCTCAATCTCGATGCGGCGAATCCCGCCCTTATCGGAACGGAATCAGCTCAGCAGAAGCTCAAGGAAGTTTCGGTCGACAAGTTCGAGAACGAAGGGACTTGGACTGTTTATATGAGTCCGGACGAAGGTATCATAAAGGGTCGCCTTTTTGACGGTGCCCCCGCCGGAAAGAAACCCATTCCTGACGAAGAAAAGCTCAATATCCCGGATGACAAGGTCTATGGCGTTAAGGTTGAATACTTTCGCCGCGGCTATAATACCTTTACGGTAAAGGCTGTTAAGCCCCTTCCAATCGAAGGCATTGCCAAGACGCTTACCGTATGGGTCGTTGGCCGCAACTATAACCACACGCTGAAACTTCTTCTCCAGGATTATTGGGGAACCGAGTTTGAGCTGTACGTTGGCCGACTAAAGCATTCCGGTTGGAAACTGATGACGGTAGCCATCCCGCCGCAGAATCCCGACGGGAAATCCGGTATTATTCAGAAAGATTACCACTACGGCACGCGTATGGGTCTTAAGGTCGTCGGCTTTAAGGTCGAGTGCGATCCTGACGACGCCTACGGTAGTTACTACATGTATCTCGACGATATGCGCATCGTATCCGACCTCTATGAAGTTGAGGCTCGCGATAAGGATGACATGAACGATACTTGGTAATCCGTTAACTCGGATTATAACGGCCACCCGATGGAATTAATCCTTCGGGTGGCTTTTTTTTTGAATACTGCGTAAAGTGGGGGTATAGTTTCACGGGGAGATTCGATGGGGAACCATGATCAGGACGGCGGTCCATCCAAGACGGATGAACGGCTAAAGTTGGGCTACTTACGAAATATCTATTTTTTTCACGATATGTCGGATTCTTCTTTGGAGAAAATCAAGAATCTTTGCGTTGAATGCCGATATGAGCGTGGGTCCGTTCTTTTTTTTGAAAACACGCCCGGGGATCAGTTTTTCATAATTCTTGAAGGTGAACTGGAAATTTGGAAGCGCTATGGCCAGGTGGACGAGGTTCTCCTTGGCATCGCAAGCGCTGGCCAGCCCCTTGGCGAGATGGCGTTAATCGATAATCAGCCGCGAAGCGCTACCGTTCGGGTGCGCACGGACGCGCGCGTTTTCGTCATTGCCGCCAGGGATTTTAACGATCTTCTGAAAACCGAAAACAGCATAGCGATAACGCTGTTACGCTCAGTCACAATGATGGTCAGAAGATCAAACGAGCAGCATATCGCCGATCTTGACCGTCAAAACCGCGAATTATCGCGCGCGTATGCCGAGTTAAAGGCCGCGCAGGAAGAGGTTGTCAGTCGGGAACGCTTGTCCGTGATCGGTAGGTTTTCCTCTCTTATTCTTCATGATATCCGGAACCCCCTGTCGGCGCTTAAAAGCCGCGTGGAATTACTCCGTTTGAACTACGAGAATCGCGAGTACGTCGATCAATCTATCGAAAAAATCAACAATGATATATCCCGAATGGAAATGATCGCGGCCGAGTTTTTGGATTTTTCGCGTGGCGAAATACGCTTGCAAATGTCTATCGTGCAGGTGAATACGTTGTTCGAGCGCGTTAAGGATGGATTAGCCCAAAAGCTGGAAGGTGGAATCATCCGCCTTGAGATGACTAATGAGGTCGGCGTTCCCGTTATTTTAGACGAGGAGCGTATGCTCCGCGCCCTGATCAACGCGTGCGAAAACGCGTGTAAGGCAATGCCCGACGGGGGGACTCTTTCCTTGGTGGCTCGAATCGTAAAGGGAAGGTTGAGTATCGAGATTTCCGACACGGGATGCGGTATGCCTCGAGAAGTCCTGGAAAATATGTTCAAGCCGTTTTATTCGGTCTCAGCCTCCGGAGGCACCGGACTTGGAATGATCATCATAAAGAGTATCATTGACGCCCATCATGGCGACGTGGAAATTTTCTCGCATGTTGGCGAAGGAACAAGGATCCTAATTTCATTACCCCTCTTAATGTAGTTTCTTGAATAGAGATAAGCCCTGCCTTGTTTGCCCGAAAGCGCTAAAATCCCGCATTTACGGAGAACCCAGGCCATTTTTCCCGCGTGCGCTCCCGCTCCCGCGGCGGAAAGGTCCGCGACGGTGAACGAGTCGCCCAGGGTAATCGGGATAAGGGCCGCATAGTCGGAAAGTCCCGAAAGGGATTGGGTTTCATGTAGCTTGATAAGCTTTCGGTCTTCCTTGCGCACGCCTTTGCGTCGCCAAGAGCCGGTGCCGTCTGCGACGCGAATTTCCAAAATATCCGCGTAAGCGAGCGATATTGTAAGGTTGTCGTTCGATAATAACGGCCATAGGCGCGTTAGCTCGCCAAAAACTTGATATACCGAGCCTTTTTTGGGGCTTTTCCGGCGGGATTTGAGCTCCCGCTCCGGGGTATAGGTTTCGATCATCGTCATCCGCGCGATCGGGTACACCAAGTTCACCCGGTGATTCGTCGTTAGCTTTTCAAGTTTATCTCGAAGTTTTCCCAGGTTAGCCGTCTGGATCTCGATAATCGTGCCGTCTCTCTTGATGGCGTCGCATATTGAGCCTTCTAGGGGGATTTCCGTAAGGCCCGAGTCTTCACTGTAGTATTGTTTTAACTCCTCGTGGAGAAGGCTCTCGTTCCAGGTATTTATCATACATAGGCCATAAGTTCGTCGGCGTTGAGCTGTTCGAGGAAATATCTCGTCGTGATTACGCCGCGCTCCTCGTTCGTGCGTTTGACCGAAACCTGATACGCCAGCATTCGGTTGGTCGGGAGGGGGAGGTCGAGCGGGTAGGCGTTGATATCCACCAGATCGCCTGGTTGCAGCGAGTGTTCGATCTCTCGGTTCTCGCCATCCGGGAAAACCGCGTAGTTTTCGTATAAAGTCATGACTTTTTCACTATATCTCGCTCAAGGTTTTCTGTAAACCTGCCGAAAATGTCAATTTTTCAAAATAAACTAGTAAACCTGTTGACAATGGAAATTTTGGTGATAAAATGATGAAGTGTGGTAATAAGTGGGAGAAAGTAGTAAAAAGTGGATGCAAGCCTGCTGACCGGAGAATATCGAAACACTCTCGACGAAAAGGGACGCATAATGTTCCCCGTTCGGTTACGGTCCGAGCTTGTTGGTTCGACGATGGTCTTGACCCGTGGAATCGATCGCTGTTTATGGCTTTTTTCCCCCGAGCAATGGAAGGTTCTTTCGGACAAGGTTATGGAGTCTGCGTCGCTGTTTCAGTCGCAATCCCGATCCGTGCTTAGGCGCCTCGTCGCCCCGGCTCAGGAAGTGGAGATCGATAAAGCTGGTCGGATTTCGATTCCTCAGAGCCTGCGAGAATTCGCCGGGCTTGAAAAGGATTGCGTTTTCTTAGGGATAAATAAGTACTTCGAACTGTGGGATTCGCGGGAGTACGAAAAATATTTGGAGGGGAGCGAGGCGGATTTCCGGGAGGCCACTGAGGGTCTCGGAAATATCTGTCTGTAAAAAACTATGGAGATCGTGCATACTTCGGTTTTATTACAGGAATGTCTCGCAAATCTCGCGCCGGAAAAACCGGGTTCGCTAATGGTCGATGGAACCCTTGGCGAGGGCGGGCATACCGAGGCTTTCCTTACCGCTTACCCTGATCTTCGCGTTATCGGCATCGACGCGGACTCCTCGATCCAGGCGCGCGCGAAAGAGCGGCTCGCGCCGTTCGGGGATCGAGTATCCTTTTACTCCGGATGGTCTGACGCCTTTTTCCGCGAGTATCCCGCGGACTCGCAAAAACCCGACATTATTCTCATCGACTTAGGCATTTCGCTTTTCCATTACGAAAAGTCAGGAAGGGGCTTCAGCTTCAGGACCGACGAACCGCTCGACATGCGGCTCGACCCGACGGTGGGCGAAAGCGCCGCGGATATCGTTAACACGACGCGGGAAGAAGAGCTCGCGAACCTTATCTATCAATTCGGCGAGGAACAGTACTCACGGCGAATCGCGCGCGCGATTTGCGAAAGCAGGGCGACGAGCAAGTTCGCTTCCGCGAAGTCGCTTGCGGACTGCATATACGGCGCGGTTCCGGCGAATTACCGCCATGGTCGCATACACCCGGCCACGAAAACTTTCCAGGCCCTGCGCATTGCCGTCAACGAGGAACTCTCTCGCCTTCCGAGGCTTTTGGACCTCGCGTTCGGTGCGCTAGCCCCGGGCGGCAAATTCGGCGTGATAACCTTTCATTCCCTCGAGGATCGAATCGTAAAAAACGCGTTTAGAAATCTCGCTAAGGCCTGTACCTGCCCGCCGGAAGTGCCGATATGTAAATGCGGGGGAAAGCCGAAAGCCGATCTCCTGACGAAGAAATCGATTTCGGCCTCGGAAGAGGAAATTAAGCGCAATTCGCCGTCGCGAAGCGCGCGGCTTAGGATCGTTCGCAAGATCCCGTATGGAGTGATTGAGTCATGATTAAAAACGTACTTACCGTGTTGCTGACCCTCGCCATTCCCGCCATGCTCCTTGGGGTCGTTTGGCAGTCGACGAGATATACCGCGCTCGAGAGCGAGGTTCGCGCGCTTGACGAGCGGCAATACGAGATCATCGCCATGAATAAGCGCCTGGTTTCGGGAATCTCCGTGCTTTCCAGTCCCGAGCGGATCGAGCGCGTCGCGGTGGACGACCTGGGGATGCGCAAGGCAGCGCCAGGCGAGATATTGCGGATAGAGCTGAAAAAGGGAGGCCTTGGTGGCTGATGCCCTTCTGATGACCGTCGATCAGCTCGTTGGGGCGGTTAACGGCACGTGCCTATGCAATTACTCCGGCATAAACGGATTTTCCTCAGTGGCAACCGACAGCAGAAAAGTGCTGCCGGGTTCGCTTTTTGTCCCGTTGATGGGGGAATTCCAGGACGGCCATACCTATATACCAAAAGCCCTTGAGCTCGGCGCTTCAGTTATTTTCGTGGATGCGGCGCACGGCGAGGGATCCGCGAGCCTTTTGTACTCGCTCGGCAAGCAATACAGCGCGAGCGTCATTATGGTCCCGAACACGCTGCTCGCCCTTCAGGATGCCGCGCGGGCATATCTCGCGGGTTTCCCAAATCTGCGTAAAATCGGCATAACGGGATCGAGCGGAAAGACGACGACGAAGGAAATCGTTGGTTCCATATTCGCTCAGCGGTATCGCGTCGTGATGAATGAGGGAAACCTTAACTCCGAGAC
>JACCEE010114595.1_pt1 | contig 11549 bp, 10 predicted proteins | sample 7449931 | NCBI WGS metagenome assembly JACCEE01 (sample SAMN15323457, study PRJNA562643) | freshwater metagenome | isolation source: river surface water | place: USA:Blue River Watershed | collected 2017-08-19 | reverse complement strand
ATAATTATATGGGAAGTAATAATAATAAAATTTTCTTTTCTGGTGGTGGAACTCTTGGATCTGTTATGCCATTACTTGGTTTATATGAGGATTTAAATAAAAAATATCCAAATTATGAATATTGTTGGGTTGGAACTAAATATGGACCAGAAAAAGATGTCGTTACAAAATATGATAACATGAGATATTTTGGTATTAATTCAGGAAAATTAAGAAGATATTTTGATTTGAGAAATTTTATTGATATTTTTAATGTTTTAATTGCATTTTTTCAGTGTTTAAGATTAATAAGAATTCATCGTCCAAAAATTATTTTAACTGCTGGAGGTTTTGTTTGTGTCCCACTTTGTTTAGCTGCAAAAATATTTAATATTCCTTTTATTGTTCATCAACAAGATTATGAAGTTGGTCTTGCAAATAAAATTATGGCAAGATTTGCTAATGTTATTACTGTAGTTTTAGATAAATCTTTAAAGGATTATTCTAATATTAAGACAAATAAAATTATAAAAACTGGAAATTTAATAAAAAGATCTATTCTTGATTTTGATAAAAATGAAGCTAGAAAATTTTTTAATATAACATCTGATAAAAAAGTTTTATTGGTTACTGGTGGTGGTACTGGTGCTGAATTTATTAATAATCTTATATTAAATAATTTAGATAAAATTTTAGAAAAATATGAAATTATACATCTTGTAGGAAAAGGTAAGGGGCTTGATATAAAATCTAAAGGTGAAGTTTTTGGATATCATGTTTATGAATTTTTAACATCAGAAATGAAGATGGCTCTTAATTTAGCTGATGTTGTTATTTCTCGTGCTGGTTTTTCTGCTCTTACAGAAATATGCGCATTAAAGAAACCTTTAATATTAATACCATTACCAGGACATCAAGATTTAAATGCAAAATTATTTGAAAATAGAGCATTTGTTCATTATCAAAATTCTTTAAATAATGATAAATTTTTAGATGATTTGAATAAATTGGTTGATAATGAAGAATTAAGAGAGATAGTCGGTGACGAAGTTGGTTGTGTGATAGATGTTGGAAATGATATGTATATGAAATTAGTTGAAGAATATTTATAATTAAAAACCAAATTTTTTGGTTTTTGCCGCAATAGCTCAGTTGGTAGAGCGTTTCCATGGTAAGGAAAAGGTCATCAGTTCAATTCTGATTTGTGGCTCCAATTTACTTTTTGTTAAAAAGTAAAGGGTTATTGTTTGTTAATAAAATTAAATTATCGGAGGTAATTTCTTATGGAAAATATTTTTTATGTGATGAAGGGTTTTAAAATAATAAACTCCGCAGATGATTATTTTTTAACCATAGAAAATTATAAAGGAAATGTTACTATAAAAATAACAAAAGATATATTTTTTTCTTTAAAAAATAAATTAAACGATAATAGCTCTCTTGAAATAGAGAGAAAATTTTTACTTAAAAGTATTCCGGATTTAAATGATTGCATTGCTTGTCATAATATTGAACAATTTTATTTACTTAATGATATTACGGAAAAATCTAGTGTTAGAATAAGGAAAAGTGATGGTGTATTTATTTTTACATTTAAAAAGGGGCGCGGAATAAGTAAAATAGAAATAGAATTTGAAATATCAAAAGAAAATTATTTTGATTTTGAAAAAATTATAATATCAAAAAACATAATAAAAAAAACTCGTTTTGAATATGATCTTAAAAATGGGCTTATTGCTGAAATAGACTTTTTTTCTGAAAAATTTAAAGACTATATTGTTTGCGAAGTTGAATTTTTAACAGAAAAAGATGCGCAGGATTTTGTTCCGCCAGAATGGTTTGGAGAAGATGTTTCTAATGATAGAAAATATGGAAATATTTTTATGGCTTTCTTAGACTAAGTTTTCTTATCCGTTTACAATTTATTGTAGCGGATTTTTTATTGAATAAAATTTGTGAACTCTTTTTTTGTTGTAGTTATTAACACTTTTTATAAAAAAATATTTATGATAAAATATTTGTAATTAATAAAAAAGGTTAACAATTTAAAATATGTATAATAAAAACGAAGAGAAGCAATCTGCTGCTGTTTTTTCTCCAGTAGATAAGGTTGTTGGTGTTCTTGTTTTGTCTGATGTTTTAATCACAGGCAGTTTTGGTCTTGTTGCTCCATTATTTGCTATATTTATTAGTCAAAATATAATAGGAGCTAGTTTAGAAGTTATAGCAATATTTACAGCTATTTATCTTTTAACAAAGTCATTATTCCAAATGGTGACTACTGAATTAATACAAAAAATCAAAGGAGAAAAGGATGAATTTTATTTTGATTTTATAGGAGCTTTTGCTGCTTCAATGGTGTATTTAATATTTCCTTTAATAAATACTGTTCCTGAACTTTATGTTGCTGCATTTATATTAGGTATATCTGCTTCTCTTACATATCCTTCTTGGTCAGCTTTATTTAATCATCATATTAAAGATAATAAAGTTTGGGGAATGTATTATACAGTATTAGATTGTATACTTGCTCTTGCTGCTATTGTTGGTTCTATGATTGCTGCTGCATTAGGATTTGATTATTTATTCTTAATAATTGGATCATTAGGTGTTATTGGTGCTTTCGTTCTATTGGTAGTAAAAAAAGATATATTTGGTAGATCTCCAAAAGTTGTATCAAAAACATTTAAGGGTGACATGATAGAAGAAAGAATATTATCTGTTGCAAAAAAAGGTGTTAAAAAACCAGTAAAAGCTACTTCTAAAGCAGTATCTAAAAAAACAACAACTGTTAAAAAATCAATTTCTACAAAGAAAACAAAGACTAGTAAGTCTAAAAAATAATAAAAAAGAAAGATAATATCTTTCTTTTTTTATTTCTTTTTGTTATTATTTATTATTATGAAGCACTTATAGTTCAACGGATAGAACACAAGATTGCGGATCTTGTGATAGAGGTTCGATTCCTCTTAAGTGCACCAAATAATGCTTATAAGCAATTAATAGACTTTTATAAATAAATATAGTAGTTTCTAATTATGAATTGGTACTTTTTATTTATATTAGGAGGTTGATATGAATAGGGAACTATCTTGTTATGTAGGTATCGAGGTAACAACTGGTATTGGACAAGTTGTTAATATTGAATGTTCACCAGAAGAAAAAGATGTCATAAAAGATTTTTTTAAAAATCATAAATTAAGAATAGAAATTCCAGAAACAAAAAAAGTTTCAAATACTGATCATGGATCTTATAGGTCGTATTCGAGATATGATATTGCTCAACATAAACATGGTGCTCGTGATCATGATGAAGGTGCTTGTTATGTTGAAGTTATAGAAATTAAAAATGCCATAGAAAATAAGAGTAAATTTTGTATTTATTATTATTCTATTAACGGTTTTTATTTGAGAGAAAATGAATCATTTTTTCAAGAGTGGAATAGCTTAGAAAATGCTATAGATGCTTTTGAAAATTGTTATTATTATAAAAGAAATATGAAACTATTAGAAGAACTTGAAAAAAATCCTAAGTTTTTAAAAGAGAAAGGATTAATAAAAACAGTGAATTGCTGTTATTTAACTCCTTGGTTTTATGCTGTTGGTGATCAAGAAATTTTTGGGGATTATGTACTTCCTGATAATCTTCAATTAAGCGATCCTGTTTTTACTTTTGGAAAAAAGTTTGTAGTATACGACAAAGACAATATTCCAGAAGTTAAAATATGTTTAGGATGTATATTGAATTCACGTTCTTATAATGATCAGAAAGAAGTTCCTTTTAGGCTTGTTTGTTTTAATGATGGAAGTATTTGGAATGATGCTGACAAGTCTGTTAATGCACCTCGTCCTCTTCTTGATGAAGAAGTTTGGATTACCGAAGCTTTTAGGCAATTTGTATTATTAATTTCTGGAAAAACTAAAAATTTTTCTATTAATTTTACTGATAATTATGTTTTTAAAGGAAGCTTAATTTCACCAAAGAAGGATACAAAAAAATATTATAAAGAAGGTAAATATTTATTATCTATTACGTATACAAAAAATACGTCATCTTCAGGTTCTACTTGTAAAAAAGTTGGATGGGTAGATTTCGCACCAACACAAGAATGCCCAGATTTATTTTCTTATATAAGAAAACGATTTGAAGAAAACGACTCAAGGTTGAGTTGTATAAGAGTTATTAAATATGAGAATAATAAAGATAACAGTATTTTTTTTGAAAGGTAATTAAAAACCAATGTCGCTTTAATTGTTAAATATAGTTAAAGCGATTTTTTATTTGAAGTAAATGTGTATATGATATAATATAATATAGTAAAATATTGATTTAATTATTAATTATAAATTTATATGGATGATGATAAAATGTATAAGGTTTATATGTTTTTAATTATATTTTTATACACAATTGTTATTGTAAGTATAACTTTTTTGCTTACTAAATATATATTTTTAAAGGCTCTTTGCACTGCTTAATTTTATTGCTATTTTTTTTATAAATTGATAGTATATATTTACGTTTATAAATACGGATTAGTTCTGTATTGATAATTTCTATTCTAATTGTTTTAAAATAATAAACATGTCTATATTGAAGTTGATTCTTGGAGATCCTAATAAGAAATTGATTGATAAAGTACAACCAATTATAAATAGAATTAATGAACTAGAACAAAAATATTCTCAAATGTCTGATGAAGAATTAAAAAATCAGACAAATGTATTTAAAGAAAAAATAAATTCTTTTGAAGACAAAGATAAGGCTCTAGATGAAATATTACCAGATGCTTTTGCTGTTGCTCGTGAAGCCGGAAAAAGAGTTTTGGGTATGAGACATTTTGATGTTCAATTAATAGCTGGATATTTCTTGCATAAAGGTTATGTTTCAGAAATGAGAACTGGTGAAGGAAAAACTCTTGTTGCTACATTGCCAGCTTATTTAAATGCTTTAACTGGAAATGGAGTTCATGTTGTTACTGTTAACGATTATCTTGCAAAAAGAGATTCAGAATGGATGGGTAAACTTTATTCTTTTTTAGGAGTTTCAACATCTTTTGTTGGTCATATGACTAGTTTAAAATTATCATACATTACTAAAGACGATGGTAGTGTTGGTTTAGAATTTATCCCGGTATCAAGAAAAGAAGCTTATGCGTGTGATATAACTTATGGTACTAATAATGAATTTGGTTTTGATTATTTAAGAGACAACATGGTTGTTGATTTAAATGATAAAACTCAAAGAAAATTAAATTATGCAATAGTTGATGAGGTTGATAGTATTTTGATTGATGAAGCTAGAACTCCTCTTATAATTTCTTCAGAAGCAGCACAATCAGCTCAAATGTATTATTCTTTTGCTCAAATTGTTGGTGGATTACAAGACAAAATTGATTATACTATAGATGAAAAATTAAAATCAGCTACTTTAACAGATGCTGGTTTAAAAAAAGTTGAATCTACATTAGGTGTTTCTAATATATACACAAATGATGGTATTGCTATGGTTCATCATTTAGAAGAAGCTTTAAAAGCAAAAGCTTTATTTTTAAGAGATAGAGATTATGTTGTTAAAGATGGCGAGATTATTATAGTTGATGAATTTACTGGAAGAATGATGCCAGGAAGAAGATATAGTGAAGGATTACATCAAGCTATAGAAGCAAAAGAAAATGTTGAAATCAAAAACGAAAGCATGACTCTTGCTACTATTACTTTACAAAATTACTTTAGAATATATAAAAAATTATCAGGTATGACTGGTACAGCTATAACTGAAGCTGAAGAATTTGGAAAAATATATAAATTAGAAGTTGTTGTAGTTCCAACTAATAAACCGAATATTAGAAAGGACTTAAATGATAAAATATATAAAAACGAACACGGAAAATTTGTTGCCGTTGTTGAAGAAATAAGAAAAAAATATGAAATAGGACAACCAGTTCTTGTTGGTACTGTATCAATTGAAAAAAATGAAATATTGAGTAATATGCTAAACAAAGCAGGTATTCCTCATAATGTTTTAAATGCTAAGAACCATGAAAGAGAAGCTGAAATTATTGCTCAAGCTGGTAAGTTTAGAGCAGTAACAATAGCTACTAATATGGCTGGACGTGGAGTTGATATTAAACTTGGAGGTAGTGAAGATGATATTGATAGTACAAACAAAATAAAAGAATTAGGTGGACTTTGTGTTATTGGTACAGAAAGACATGAATCTAGAAGAATAGATAATCAGCTTAGAGGACGTTCTGGTCGTCAAGGAGATCCTGGATCTACACAATTTTTCATTTCTCTTGAAGATGATTTAATGAGAATATTTGGTTCTGAAAAAATTAAAGCAATGATGGAGAGCATGGGTATTCCAGAGGATATGCCTATAGAAAATGGTATGATATCAAAATCTATAGAATCAGCGCAAAAAAGAGTAGAAGGTCATAACTTTGATATTAGAAAACATCTTGTTGAATATGATGATGTTATAAATAGTCATAGAAATATTATTTATAAAAAGAGAGATGAAATATTAGAAAATGCAGATAAAACAAGAGAAACTGTTGTTGGGTTTATTAATGAAGAGATATCAAAAATAATAAATGTTCATACAACAGAAGAAGATAGTAAAAAATGGAATGTAGATAATATTTATCAATCTATTAATTCAATGTTTGTTTCTACTGCTGATTTGAAAAAAGAAATTCAATCTATAATAGATCAAAACATTGCTTTAGAAAACAAGAAAAAAGAATTAATTGATAGATTGTTTAAATTTGCAGAAAGTTCTTATAGAGATTTAGAAAACGAGATTACTCCAGAATTTTTAAGACAAATTGAAAAACAAATGCTTTTGAAGATTATAGATAATCTTTGGATATCTCATCTTGATACAGTTAGTGATTTAAGAATGAGTGTTGGACTTCGTGGTTATGGTCAAAGGGATCCACTTGTTGAATACAAGAGGGATGCATTTAATATGTTTACTAATTTGATTGATAATATTAAAACTCAGATTGCTTATTCTATATTTAAGGTTAGATTAATAACAAATGTTGAAAATCCTCAAGCACAAGATCCTTTATTGTTAAATCAAGTTAAGGAAATTGGTGCTGATGAGCCAGAACAATTTTCTAATAATGTTGATGAAGAAAAAGTTGAAAATTTTTTAGGGCTTAATAACGATGATGTTAGAAAAAAAATGGAGGCCGAAGTTTCTAAGAATGATTTCGCTGAATTTAATGGAGAGAAAGTTGGAAGAAATGATTTATGTCCTTGCGGATCAGGAAAGAAGTATAAAAAATGTCACGGAAAAGAATAGTAAAATAAAATAAAAACTAGGATATATTCCTGGTTTTTATTTTTCTTTTTTAATGTTATAATATGGTTCATGTTTAAGAATGAATTTATGATGAAAATTTTAAAGTCAGTATTGTTTACAATTGTTTGCCTTGTTTCTTTCTTGTTGTCTAGTAATAATTTGTTTGCAGAAAGTTATTTCAATTTAGAAAAAGATAATATTTCAACTAAAGAAGTTTTTTTAGAAGGAAATTGGGATTTTTATTGGAACAAATTGATATCAAATGATGATGATTTAAAAAACAATAAACCAGATGAAGTGGTGCATGTGCCATCAAGATGGACTAATGGAAATAAATATAATGAAAATGGTTGTGCTACTTATAGAGCTGTTATAAATGTACCATATGATGGTATATATAGTTTTATAATACCATCCTTAGAACATTCTTATAGAGTTTATGCTAATAATATTCTTGTTGCTAGCGATGGAAATGTTTCTTGTAGTAAAAGTGAATATAAGCCGGATAGAACAAAAAGAATTATTTTTGTTTTAAGTAAAAATAAAAAAATTGAACTTAATGTTCAAATAGCATCTTTTGATGATATGTATGCTGGAATGCAGAATGTTATTAGTATTGGAAAACCTGATGTTATTAGTAGAGGTATGGAAAAAACAATAGCTTTTAATATTTCGATATTATCGGCTATATTGATTATGTCATTGTATTATCTAATTATGTTTCTAACTAGAAAAAAAGACATAAGTTTTTTGATTTTTTTCTTTTTTTCTATGAGTATAGTGGTTAGACTTATTTTTTCTGATTTTATGGCAAAATGGTTATTTCCTAATATTGATTATGATTTAAGTATGAGGTTAGCTTATTTGTCTATGATTTTAGCGCCAATGCTTTTAGTTTTTTTTACTAGATATTTATTCTATCCTGAAAAAAATAAATCAAATATGTTAAGAATTGCAATTATTTATTCTATTCCTGTTGCATTATTTATTTCAATATTTCCGGTTCATATTTTTTCTAGATTCTTACATGTGTATCAAGTTGGAGTTATAGTTGTTCCTTTACTTGCTCTTTATCATTTAATAAAAGCTTTGGTGAATAAAAAAGATGGAGCCTTTGTTTTGTTGTTTGGTGTTATAGTTTTATTTATTTTTGCTATAAATGATATTTTATATATAAATGGTACTATACATACTGGTTTATTTATTCCTTTTGGACTTATTATTTTTATATTTTGTCAGTCTTTTGTCTTAGCAAAAAAATATAATAAAATTTCAGAATTATATGTTAAAGATTCATTAACAAATATTTATAATAAAAGGTATTTATTAAATTATTTAGAAAATATTATAAATGATTGTAAAAATAATGTTGAAAAATATTTTTCTATTGCAATTATTGATATAGATTTTTTTAAAAAAGTTAATGATACTTATGGTCATGATTTTGGTGATCATGTTTTAAAATGTGTTTCGGAAAGCATAGAAGAATCAATAAGAGGGTATGATATTTTTGCTAGATATGGTGGGGAAGAGTTTGTTATTGTTTTTAATAATTTAAACTCTAAAGAATCATTTAATGTTTGTGATAGAATAAGAGACAAATTATCTAAATTAGAAATATCTGGTTTGGATAAAAACAATAGCAAAATAACGGAAAAAATAACTGTTAGTATTGGTTTATCAAATTATATAAGAAGTAAGCATATTAATTATAACCAATTAGTAAAATCGGCTGACAGCTGTTTATATAGAGCTAAAAATTCTGGTAGAAACCGAGTCGTGGCTAATTTTGACAATTAATATTTATTTTGCTATAATTCTCATATTAAAAAGTAAAACATCCCTTTTCCCTGTGGTGAATTACTAAAGTTAACAAAGAATAATATAAAAATATGATAGCTATTATTAAAACTGGCGGTAAGCAATATAAAGTTTCAGAAGGTACAAAAGTTAAAATTGAAAAATTAGAAGCTAATGTTGGTGATAAATTTACATTTGATTCTGTTTTACTTGTTTCTAATGAAGATGGATCTGATTTAAAAATAGGCGCTCCTGTTGTTTCTGGTGCTAAAGTAGAAGCTACTATTTCAAAACAAGATAGACATGAAAAAGTTAGAACTATTAAATATAAAAATAAAACTCATTTCAATAAAGAAAAAAATCATAGACAAGCTTATACAGAAGTAATTATTGAAAAAATAGTTGCATAATATAAAATAATCCGAAAATATCGGATTATTTTTTTATTTAATATTTATTATTGATGTTTATTGACTATTATGTTAGTGTTTAGTGATAATTTTATTGGAGGTACGAAATGTCTTTAATTCAAGAAATTGAGCCTTGTTCTATTGATTTAAGCACTGAACTTTTAGGTGCTTTTGGTAATCGTGATTTTGAAAAAGTTGCGGTTAAGCTTATTAAACTTTTTCAAAATGAAAATAAAAATTTTTCATCAAGTTTCAGTAGGGAAGATTTAAAAAAATGCGGTTTTTTAAATAATATAGACGATTGTCAGGGCTCTTATCCTATTAACTTAAAAATCATATTGGATTATTTTATTAAAGTTGGGTGTATAGAAGTAATTGAACAAGAATATTTTATTTCCAATAATTTTATAGAAAGAATAATTTCGTTTGTTAAAAAATAATATTTTTAACAAAAAAAGACGAGATAACGGTCTCGTCTTTTATAATTCAATTCTTCCAGATATTGAGTCACTTAATGTTATTTGATCCGCATATTCTATTTCTGAGCCTATTGGTAATCCTCTAGCAAATCTAGTCATTTTTATATTAAGTGGTTTTAATAATTTTGATATATATATTATAGTTGATTCTCCTTCTATTTTTGGATCAATACCAAATATAACTTCTTTTATTTTTTCTTTATTTTTTGAAATTCTATCTACTAGTTCTTGAATTTTTATTTTGTCCGGTGTAATTCCATTTAAAGTATCTATTAATCCATGTAATACATGATATTTACCTTTGAATTTATTTGTTTTTTCTATATTTGATATATCTTTTATTTGAGAAACTATACATATAATACTTGAATCTCTATTTTTATTTAAACATATATCACAATAATCATTTTCTGATATATTAAAACAAGCTTTACATAATTTTATATCTTTTATTTCCAATATAGCTTTACTTATTTCTTTTAATTCATTTTCACTCCTATTTAATAAATCAAAAGATATTTTCTCTGCTGTTTTTTGACCAATAGTAGGGAATGTATGTATTGTTTTTATTAAATTTTCTAATTTTTCTGGAAACATAATATAAAACATAAATTATCCCATTCTGGGATAAGATAATCTAACTCGCTTACGCTCGAAGATTATCTAAAAAACTAAAAACTAAATTGTTCTTGTTTTTTGTTGTATTATTTAAGTCCTGGAATATTTAATCCTTCCATTGTTTGCATCTTTTTTGCCATAACCATTTGTACTTTTTTAATAGATTCGTTTACTGCATCTTTTATTGCATTTTCTAATTTTTCTTTATTACCTAAAAGGTTTTGATCTATTATTTCAACTTTTTTTATTTCTTGATTTCCGTTAATTGTTACCTTTACTCCTGATTTTTCAGCATCTACAACTTCTAATTCAAGTTCTTTTTGTAATTTTTTTGCTTGATCTTTTAAATCTGTTATTTGTTTTAATTGAGAAAATAGAGACATATATTTTACGATAAGTTTATTAGAGTCTAGTTCTTAAATAATCACTAGTTAGTATATTGTAGCATTTAAATTAAAAACTGAAAAACTAAAAAATTCAAAACATATTTTAATTAGTTATCTCTAGTTTTTTAATTTAAAATTTATTTTATATCATCTAATGATATTGGTGTAATTTGATTTGTTGAAATTATTTCTAGTTTTTGAGGTTCTGATTTAATTTCTTTTTTTGATTTTATTTCTGTAATAGTTTCTATTGCTATATTTTCATTGTTTTCTTCTTCTTTTTGAGTATTACTATTTGTTATTTTATTTATATTTTCTATTGCTGCCCATATACAATTTTTACTAGAAGGAACTATTATTACGGCTTCATCACCAATTTCTCCTTTGTAATATGTTACAGAAGCTTTTTGAACTCTAAATACTTTTCCTTCTGCTAATACGGCAAATCCTTTATTAGCTTCATCTTTTATCAATGCACCAATTAATCTTGTTCTATCTATTTGTTCAATTTGTTTATATACAAATGTTCCATCCTTTTTTATTGTAAGTTTCATTTTAT
>JACCEE010116605.1_pt1 | contig 11553 bp, 9 predicted proteins | sample 7449931 | NCBI WGS metagenome assembly JACCEE01 (sample SAMN15323457, study PRJNA562643) | freshwater metagenome | isolation source: river surface water | place: USA:Blue River Watershed | collected 2017-08-19 | reverse complement strand
GACTGCAGCGGCGCAAACGACACCGAGGCCTGGTTGGTCTGCGTCAGCCCCGGGCTCTGGCGGCGCTGTACATTGCCCTCGTACTGCGAGGGGCGGCCGTAGCCATCGGTGGCCACGGGCTGGCCCAGGCCGGTGCTGTGCGCGGGCAGGTTCAGGATGGCGGGGTCACCATCGCCCGTGTCCCTGGCTTGCGCGGCCGCATGGCTGGCGGCGCTGCCCGCCATGGCGGCGGCAAAGGCGCTGCGGATGAAGTTGCGGCGCCCCTGCCTGCCCTCGGCGAACACGGTGCGCACGCCCGTGGCGTCAAGAAAATGCTCGGGTGCCTTGCGCAGCCGCCCGCGCTCTTGGCTGGCGGGTGCGGGCTGGGCCTGTATCTGGGCCATGGGGTTGTCCCTCCATATATTAGCGACCGCTGATGTTATCTACTATTGCGGTAGCGCAACCCAGGGTTTATGCGGTCGATGTAGCCAACCAGGTCATGGATTTCCCTGGATTCAGCGTATTCCCTGGGCCGTCAGCTGCAGCACGCGGGCGGCGCGCGCCGCTGCCGCGGCCGAGTGGGTGACCAGCACCAGCGCTGCACCATGCTCCCGGGTCTGGGCCAGCAGCAGATCCATGATGCGTGCCGCCGTGCCGGGGTCGAGGTTGCCGGTGGGCTCGTCGGCCAGCAGCAGGGCGGGGCGGTGCACCAGCGCGCGGGCAATGGCCACGCGCTGCAGCTGGCCGCCGCTGAGCTGGTGCGGCAGCCGGTCGCCCAGGCCGTCCAGCCCCACGGCGGCCAGCATCTGCCCGACGCGCGCGGCATCGGGGCGGCCCTGCAGCAGCAGCGGCAGGCCGACGTTCTGCGCCACGTCCAGGTGCGGCAGCACATGGAAGGCCTGGAACACAAAGCCCACATGGCTGCGCCGCCACAGCGCGCGCTGGGTATCGTCCAGCCTGCCCAGATCGACGCCCTGGTGCAGCACCTGGCCCGCGTCCCAGCGGTCCAGCCCCGCCAGGCAGTTGAGCAGCGTGGACTTGCCCACGCCCGAGTCACCGACGATGGCGACGAACTCACCCGCGTGCACCTCCAGGTGGACGTTCTCGAAGACGCTCTGTGCGCCGTAGCGCCGGGCCAGGCCGCGCACCTGCAGCAGTGGCGCGGCCCCGGTCATGCGCCGGTGCCGAGCACATGCGCGCAGACGGCGCGCACCAGTTGTGCGCCGGCGTCGGGCGCGTCACAGGCGATGGTGTGGCGCCCCGGCATGCCGCGCAGCCAGGTGATCTGGCGCTTGGCCAGCTGGCGCGTGGCGGCAATGCCGCGTTCGGGCAGGCTGGCCATGGGGTGCAGACCGTCCAGCGACTCCCAGGCCTGGCGATAGCCCACGCAGCGCATGCTGGGCAGGTCGGGGTGCAGGTCGCCGCGCGCGCGCAGGCGCAGCACCTCGTCGAGAAAGCCCGCCGCCAGCATGGCGTGAAAGCGCTGGGCGATGCGCTCGTGCAGCCAGGTGCGGTTCTCTGGTTCCAAGGAAAAAAGGCTTGTATCGCTTATGGGGCGGGCGTTATAAGCTTCTGTTTTGATAGTGTGAAAGCTCGACAGCGGCCGGCCCGAGACATGCCAGACCTCCAGCGCGCGCTGTATGCGCTGGCTGTCGCCGGGTGCCAGGCGTGCGGCCGTCTGCGGATCGACGCGCGCCAGCTCGGCGTGCATGCCGGCCCAGCCTATGGCTGCGGCCTGCTGTTCCAGGCGCGCGCGCACGGCGGGGTCGGCGGCCGGCATGTCGTCCAGGCCGTCCAGCAAGGCCTTGAAGTACAGCATGGTGCCGCCCACCAGCAGCGGCAGGGCGCCGCGCGCGCGGATCTCGGTGATCAGCCGCGTGGCGTCGCGCACGAACTCGGCCGCGCTGTAGGCCTGCAGGGGGTCGCGGATGTCGATCAGGTGGTGCGGCACGCGGGCCAGCTCATCGCGCGTGGGCTTGGCCGTGCCTATGTCCATGCCGCAATACACCAGGGCCGAATCGACGCTGATGATCTCCACCGGCAGCCGTGGCGCCAGCGCCTCGGCAATGGCGAAGGCCGCCGCCGTCTTGCCCGAGGCCGTGGGGCCGGCCAGGGCGATGGCGGGGATGGGGTCACGGTGCATCGGCGCTCTCCTGCGGGGCGTGGCGCTGCACCAGCGTCCAGGCAATGGCAGCCAGCAGCAGCGACCACAGGGCCACGCCCTGCACCAGCGGCCAGACGGTTCCGTCCAGCGCCCCGCCCAGCCAGCGGCCGATGGCAAAGGCCGCCAGCATCATCATGAAGCCATTGAGCGCCGATGCCACGCCAGCCGCCTGCGGAAACGGCCCCACTGCGCCCGATTGCCCGCAGGGCTGGTGGATGCCATGGCCCAGCATGAACAGGTAGAACGGCGGCAGCAGCGCCGCCACGCTGTGCCAGCCCAGGGCGGCGGCCAGCAGCATCAGCAGCCCGCCGCTGGCGCTCAACAACCCGGCAATGGCCACCGTGCGCTTCAGGCCATGGCGCGCCAGCAGGCGCCGGCACAGCAGCGTGCCCAGCAGGTAGGCCGCGGCGGTGGACAGCAGCGTCAGCCCGTACTGCGTGCGCGAGCTGCCCAGCACGTCCAGGTACACGAAGGACGAGGCCGCCAGAAAGGTGAACAGCCCGCCATAGCTGGCCGTGGTCAGCAGCGAGAAGGCCCAGAACGTGGGCGTGCGCAGCACCAGTGCCCAGGTGCGCACCAGCGTCGCCGGGTGCAGCGCCCGTGGGTTGCGCTGGCCCAGCGTCTCGGGCAGGCGCAGGGCCACCAGGGCCAGCGTGGCCACGGCATAGGCGGTGAGCACTAGCAGCGCCGCGCGCCAGCCCAGCCATTCGGTCAACAGGCCGCCCAGCGGGGCGCACAGACAGGCGATCAGCCCCAACCCGGTGAGCGCTTTGGACATGGCGCGCGCCCCCGCCAGCGGCGTGTACAGGTCGCGCACGATGGCGCGCGCGCACATCACCACCGCGCCCATGGCCAGGCCCTGGGCCGTGCGCCAGGCCACCAGCAGATCCATGGACGGCGCCAGCACTGCGCCCACAGAGGCCAGCGTGTACAGCGCCAGCCCGGCCAGCAGCACCGGCCGGCGGCCAAAGCGATCCGACAGCGGCCCCCATGCCAGCTGCGAGCAGCCAAAGGCCAGCAGCAGCGCCGACAGCGTGAGCTGGCCTGCGGCCACGTCCGCACCCAGGCCGCGCGTGAGCGCGGGCAGGGCGGGCAGGTACAGGTCGGTGGTGACGGGCTGGATGCTCAGCAGCAGGGCCAGCACCACGATGGCCAGGCCAGCGGGCACGGCCGGTGCCTGCTGCGCTCCTATGGCTGCGGACGGGACGGACATGATGCGCGCGAGGGTAGCAGAGTCTGATCGGCCGTGCAGGGCGTGCCAATACGATCAAAAATGGCTGCAGCGCACTGTAGTTAAGCGCAAACAGCTATTAATAATATAGTATGAATGGGCGCTGAAGAGGCGCTGTTCAGGGGGTGCAAGCTGCGGTGGGGCGTGCCGCGCGGCGGCTTTGCCACCGCTGGCGCACCGGGTTCACAGCGCCGCGCGCAGGCGTTCGGCGTAGCCGGCCAGCGTCTGGGCCGGCGGCTCCTGGCGCGGCCAGGTCAGGCCCAGGCCATCGCCCTCGTGGCGCGGCACCACATGCATGTGAAAGTGGGCCACGGTCTGCCAGCCCGGTATGCCATTGGCCTGCAGCAGGGTCAGGCCCGGCGGGTCGAAGCTGGCCTGTATGGCGCGCGCCACGCGGTGCGCGGTCTGCATCACGGCGGCGGCCTCTTCGGGTGTGGCGTCCAGCAGCGTGGCCGCGTGACGCCGGGTGGCCACGAGCACATGGCCCGGTGTGACCTGGCCGATGTCCATGAAGGCGATGGTCAGCGCGTCCTCGTACACCTTGGCGGCGGGGATGCTGCCCTGCACCAGTCGGCAAAAGATGCACTGGCCGGGTGGTGAGGTATCGACAAACATGGGCATGGGGGGCTTCTCCTTCTCGGTTCAGTTCGATCCTGGACAAAAACAAGGGGCACGCGGCCATCAGCCAGCGCGCCCCGTGCGCGAGAGCTTAAACCGGTCAGAAGCGGTGGCGTATGCCCACGCCGAAGCTGTTGCCTGTCGGTTGGCTGGTGATGCGGTCGTTCATGAACATGGCGTACACGTCGGTGCGCTTGGACAGGTAGTAGTCGTAGCCCACGGTGAAGGTCTTGCGATCCAGGTTGGAGGCCGACAGCTCGGTCTTGGCCCAGGACGCCAGCAGGCTGCCGCCGCCCAGCGGTGCGGATGCGCCAAGCTGCAGCGTCTTGGCCTTGTCCGGGCTGTTGTCGGCCTTGGTCTGGCCATAGCTCAGGTAGGGCTTGACCGCCTTGAAGTCATAGGCGGCGGCCAGCATCCAGTCCTTCTTGGTCGTGCCCAGGTAGGTGTTGGGAACCGCGGGGTTGCTGATCTGGTCGCGTTCGTAATAGCCCGTCACCGTCAGGGGGCCGCCAAAGTAGAAGAAGTTGGCGCCAATGTTCTTCTTGCCGTTGTCGCCCGGCTGCTCGCCAAACTGGTATTGCAGGTTGGCCTTGAAGCCGCCGATGTTGGGCGTGCTGTAGACGATCTGGTTGCTCCAGCCGGTGTCGGACGGCGTGGTGGCCTTCCAGTTCGAGGCGTTGAACAGCGGCACGTTCTTGTGCAGGATCAGTGGCGAGAACTCGAACGAGTCGCCCAGCGGATTGCCGATGACCGAGGGCAGGAAGTTGGGCGCCATCCAGCGGCCCAGCAGCACCGAGCCAAAACCGCCCGACAGGCTGACGTTGGCGTCGCGCGAGAAAAAGGTGTCCTTCGGAAAGCGCCCCTGGGTACCGTCATCGACCTGGATGAACGAGGTCAGCTGGAAGCTGGCCTTGAGGCCGCCGCCCAGGTCTTCCGTGCCCTTGAAGCCGAACCACGAGGTGGTCATGCCGCCGCTGTCGACGACCGACTTGCGCTTGGCGTCGCCGGCCATCTTCATGGAGCCGGCATACACATCCATCAGGCCGGTGACCTGGACGGAGGATTGGGCGTGGGCGCCGGCGGCGCACAGCGCGGCGGTGGCAAGGGCAATCAGCTTGTGGTTCATGGGTTTGTCTCCGGTGGGGCCTGGCATGGCTGGGTGCCTGCAGGCGATCCTGTGGGGGGTGTTGCACGGCGCCGGGCCTGGCGCAAGCGTGTCAGCGCGCCATTTTGGTGACGCGCCATCCATGTCGCCAGTTTTTTCGGCCGTACGGGTGCAGAGTGTTGCGTGTATACAAAAATGGCATGCAAAGAGCCGCATATTGTTGACGGCCGTGCTAACCCACTATTGATATTCCTCAAAGTGCAAAAGTGGGTATGCCGGCACAGTGGCGCCTATGTTCCCCATTCCGTCCTCAGACCAGTCCGTGCAGATCGAGGTGGCCACCGCGGGCGAAGTGCTGCGTCAGCGCCACCAGCAACCCGCCTCCGTGCTCTACCTGGACAGTGGCCGAGTGCTGCTGGGCGTGCGCGAGGACGGCGTGTTGCGCCACCAGCTCGGCGTGATCGAAGGGCCGTTCTGGCTCGACGCCGCCACGGCCCTGCTGGACCAGCCCTGCGCCGTGGACATGGTGGCCGACACGCGCGTGCAGTTGCGCCGCGTGCCGCTGGAGGACTTCAAGCGCAGCTTTGACGATCTGCCCGAGCCGGCGCAGGCCCTGCTGCGCGACATGGCCACCGGCTATTGCCAGCAAACCGAGCTGGCCGTCAGCCGCCTGGCGCAGGACGCCGAGGCGCGCTGCGCCCAATGGTTGCTGCGCCACGCGCACAACGCCGAGGATGGCGGCCTGCGCGTCACCCTGCACCAGCGCAAGCGTCTGATCGCCGCGCAACTGGGCATAGCGCCCGAGACCCTGTCGCGTGTGCTGCGCCACCTGCGCGAGCATGGCCTGATCACCGGCACCGGCAATGTGCTGAACCTGCCGCAGCCACGCGCGCTGCAGATGGTGGCGGGGTTTTAACCACCCCTGTCTTGCTTTCAGCAGGCAAAAGCGCTGAAACCCGGCGGTTTCAGCGCTTTTTGCATCTATTTGTTTCAAATATGACGTGCATTTGCCGCGTGTCAGGGTTTTCATCCGTGGCTCACAGGGTTCCACCCAAGCCGGGCCATGGAGGCGCTGCGTATATTGGCCCGAGGTCATTTTCTCGCCCGCCCATATGCAGCGCTTCACCTTCCATCTGCTTGCCACAGGCGCTTCAAAAGCGGAGTGGGTATGAACTTGCCTGCGCATCAACCCGCGGCGTGGGAGCCGGAGGCTGAGGAATCGACGGCCTCGGGCTGGTTCCCCGGGCCGCTGGTGCGCAAGCTGCTTCTGGTGGCGCTGGCCGCCATTGCGCTGTCTGGCTCGCTTGCTGCCTGGTGGGTCTCGCATGCCATGGGCCAGGAGGCCATGGACAGGCTGGTGAGCCAGCAGAACGACGAGGTGGAGTTGGTCGCGCGCCTGCTGGCGAGCAAGATCGAGCAGAGCCAGAAGGTGCTGTCCACCGTGGCCGAGGGCATCACGCCGGAGATACTTGAATCGCCCGCGTCGCTGGGCTGGCTGCTGCAGCAGGGCCTGCCGGCGGTGCGCTTCTTCGATGCCATCCAGGTGGCGCGCAAGGACGGCACCCTGAGCGTGAATCTGCGCTATGGCCGGCTGGCCAAGGCCTCGGATCTCGACCCCACCGAGCGCGACTACCTGGTGCGCACCCTGGTCAACGGCAAGCCGCTGGTGTCGGGCCTGATCGGCAATAGCCCGACCGATGCGCGTGTGATGTTCACCATGCCGCTGCTGCGCGGCGAGGGGCGGGTCATGGGCGTCGTGTCGGGCGTGCTGCGGCTGCAGTCGCAGGGCTTGCTGCCGCATTCGCTGTCGTTGCCGGAACGCAGCGATTCACGGCTGGTCATTTTCACGCGCGACGGGGTCATCCTGTCGCACCCGAATCTGGAGCGTGTGCTGGGCCAGGTGAGCGATGAGCCCGGCCTGGCCCAGGCCTATGCCGATTGGCGCGCTGCCGGGCAAACATTCGCGGGTGGCGCGGCCGCGCAGCCGCAGGCCGATCATGTGGTCAGCCTGGCCGGCGTGCCCATGCCGCAGTGGATGGTGGCGCGGGTCAGCGACGCCCAGTCCATGTTGGCGCCGTTGCAGCAGGCCCAGCGCCGCGCCTGGGGGCAGGTGGCGGTGGCCGCGGGCGGCGTCTGCCTGCTGGCCACGCTGTTCATGCTGTGGCTGGCGCGGCCGTTGACGCTGCTGCGCCTGCGCGTACGGGCGGCGCTGGAGGCCGACGAGCGCCCGGCCTCGACCGCCGAGGGGGCTGACGAACCCTGGCCCCGCTCCAGCGGTGAAGTGGACGATGTGGTGCGCGTGTGTACCCGGCTGCTGGAGGGCCGGCGCAAGTCCCAGCGGGGCGCGGACACCCTGGTGCGCCAGCTGCAGGCGGTGCTGGAGCATGTGCCGCTGGGCATTGCGGTCACGCGTGCCGAGCAGGTGGAGGTGGTGAGCCAGCAGGTTTGCCGCCTGCTGGGCTATGCGCCACAGGAGTTGCAGGGGCGCAACCTGATCGACCTGCTGGCCCCGCATGAGGATGGGCTGGATACGGCCCAGCAGGTGCATGAGGCGTTTGCCGCGCATGGCGCGTTTGACGGTGAACTGCCCCTGCTGCGCAAGGACGGCAGCGTCTTGTGGGGCCATGTGCGAGGCCAGCTGGTGCAGCCCGGCGAGCCCGGGCGCGGCGTGGTCTGGACCGTGCAGGATTGCACCGCCGAGCGTGAGGCGCGCGCGCAGCAGGCCTGGGAGAGCAGCCACGATGCGCTGACCCAGCTGCTCGACCATGGCGAGTTCGAGCGCCGCCTTCGGGTGCTGCTGGCCGAGCGGGCCCAGCGCGCGGCGCAAGCGGGCGCGCTGGCGCCGGAGCAGGGCGTGCTGCTGTTCATGGACGTGGATCATTTCACCGTGGTCAATGATCTGGCGGGCCGGGCCGTGGCTGACGATGTGCTGCGCCGCCTGGCACGCCTGCTGGAGGCCGAGGTCCAGCGCAGTGGCTGGGCGGCGCGCCTGGGTGGTGATGAATTCGCCGTGCTGCTGCCCGCCAGCAGCCTGGCCAATGGCCAGGCCGTGGCCGAGCGTTTGCGTGCCACGGTGCGGGCCTGGGAGCCCGCCTACCAGGGGCGCAGCTTCACGCTGGGCCTGAGCATAGGCCTGGTGCCGCTGGCGCCGGGGCTGCGCGACGCGGCCGCCGTGCTGCACGCGGCCGACATGGCCTGCTACGAGGCCCAGTGTGCCGGGCGCAACCGCGTCCACCTGGGAGCGGTGCGCGTTCGCGCGTGATGCACGATGCTGCGGCGCGGGGGGGGCTGTGCCGGAGCGTTGATACTATTAAATAAATAGCTATCAGCACGCATTGGGGAAGCGCTATATGCCTTTTTCATTCAAAATCGCAAGACAAAAAACTAGGAGACAATCTCGGCATGAATCCACCCCCCCAATCTGATGCCGCCGCCATGCCCACGCGGGCGGCGCCGCGGCTGCAGTTGGCGGGCATCACCAAGCGCTACCCGGCCGTGCTGGCCAACGACGCCATATCGCTCACCGTGCAGCCCGGCGAGGTGCATGCCGTGCTGGGCGAGAACGGCGCCGGCAAGTCCACCTTGATGAAGATCATCTACGGCGCCGTCAAGCCCGACGCCGGGCAGATGCTGTTCGACGGCCGGCCCGTGCAGGTGAAGAACCCACAGGAGGCGCGCCAGCTCGGCATTGCCATGGTGTTCCAGCATTTCAGCCTGTTCGACACCCTGACCGTGGCCGAGAACGTCTGGCTGGGCCAGGACAGGCGCCTGCCACTGGCCGAGGTGGCGCGCCGCATCAGCGCCACGGCGGCCGAGTACGGGCTGGACATTGACCCGCAGCGGCCCGTGCACACCCTCTCGGTGGGCGAGATGCAGCGCGTGGAGATCATCCGTGCGCTGCTCACCGCGCCCAGGCTGCTGATCCTGGACGAGCCCACTTCGGTGCTCACGCCGCAGGCCGTGGACAAGCTCTTCGTGGTGCTGAGAAAGCTGGCCAGCGAGGGCTGCTCCATCCTCTACATCAGCCACAAGCTGCACGAGATCCGCGAGCTGTGCAGCGCCTGCACGGTGATGCGCGCGGGCAAGGTGACGGGCGTGTGCAACCCGGCGCAGGAGTCCAACGCCTCGCTGTCGCGCCTGATGATTGGCGCCGAGCCGCCACGGCTGACGCACCGCGCGCTGAGCGCGGGCGAAGTGGTGCTGCACACGCGCAACCTGAGCTTGCCGGCCACCGACCCGTTTGGCGTGCCGCTGCTGGCCATCGACCTGGATGTGCGCGCCGGCGAGGTGGTGGGCATTGCCGGCATCTCGGGCAACGGGCAGAAGGAGCTGCTCTACGCGCTGTCGGGCGAAGACCAGCGCGCGCAACCGGCCATGGTGCAACTGGCGGGCAAGAACGCCGGCCGCCTGAGCCCGCGGCGCCGGCGCGCCCTGGGCCTGCACTTCGTGCCCGAGGAGCGCCTGGGCCGTGGCGCCGTGCCCAGCATGAGCCTGGCGCACAACCTGCTGCTCACGCGCGGCAACGCGGTGGGCCGGGGCGGCTGGCTGCGCATGGGGCAGCTGCAGCACCAGGCGCGCGCCATCATCGAGCGCTTCCATGTCAAGGCCGGTGGGCCGAATGCGCCGGCCCAGTCGCTGTCGGGCGGCAACCTGCAGAAGTTCATCGTCGGCCGCGAGATCGACGCCGCGCCCAGGCTGCTCATCGTCAGCCAGCCCACCTGGGGCGTGGACGTGGGCGCGGCGGCGCAGATCCGTGGCGAAATACTGCAGCTGCGCGACAAGGGCTGCGCGGTGCTGGTCATCAGCGAGGAGTTGGACGAATTGTTCGAGATCTGTGACCGCCTGCATGTGCTGGCCAAGGGGCGGCTGTCGCCCAGCGTGCCGCGTGCCGAGGCGACGGTGGCGCGCATAGGCGAATGGATGAGCGGCCTGTGGCATGCCGATGTGCAGCAGCACCTGGGCGCTGGCGGCGCAGATCAGGGGGGCGGCCATGCTCAAGCTTGAGGCGCGGCCCCAGGCCTCGCGCCTGTGGGCCTATGGCTCGCCGTTGCTGGCGCTGGCGATCACGGTGCTGATCGGCGTGGCCCTGTTTGCGGCGCTGGGCAAGGACCCCCTGCGCGGCCTGCAGGTGTTCTTCTGGGAGCCCATCAAGTCGCCCTACGCGCTGGGCGAGCTGGCGCTGAAGGCCACGCCGTTGCTGCTGATCGCGCTGGGGCTGGCGGTGTGCTTTCGCTCCAATGTCTGGAACATCGGTGCCGAGGGGCAGTTCGTCATCGGCGCCGTGGCCGCCGGGGGCGTGGCGCTGCTGGCCGACAAGGGCACGGGGCCGTGGATCGTGCCTGCGATCCTGGTGGCGGGTGTGCTTGGCGGCATGGCCTGGGCGGGCATCACGGCGCTCTTGCGCGACCGCTTCAATGCCAACGAGATCCTGGTCAGCCTGATGCTGGTCTATGTGGCCACGCTGCTGCTCGGCTACCTGGTCTATGGGCCGTGGAAGGACCCGATGGGCTACAACTTTCCGCAGACCAAGATGTTCGAGCGCGTGACGCAGATGCCCAAGCTGTTCGCCGGCTCGCGCGTGACCATCGGCCTGCCGCTGGCGCTCATCGGCGTGGCGCTGCTGTGGGCCTTTCTGTTTCGCACGCGCGCCGGCTTTGCGCTGCAGGTGGGCGGGCTGGCGCCGGCGGCGGCGCGCTACGCGGGCTTTTCGTCGCGGCGCGCGCTGTGGACGGCGCTCTTGATATCGGGCGGCACGGCCGGCCTGGCCGGCGCGCTGGATGTGGCCGGGCCGATCGGCCAGCTCACACCCTTTGTGCCGGCGGGCTACGGCTTTGCGGCCATCATCGTGGCCTTCGTGGGGCGACTGCACCCGGTGGGCATGGTGTTTTCGGCCCTGCTGATGAGCATGTTCTACATCGGCGGCGAGCTGGCGCAGTCGCGCCTGGGCCTGCCCAAATCGCTGACCGGCGTGTTCCAGGGCCTGCTGCTGTTCACGCTGCTGGCCTGCGACACGCTGATCGCCTACCGCCTGCGCTGGGTGGCTTCGCAAAAGGGGCTGGCTTGATGGAATCGTACGCATTGCTGCTGGGCAGCACGCTGAGCGCCGGCACCGTGCTGGCCATTGCCGCCCTGGGCCTCTTGATCAACGAAAAATCCGGCATCGTGAATCTGGGGGCCGAGGGCATGATGCTGTGCGCCGCCATCGCCGCCTTTGCCACCGTGGTGCATACCGGCAGCTTTGCGCTGGGCCTGCTGGCCGGCATGGCCGCGGGCGCGCTGCTGGCGGCGCTGTTTGGCTGGCTGGTGATCTGGCTGGGCACCAACCAGTACGCCACGGGGCTGGCGCTGTCGTTGTTTGGCGTGGGTTTTTCGGCCTTTGTGGGCATCAGCTATGTGCAGGCCAAGCGGCCGGATACGCCCAAGTTCTCCTGGCCGGTGCTGGGGGATCTGCCGGTG
>JACCEE011797887.1_pt1 | contig 11554 bp, 10 predicted proteins | sample 7449931 | NCBI WGS metagenome assembly JACCEE01 (sample SAMN15323457, study PRJNA562643) | freshwater metagenome | isolation source: river surface water | place: USA:Blue River Watershed | collected 2017-08-19 | reverse complement strand
ATTACTGCTGGCAATACCAATAGTGCATTTGCAATAGACCCCGCGACCGGTGCTATTACTGTTAATAGTAAGGTAGCGCTCGATCGTGAAGCAGTTAGCTCGTTCAGCCTTTCGGTGACAGTAAGCGATGGATTACATACTTCTGCCGCCGAAACGGTAACGATCAACCTGACCGATGTTAATGATGTGGTTCCTGTAATTACAGCTGTTCTACCAATCTCTATCGACGAGAATTTAGCGAATGGCACAGTAGTAGGAACCATTGTTGCTACCGATGGTGATGTTACTCCAACAACCTTTAGTTGGTCTGTTTCTGCAGGTAAGAGAGCTAACGCCTTTGCCATTGATCCTGCAACAGGAGCTATTACTGTTAACCAATCGTCGGCACTCGATTTTGAAACCATTCCAACCTTAACCCTTTCGGTAACGGTAAGCGATGGCGTAAACACCTCTGCTGTAGAGACCATAACTATCAATCTGAACAACCTTAACGATAATACTCCGGAGATTACCTCTACCTCGTTCGAAATTGATGAGAACTCTCCAAAGGATTTCGTTGTAGGTAAAGTTGAGACTACCGATATGGATGGTAACCTAAATGCGTTGACCGTAACAATAAAGAGTGGAAACACCGGCGATGCATTTGCTTACGACAACGCTACGGGCAACTTGGTTGTAAATACCGTTGCAGCAGTTGACTTTGAGGTGAATCCGGTATTTAACCTCGAACTTGAAGTTAGCGACGGAACCCTTTCCAGCACCAAGACGGTTCAGGTTAAGCTTAAGGACGTTGTGGAGACTGGTGTAAACGAACAGCTGTTTAGCACAATTAGCGCTTATCCAAATCCATGTTCCGGTTCGCTGTTTATCGAAATACCGGTTTCAGTAGTAATTTCTGATATTACTATTACCGATGTAAACGGTAAGCAAGTTTACAGTGAGCAACCTTCGGCTGCTACCGGTAAGCATACGCTCAATATGGATGCTTTGCCTCAAGGTATCTACTTTGTGGTGCTGCAAGGCAACGGTGCAAAGAAGATTCTTCGCATTGTAAAGCAGTAGGCCTATAGCCGAATGGCTATGATAAACAAGTAAAAAACTCCGATCGTCGAAAGATGGTCGGAGTTTTTTGTTTTATGGAATTGATGCGCTTCTTGGCGAAGCTTCGAAACACAGGGCTACAGTCTATAGCCTAATACCTACAGCCTATACTAAATCTCCTCTCCGGCAATGCGGCGGTTGCGAAACTCTGTAGCGCGATCTTTTACCTCCTTGTCGATGCTTGAGTATGCCTGTTGGAACTCATCGATGGGGCAGTCTACATACTTTTCCGGCATTTTGCAATCAATTAGGAGCTCAACGTTTTCGCAAATAGTTTTGAAGTATTCATATTCGTCCCTAATAATCATGGCGTATACTATCCACTCATCGGGGTTGAGATTTTCAATTTCCTTGTAATACTTAAAGATATAGGTTTGCACCAAATCTACAAATTCGAACTTTCGCTTCTCTTCCCAGTTAAAGAACTCCAACAGGCTTGCATTTTCGCTGTCGCGATATTGCTCCCATTCGGCATCGCTAATCCAGGTGTAGTCGGGCCGCGTCGATTCGTCGATGGTGTCGGGGGTTTTGGGTTTTCCGTAGAAGTCGCGCCACTTGTCTATGTCAGGAAAGGAATCGCGAATGTTCTTACCTGCTTTTTGGTTTAGCCAGAGATGGTATATCTTAATGAGTATGGCATCGCACGTAAGGGTTGGTAGATCGTCCAGATATTCAAGGACAGCAGGTCGTTGTTCGGTTCGAAACACCGGATAATGCTTAAGCATTAACTCGTGCATAGCAGGATCAAGGTGCTTTAATATCTTTCGATAAATGCTGAAAAGAAAGTGAAATGTGTCGTAATACTCCTTCAGAAAGTCAACAAGCTCTTTTGGAAAATTCCTTTGGTTTTGGCTGAACCACGCATCAAAATTCGGATCCCCCTCTTGGTCGTATAGCATATGGCGTCAAGTTTTTGGTTAGTAGAGCGGTTTCTCTAAAATAACACTTCTGAAAAAAAAGAGTTCACTAAAAACAACGGCTGTTGTTGGGCATTTGTTGCATTGATTTATAGCGTATTAATTGCTGCGTGCATACTATTACATCACGGGTTAATTTTGTTTCTAATTTACTATTTCTGTCAAATAATCGATGCACTAAAGCAGTGAAAAGCCGACCTATTTTTTCTGACCAGCGTGACCGGTCTAGTTCAGAGTATTAATTAACCTGCTAGTAATCAACCTTCTTTTTGCCGCTCTTCTTTTCGCTGGCAATATTCTACTTCCCACAGCTCATCTTTTATATACATGATTTTCTCCGCAAGGTCATATGAAGAAAGTTCTAGGTACTGTAATGGAAGACCGTAATCAATGAATGACTCTACCAGCCAGCAGCGATCTTGGTATTCCCTATACACGTTGTGTAATATCAAGGCGTAAATGATCCACTCGTCGGGGTTGAGGTTTTCGAGTTCGGAGTAGTGGCTAAATACTACGCTCTGCAACGCATCAAAAAACTCAACTCGTGGGGTATTCTCTTCATCAAACTCTTCTTGAATTTCAATATTCACCTCTCTAACACGTTCTGCCCACTCCTCGTCGCTAAGGTCGGGTAGTGCACCTCGGTATTCTTCTCTCATAAACTGGGGTTGTGCAGGACGACCATAGTGCTTTACGTAAAAATCAAAGGGGTTATATTTTTCACGAACATTTACTCCGCTCTTTTGATCATAAACTAGCTTGAAAAGTTCAAACAGAAACAACGAGGCTATATCTGGGGCAATCGCCTCAATTTTTTCCACGATGGGAGGTCGCATCTCATCATCAAACAGGGAATAATGCTTTGGTAAAAGCAAGTTGATGGCGTGGATTAGGGGACTAATTGTTTTACTGTAAGTATCATATAATATGGATAGATCGAGGGTGTAGCGTTCACTATCGTCTACTAGCTCTCGTGGCAGGTCAGTTTCATGGTCGTGAAACCACTTTTCGAAATCGCTCTCAATGAAATCGTCATCATCATCATCGTCGTCTTCCTCGAACATCGCTTCCCCGATTAAGATTAACAACCGGAACAATTTCAAAAAAAAGATTATTCGAGTCAAGAAAAATCGTAGAAAAAATAAAAGGGGCTAATGCCCCTTTTTTCTATTTTTCCTTCCAATCCCCATTCTCCTTAATGAGGTTTATGAGTTCTTCCAGCGCATCGGTCTGAGGAATATTTCTCTTTATCAGCTCTTTTCGCTTGTAAAGGTTAATCTTTCCGGGTCCGGCACCCACGTATCCGTAGTCAGCATCGGCCATTTCGCCGGGACCGTTCACAATGCACCCCATTATGCCAATCTTCAACCCTTTGAGATGGCAGGTGCGAGCCTTGATTAATCCGGCTGTTTGCTGAAGGTTATAAAGCGTTCGTCCGCAACCGGGGCACGATATGTATTCGGTTTTGGTGGTGCGCACTCGAGCTGCCTGCAGAATGTCGAAGGCGGTAGTTGTAGCCTCTTCAAACGGAATGTTGGGCGCGTTGAGGAATATTCCATCGCCAACGCCGTCGAGCAGTAGGGAGCCAAAGTCGGCAGCTGCCTGCAGCTGTACGGTTTCAATGTCGTCGCTCAGGTAGGTGTTTTTTAGGATAGTAGGGTTAAACGCTCCTGCCTCGCGAAGACGGAAGGCCATGGACCGAAACTCGGCAACGGGGTTTGTGGAGGTGGCTCTGAGCACCATCACCAAGGTTGGATTCTCTTTTATTGCAGCAATAAGCGTATCGGTTAACTCCGCATGGTCAACTTCAAGCAGTGCTTGCCCTTTGTGGTTTCCAACCGACTTGGCGTTGAGGAGAACAATCTCTTGGTCGGTTGCTTTTTCTTGAGGGATAACAACTCTTGAAGCATTAAGTATTTCGGAAGAAACACTTTCGGAGCAGAGAAATAGGTCGGGTAGGGGTGCGCCTGCCAGAATTTCGTTTAAGTCGAGTATGGTAGCTTCCGGATTTTCTGCAGCAGTTAAATCGGCCATCACCACCGGAGGTGTGTTGCCACCAATCCATCCAAGGTTGCTGCTTGTGCTGCGCGCGTAGGTGTATGGGTCAATGGGAACTACCTTTGAAATAATAAGGTTCGAAGGGGCTTCACGTTTTTCGAAATGGGCTACCAGTTTTCGGGCAACCGGAATTTCGAATTCGGGTTCTTCGGTAAGCGATACGCGAATGGTATCGCCAATGCCATCGGACAAAAGAGTACCGATTCCCACCGCCGATTTAATTCGCCCCTCACGGCTATTCCCTGCTTCGGTTACACCAAGGTGAAGCGGATAGTGCATGCCTTCCTCTTCCATACGAGCAACCAGTAGTCGCACCGATTGCACCATCACCCGAGTGTTGCTGCTTTTCATCGATATGGCTAGGTTATGGAAGTTTTCGTCTTTAAATATTCGAAGAAACTCCAGCGCCGACTCCACCATTCCGGTTGGAGTGTCGCCAAAGCGGCTTACCATACGCTCGGATAGAGAACCGTGGTTTACGCCAATGCGAACAGCGGTATTGTTTGCTTTGCAGATAGCGATGAACGATTTTACCGCAGCCACAACTCGTGCGTGACCCTCGGCCAACTCCGCATCGGTATAGGTTTCGCCCTCGGGACGGCGCTCGGCAAAGTTTCCGGGGTTTATGCGAACCTTTTCAACGTTATGTGCTGCAACTTCAGCTGCTTTGGGGTTGAAGTGGATATCGGCAACCAACGGAAAGGTAAACCCTTTTTCGGTGAGCAGGTTTCTAATGTGAGCAAGGTTTTCGGCCTCCTGAACACCTTGTGCTGTAATGCGAACATAGCTTCCTCCAGCCTCAAATATTCGAATGCACTGAGCCACGGTAGCCTCGGTGTCGAGGGTGTTGGTGGTGGTCATGGATTGAACGCGTATGGGGTTGGTTCCTCCCAGGGGAGTGTTCCCAACAGCCACTTCAGCAGATTTTCTGCGTTGGTAGGCGAAGAGGTCTTTACAGTAGTTCATTGCAATTGCCTTGATTACTCTGCAAAGTAAGTTTTTTTTGAGATTAGAAGCCCCTATTTCTGATTCAAATAATTGAAGCCGGATGGAATCCGATTAAATATGGTTGTTTCGACTTCATGGACTATAGGCTGGCGGAGATGCTTACAATAAGAGCAAAGCAAATGGCGATAAACCGATTCTGAAGCTCCTCGGAGTAGAGGAATTGTTGGGCTATTGCATTCATGGCTGTCGTATTTTAGTGAATATCCTGTTTGCTATTAATACATCTCAGCCGAAAAACACCCTACTTACAAATGCTCACGCAATGCATATATGGTTATATTTATTGCAACTAGAGCACATTATAACAATGGAAGCACAACCAATATGAAAAATTCTTAACTTGGGATAGTTTTTCAACCGGATCGTTTCACAGGTATTGTAAACAGATAGAATATGAAACATATAATTGTCCCCATCGATTTTTCCAAGGACTCCTTGAATGGTTTAAAGGTGGCGGTAATCCTCTCAAAAAAAATGACATGCCATGTTCAAATGGTTTATGTTCATGATAAAACGCGGGATCATGCACGTTTCAACTTAGTGGAAGAGCGTAATACGGCTAAAGAGAAGTTTGAGAAGCTAACGCACGAATATGCCCCTAAGCTAGGTAACGGCTCGCGTCTTAGCTATATAATAAAGAAAGGTAAAGTCTTTAAGGAGGTTGTTGGGCAAGCCGAGGCGTTTGAGGACTCAATGATTGTTTGCTCCACGCATGGTGCTTCCGGATTTGAAGCACTATTCATTGGAAGCAATGCCTTTAGGATTGTTACAGCCACCGATTGCCCGGTTATTACTATTCGACATGGAGGCTTTCATAAGGACATTAAGCGAATTGTTTTGCCAATTGATATCACAGCCGATTCGAGGCAGAAAGTGCCGTTAACAGCAGAGTTGGCACAACTCTTTGATGCCGAGGTTCATGTTGTTGGAGTTACCTCTTGGGGTGCCGAAGATATTGAAGCAAAGGTTAAGGCTTATGCACATCAGGTTTATGAATATCTTGAAGCCAACAAGATTAAGGTTGTTAAGGAATACCTTCAAGGTGATAACATTACGGATGTAGTGCTTGCTTATGCACAAAAGGTTGAAGCTGATCTAATCAGTATAATGAGCGAACAATCGATTAGCTTAAGCAACTTTGTATTGGGCAGCTATGCACAGCAGATGCTAAATAAATCAAATGTTCCTGTATTGATCATTCATCCCAAGGAGGTTTTTGTTATGGGTAGCTTTCGAACACAGGGTTCGGCATATTAACGATGGTTAAAGCTTTGTCACAAAAGCATCAGGATAATCTTTCTTTACAAGCATTAGGAGAGCCGTTGCGCTCTCCTCGCTTTTTTCGGGACCAATCAAAAGACGATAAACCTTTTTCTCGGAATTGGTGGCCACATACACCAAAATAGGTTTGTTGTAGGTTAGCCTGATTGTATTCGCCATTTGCATTAGATTTCCTGCCTCACCAAAGCTTCCAAGCTGCACGGCCCAACCCTTAGTTTCTGCAAGTTTCACATCCAGCTGATAGAGTTCTCGAGGAGTATCTTCACTCTCTGGTTCAGAAACGGGAACGGCAGGATCGACCTCCTCTTTTAAGGCTTCAATTCGAACTTGTGCTGTTCCGGCGGCAATCATTCCCAATTTTTTGGCCGCAGCGTATGAGACATCAATTATCCGCTTCTTGGTAGATGGGCCTCGGTCGTTTATTCTTACGGTTACACTTTTGCCGTTATCCAAGTTTGTAACCTTCACCATTGTTCCAAATGCTAAGGTTGGATGTGCCGCTGTAAGCTTATGCTTCGAGAATCGTTCTCCACTTGAGGTGCGTCGGCCATGAAGTTCGCGTCCGTAGTAGGAGGCGGTTCCTTCCTGTGTGTAGGTTTCTTGGCTGTAAACTTCGAGAACACCAAATAGAGTTGCTGCAAGAATGGTAATAAAGAGTCTCATTCAATAGAGTTTTGGTGCCCCTAAAGTTATTTGCAATTGCAAGAATTGCAACCTTTATTCTGACGACGTCGATAGAATTCCTTTATTTTACTGGAAGGCAGAAACAAAATAGCCCGAATATGGTTCGGGCTATTTTGTTGTAATGTAGCGTTGTATCTACTTAAAGCGATACATAATACCAACAAACACACCTAATCCGGTTTCTTGCGATTCAGCAGGTGCAATGTCTGCAGCCGGATTATAAAGGTGTGAAAGACCGTAGTAGTAACGAACTTCACCCTGAACTGCTATAGGTCCAAGATGCACGTTCACTCCGGGTCCTCCCGTTAGGCCATACTGAAAGCGTCGGTCGTAAGTCTTTATAAACTTGATGTCTGTTGTGGTCGTTACTCCTTGGTAAGTAATCTCCTCCGTTTGGTTGAGAACATAGCCAAAGTATGGACCAACGTTAAGAAGCAGAGAAACCCCTTTGTAAGATATTCGTGCTTGGCTCATTATTGGTAGTTCAACCATTTGCTGCGTTAACTTATATGCTGAATCGCCAACCATATACTTGCCTCCACGTTGAGTTAACGCGGCTTCAATTTGAACGCCCAAATACTTTTGGCCAAAACAGGTAAAAACTAGGCCGTAGTTTGCATTGGCAACATTTGAAGACTTTCTGTCGGGTTTAAAACTCCTACTCGAAGTTAGAAAACCACCCCTAACACCAACCTCCATCTGGGCTGTTGCTACAGATATTGTGCTTACTATGAGTGTTACAAGGATGAGGTATCTCTTCATTATATTTTCTTTCTGATGATGGATTAGCTATTTGTTTACCGGGCCAATTTTTGATTCTATCGACTCAATTTTCTGGTCCATGCGACATTCGTTACCTCGCTTGATGTCCATTGTAAGCGAAAGGTAAACTCTTTCGGAGTGTGGCTCAAGAATTTGGTACGATTCGTGAATTATGGCTAAGGCTTCTTCCATTGTGTTTGTTTCCACAATTGTACTCATGGGAGTTAGCTTATAGCGAACCCCTTTGTCCTTAATGTTTTCAATTACCTTACTGACGTATTCCGAAACACTGGTTCCTTTGTCCGTTGGAAATATGGCGAAACTAAGCATTACCGACATCGTAATCAAATTATTGGTTAAGGATTTTCTTTAGATCGATTTCGATTTCGTTCTCCCAGTTCTTCTTAACAACAAAGGTTCCTTTCTCGCTTGCTTGCTTGTATATCTTCACCATTTCGGGTTGAATTCGCTTTACTAAGTTACCGCTATCCCACTGCAGGTTACCGTTGTCATCGTAGATTATTCTTACCATGTAGCTGCTTGCAGGAATATAATCTACGGTTAAGGTTGTGCTATTTTTTAGAGGGAATTCCTTATACAATCCACCTGTTGAGGTAAGTAGTTGGAGAATAACAGGATTCACAAGATTTGTCACCTTAAACACAATTGTGCCAAACTCCTCTTTTTTAGCAACATTGATCCTTCCAACAATAGTATCGTTCATAAGTCCCGTGGCCGAGGTAAATGCTCCAGGCAAAATTGTATAGAAGTATGTAGAACCCTCTTTCCAACTTACGTTCAGGCTATATCCTAATGGCTTGCTGGTCTTTTCGATAGTAAATGGTTGTTTCGTAGAATCAGTTTCCGATTTTGCAGAAAGAGAAAATTTGGTTGGATCGATACTTACGGGAGGAGAACTGAATCCTAACAAAACACCGGTAGCAGGAACAACACCATCGGTTATGCCGGTGAAAGTTGGATTAAAAACAGCAGGTTTAGGTTGCTTCTTGTTGTTTGCTTTTGGTTCGGCCACCGCCTTAAAGTAAAAATCAAGTACATCAGATTTATACTCGAGAAGTCGATCCTTACCGGTTTCTAAGTAGGTAACCATTGCCTTAATCGTATCCTTCTTTATAATGGCTGGATTTATTATCCAAAACGTTACAGTGTCTTTGTTTTTTGAACTTTCTACAATGTAATCACCTGCACTATACTCAGGAATTATCATCTTTGGGAGTTCAGGATTAGGTTTACTAAAGACCATTTTTAATAAATCGGCTTTTGGACGGGAGAATTCTAGAAGGGTAAGGTTCACCGACTCTTCTAAAAATAAACGAACCTCAGGTAACTTTTCGGAGCCGGTTGATCTGTTTATAGTATCAATAGGTTGCCTTGCTTTAGCCTGAATAGGGCTACTCGAAAAACCTACCAGTTCCGCGTTTTGTTCATAGCGAAGGTTGTCGTTTTTATCCGCTACAGCTACGAGTTTATATTTTCCGGCAGGAACGTTAGGTACACGGAAGAACCCACTACTTTCGGGGAAGGCGTAGTAACTTGGAGCAGAAAGGTATGGTAACGAATCGTTTTCTTCTTTGTAAAGCATAACCTTTACGTTTTCCGGAACCTTTTGTGTGTATGCATCAAAGAGGTATCCTTCCACAGCTAAGGTATCCAACCTTGAACCGGTTGAAAAAACCAGCTGTAGGTCTTTGATTGGGTTACCCTCGTTGTTATCCACAACGGAATTTCCAAAACCAAATGTATAGGTTGTATTAGCGGCAAGCAGGTTTTCCAACTTAACAACAACCGACTTGCCTTTAGGCATTGGAAAGGATTTAACTTCCAACGGAGGTGAAACAAAGAACTGTTTTGCTGGGTCTTTCAACGCTATATATTCGCTGAAGGTTAGTTTTATCTCTTTTTCGGTGAATCCGGTTTGATACATTTTAGGTGTGCTCGATAGAAGCACCGGAGGAATAGTATCTTTATCGCCACCGCTAATGGTACCAATGCTTGCACAACGTGGCAGGGATAGAATAATGGCACTTGAGGCCAATACTAGTAATAGAAGCTTTCTCAATGTATTCATCGTTTATACAGAGGCAAAGTTAAAAAGTTTGCGTCAAACCACACAGTTACCATTAACTTAAAGTTTGAGAATCTAAATTGTGCTAACTTTAAGGCCAAAATAAAACGAATAACTATGTTCTCTGGAATTGTAGAAGCAGCAGCACCGGTAGTTAAGCTGGAGCACGATCAGGACAACCTCCATATTACCATGGAGTGCCCATTCACCAACGAGTTGAAGATTGATCAAAGCATTGCGCACAACGGTGTGTGCCTTACTGTTGTTAAAAAAGAAGGAAATAACTACACGGTTACTGCTATCAAGGAGACTCTTCTTAAGACGAACCTTGGCCAGCTTAAGGTTGGAGATAAGGTGAACTTGGAGCGTAGCATGAAGATTGAAAGCCTACTCGACGGGCACTTGGTTCAAGGCCACGTTGATCAAACTGCAGTTTGCGCAAAGGTGGAGGAGGTAAACGGAAGCTGGTATTTTACCTTTGAGTATGAGCCTACGCTTGATGGAAACATTACGGTGGAGAAGGGGTCGATATCTGTTAATGGAGTTAGTCTTACAGTGGTAAACTCTCAGGCAAAAAGTTTTCAAGTTGCTATTATTCCATACACCTACGAGCATACAAACTTTCACCAGTTCAAAGTTGGCACTGTTGTTAACCTTGAGTTCGACATTGTTGGGAAATACATCACCAAACTCATGAAGCAATACATGGGTAAGTAAATGGTTGTATGACGGGAATGATTTATGGACGCTGTTTAAACGCTACTCTATAATCGGATGAAAAGCACTACGCCAAAGGAAATTGCAATACTAATTGCTCTCTTTACGTCTATCGTATGTGGGGTAGTGCTCGTTTTGACCTTCGATTTCGACAGGCAGAACTTTTATCTGACTGTTATTCTTTCCTGTCTTGCGCTTTTCTTGCTTACCTACATCTTCTGCTTTTTACTGCTTAGTCGCTTTATTTTAGAGAAGATAAAGCCTATTTATCGCACCATTCACAGCATGAATATTTCGGATGAAACAATTCGAGATCATGTTGAGGAACGAAATATTGTTGAGGATGTTAGCCGAGAGGTAGACATTTGGGCCAAGCGAAAAACGATGGAGATTTCCCACCTTAAAGAGATGGAGAAGTATCGCAAGGAGTTCGTCGGAAACGTTTCGCACGAGCTCAAGACACCCATCTTCAACATTCAAGGTTATGTGCTAACCTTACTCGACGGTGCGCTGGAAGATTCAAACATCAACCGAAAATACTTGGAACGAACAGAAAAAAGCATCAACAGGCTAATCTCCATTGTTGAGGATTTGGAAGAAATTTCGAAGCTGGAGGCTGGTGTGCTAAAGCTTGTTAAGGATAAATTCAACCTTGTATCTCTTGTTGAGGAGGTTTTTGAATCGCAGGAGATAAGAGCCAAGGATAAGAAAATAAAGTTGCGGTTCGATGAAAGCTACGATAAGCCAATTTGGGTAAAGGCCGATAAGCAAAAGATTTATCAGGTAATTACCAACTTGGTGGTAAACTCAATCAACTATGGTAAGGAGGGGGGCAAAACAACCATCTCGTTTATCGATATGATGGATCGCGTTTTGGTTGAGGTGGCCGACAACGGTATAGGTATTCCAACCAAAGAGTTACCCCGGGTTTTTGAACGAT
>JACCEE010691984.1_pt1 | contig 11555 bp, 8 predicted proteins | sample 7449931 | NCBI WGS metagenome assembly JACCEE01 (sample SAMN15323457, study PRJNA562643) | freshwater metagenome | isolation source: river surface water | place: USA:Blue River Watershed | collected 2017-08-19 | reverse complement strand
GAAATTCCTGAGCGATATGTATTGCTGAAGAAAGGCGAAGTAAAAGAATTCAAAGAAGATCAACTTGAAGTGTTCACACCCAAAAATTTAGAGGGCCGTTCAAAACGAGAAATGACCGCTTATTATAACATTCTTAACATTTTGGGCGATCGGATGAGTAAAAATCCAACATCGACCATTAAGTTAATTGGCGCATCGGAAAACGGACCTCAAGAGGGTCGCGTTATGGCCGAATCGGTAAAAAAATATTTGGTCGACATTTTTGGTATCGATGCTGCCCGAATTGCAATTGAAGGAAGGGATAAGCCAAAACTACCATCGGAAAAACCAGGCGCAACACAAGATCTTGAACTTCTTAGAGAAGGCGACCGCAGGGTTTCTATCGAAAGCAGTTCACCAGCATTGCTAATGGAATTCCAGAGTGGCGAAGAAGCTCCACTTAAACCTGTTGAAATCAATGCTGTTCAGCAAGCACCAATCGATAGCTATGTAACTTTCAAAGTAGATGGTGCCGACGAAGCATTTTCATCGTGGTCGTTAGAAATTACCGATGTAGATGGAAAAATGCAAAAATTTGGACCTTTCGATCAGGAGCAAGTAAGTATTCCCGGAAAATCTATTTTGGGCAATAACTTAGAAGGCAACTATAAAGCAATAATGGTTGGGACAACCAAAAACGGTGAAACTGTAAGAAAAGAAGATCGTGTACACATGGTGCTTTGGACCCCGCCAACCGACGAACAAGGGATGCGTTTTAGCGTGATTTACGGATTCGATGAATCGAAATCGATAGCTATTTACGAAAAATACCTTACCGATGTCGTAACACCAAAGATTCCTAAAAATGGAACCGTTATTATTCACGGCCACACCGATATTACTGGCGATGCAGGATACAACGAACGCTTGTCGTTGGCTAGAGCAAATGATGTGAAAAGAATTATTGAAGCCGAATTGAAAAATAAAGGAAGAACCGATGTGAAATTTGAAGTTTACGGATTTGGAGAAGATGAACAAGTTTCTCCGTTTGAAAACAAACTTCCCGAAGAACGGTTTTACAACCGCACGGTGATTATCGACATTATTCCAAAGAAATAGAATTCAAAAATCATCATCTTTTTAATACCGCAGAGGCTCTCAAACAGCCTCTGTTTTTTTGTAAAGTGTGAATCATGCAATTAATACACAAATATTTGTAACACGCTAAATATTGATAGCATCACCTTTGATATCAATGTTTAAACATAAATTATACACAAATGAAAGCAACAGGTATCATTCTAATTATTATCGGTTTAGCGTTAACAATTATAACAACGTTCAAGTTTTTCACCAAAGAAAAAGTGGTTGATTTGGGGCCAATAGAGATAACAACCGAGAAACCGCATGAAATCAATTGGTCGCCACTGCTTGGTATTGCAGTGATAGGATTTGGTGGCGTTATTTTATGGCAGGGTTCAAAAAAACGATAATCATGATTGAAATAAAAAAAGAAGGTGTATTGTTGTCGAAAACCGATTTGGAGTTCGAGAACGACGGGGTGCTTAATCCTGCTGCAATAAGAGTTGGCGACGATGTTCACCTGTTTTACCGGGCTGTGCAAACGGGTAATAACTCCTCTATTGGGCACTGTAGGTTAAACGGGCCTTTGTCGGTAGCAAAACGCTGGGACAAACCAATCATTGCACCTGAATTTGGCTATGAATTGCAAGGGGTTGAAGATGCTCGAATTGTAAAAATTGATGATCTGTATTATTTGACCTACACGGCTTACGACGGCATGAATGCCCGTGGAGCTTTAGCTACATCAAAAGATCTAAAGCATTTCAAAAAGCACGGAATTATTGTACCGCCTATTACGTATGCCGAATTTGTGTACCGCGCCGAAACATCGGGAAAAGTAAACGAAAAATATTACCGAAACCAGAAGTTTTACTACCAGGAATCGGATCCCGAAAAAAGGATCATGTTGTGGGACAAAAATGTGGTTTTCTTTCCAAGGCGAATTAAAGGCCAGTTGGTGTTTTTGCACCGTATTAGGCCCGGAATTCAAATTGCTCATTTCAACAAACTGGAAGATTTGGACAAAGACTATTGGGACAACTACTTCCAAGATTTTCAGGGCCACATCGTTCTCGACCCTTTAAACCAGCACGAATCGAGCTACATTGGAGCTGGTTGCCCACCCATTGAAACCGAGCATGGTTGGCTGCTAATTTACCACGGAGTAGAAGAAACCGATCATGGAAATGTTTATTCGGCATGTGCGGCATTGCTCGACCTCGAAAATCCGGCCAAAGTAATTGCCCGCTTACCTTACGCACTTTTCTCGCCCGAGTACGAGTGGGAACGTAAAGGCGAAGTCAACAATGTGGTTTTCCCTACTGGAACTGCCTTATTTGGAGACACTTTATACATCTACTACGGAGCGGCCGATTCAGTAATTGCTACTGCTTCGGTAAGCTTATCGTCGATCATTAACGAACTGTTATCCTATGCCGATCAAAATGAAAAATGAAATATTCACCGACCAGTTCAATGTTGGAGAAAACCGATATACCGATTTGTTTCAACCCGAAATTGCCAGCTATCGGCACACAACATTCAGAAAAAAGAGCAACGACGTTTCTGAAATTTTACGTCCAAATGAGGCTGCCCAAATACTGGTTCTAACATCATATCCGCCACGCGAATGTGGCATTGCAACCTATTCGCACGATTTGATTACGGTGCTAAAGAAGCAATTCGGTGCTTCATTTTCGATAAAAGTATGCGCCTTAGAGGCTGGCTACACAACAAACATCTATCCAAACGAAGTCAAATACATCCTCGACACCTCAAACTCTCAAGGATTTGCAAAATTGGCTCACAATATCAATCAGAATAACCAGATTCAACTTGTTTTAATTCAGCATGAGTTTGGGTTTTATCACGCTCAGGAAAAGGCATTTCTACAATTCTTATCAGCCGTTAAAAAGCCCATTTCAATTGTTTTTCATACGGTTTTACCAAATCCCGATGAAATGTTCAGGACAAAGGTCAAAATGATATCATCTATCTGTGAATCAATTATTGTAATGACCAACCGATCGTCAGAAATTTTAGTAAGCGACTATGGTGTTGCTCCCGATAAAATAAGCGTTATTGCTCACGGAACTCACTTGGTAGCCCACGTTAACAAAGATTCGCTGAAGGAAAAGTATGATTTGAAAGACCGAAAAGTACTTACAACATTCGGATTATTGAGTTCGGGAAAAAGTATTGAAACCACGTTGCAAGCTTTGCCCGAAATAATCAAAACCAGCCCCGATGTGATCTTTTTGGTAATTGGCAAAACGCATCCCGAAGTGGTGAAACACGAAGGGGAAAGTTACAGGGAAATGCTCGAAGAAAAGGTAAAAACACTGGGGCTCCAAGATCACGTAAGGTTCATTAATAACTACTTGGCCACACCCGATTTGCTTGAGTATCTGCAATTGACCGACATTTATTTGTTTACCACCAACGATCCGAACCAGGCCGTAAGCGGCACGTTTGCTTATGCTATGAGTTGCTCATGCCCAATTATTTCAACCCCAATTCCTCATGCAAAAGAAGTCTTGACAGAAGATACTGGCATTATTTTCGATTTCCGAAACTCGCAACAACTGGCAACGGCCGTTAAGCGACTACTCGATGATGACACGCTGCGAGAAAATATGAGTTTAAACACGCTACAGAAAATCATCTCTTCGGCGTGGGAAAATTCTGCAATTAGCCACGTAAAAGTATTTGAGAAAATATCGGCCAAAAAAATTACACCTCAGTATAGCTTGCCGTCGATCAATCTGAGCCACCTCAAAAAGATGACTACCGATGTTGGGATGATCCAGTTTTCAAAAATCAATCAACCCGATTTGATCACCGGCTACACCCTCGACGACAATGCCCGCGCCCTAATTGCAATTTGCATGCATTATGAGCTGACCGCCGACAATAACGATCTGCCATTGCTACAAACTTATCTCAATTTCATACAGCGTTGCTTGTTGCCATCGGGGCGCTTCGAAAACTATATCGATGAAAAACTGAACGTTACGAAGCAGAACCGAGAAACAAACCTCGACGATGCCAATGGGCGCGCAATATGGGCTTTGGGGTTTCTAATTTCTGAAGAACCTTTGCTCCCAGCCAAATTGATCATTCAAGCCAACTCTATTATGCAAATTGCAATAACTCAACTCGAAGAAATACATTCGACCCGAGCTATGGCATTTATTATAAAAGGGTTGTACTACTATAACGAAGTATTTGGAACAACCGAAACAATTCGGATTATTGAAAAAATGGCCAACCGCATGGTCCAGATGTACAAACATGAATCGAGTGCAGAATGGGAATGGTTTGAAAGCTACCTAACTTATGCTAACAGCATTTTACCCGAAGCACTGCTCAACGCTTGGTTGGTTACGGGGAATAGAACTTATAAAGAAGTTGCGGCTTCATCGTTTCGGTTTCTGGCATCAAAGATCTTCAACAAAAATGGTATCGAGGTTATTTCGAACAAACAATGGCTTCAAAAAGGAGATAATTTGAACCATTATGGCGAACAGCCCATTGATGTGGCCTACACAATAATGACATTGAGCAAATTCTACGATGTATTTCACGACGAACAATACCGCTCGAAAATGGAAACGGCGTTTAACTGGTTTCAAGGGAAAAACCGCCTAAATCAAATTATTTACAACCCTTGCACTGGTGGTTGTTACGACGGGTTGGAAGAGCACAACGTAAATCTGAACCAAGGAGCCGAGTCGACTGTAAGCTATTTAATGGCTCGGTTAACGGTCGAAAAATACAAAGTATAAGACTGTGAATAATACAACTTAAAGCCAAAGTTTTGTAACATATTCAGGTTAAGCTGCAACTAACTTCGTTCGCAAATTAGGGATCATCGTGCATACTCCATTTCATAAACCTGAATAATACACACTACTATGACTTTAAAAATTATTTTCATGTTTATAGCTTTGGTTGTGGCTTGTTATTCGGCTAAATCACAGTCGGATGGGGTTTCGTTAAGATTGCACAGCGGACTTAATGCCCAAACCTTTTACGGTACAAACACAACCGACGACAAGCTTAACCTAAACTTTGTGCCTCGTTTCAACGTAGGTTTAATGGTCGATTTTCGATTAGTCTCCGAGTTATATATCAAATCGGGTTTACTCTTTACAACCAAAGGCGCGAAGTCTAAAAATCAGTTTCCAGGAGTTGACATGGGCGTTGAATACAATGTTGCATACATTGAGCTGCCCATGAACATATTATACAAAGCACCATTACAAAGCGGTCACATCCTACTGGGATTTGGCCCTTACTTATCTTATGGCATAGTTGGAAGTGTTGAGTATGGCATTTCAACTACTACTGTGAAAGAAAATATCGAATTCTCGAACGAATACGAAAGCTTGAATATTAACGAATTAAACAAGCTAGACCCCTTCGACTATGGAGGCAACATCATAGTTTGCTACGAACTCAAAAATGGCGTTTCGTGGCAATTGAACACGCAACAAGGGTTAAAAAAGATTAACGCAGAAAACAAGTTGCTTCCATCAAAAATAATCATCAAAAACAGAGGCTATGGCATTTCCATAGAATACAAATTTTAAACTTAAACAGTATGACACGAACTTTCCAATTTTACGCATCACTCTTATTACTAGTTGCTCTGTTGTTCACCTCTTGTGTTTCAACCAAAAAATTTAAAGCTTCGGAAGCAAAAGCCAATAAGTTACAAAATGAGTATCTCAATTCGCAAAGTGAGCTCAGCAACACTGTTGGCCAACTTAAAGAGTGCAACCTAAACGTCAGCAATCTAAAAGCCGAGGGAACATCGATGCAAAACGATTACACTTCGGCACAGAACGACTTAAAGGCACTTTCAACCGAATCGAAAATGACCATAGCCGATCAGGCAAAACGGTTAAAAACCTTTCAGGATAAAATTCAGGCTCAAAACGATGTAATGCTCAAACTCAAAAACTCTATTGCTGCTGCGTTGGTCAATTATAGTTCCGACGAACTGTATGTTTACATCAAAGACGGAAATGTTTACGTGTCGTTGGAAGAAAAATTAGTTTTCAAATCGGGAAGCGCAACAGTTGATCCAAAGGGTAAAGAGGCGTTGAAATCTCTTGCTCAGGTTCTTAACAGCACTCCAAACGTAATGGTACTAATTGAAGGACATACAGATAATCAGCCCATAAAAACAAATCTATTCAAAGACAACTGGGATCTCAGTACTGCCAGAGCTACATCAATTGTACGCATTCTAACCACCGATTTCAAATTCGATGCGAGTAGGATAACCGCTACAGGCAAAAGTTATTTTCACCCTGTAAAAACGAACGAAACAACTGAAGGACGAGCTAGTAACCGAAGAACTGAGGTAATTCTTTCGCCCGATTTAAAAGAACTTTTCAACTTGATGTATGAATAAGGAATTTTAAATATCATAGATTATGAAAATAAAACCCAATAATACTATTTCCTCCTTTTATATTGCCTAACTTCGAAAAAAATAAATAAACCATAAGAAATTAATAATCTTGAAATTATACATCAAATACATGGTAAGCACCCGATGTAAAATGGTGGTGAAAGAGGAGCTGAAAAAGCTCGGGCTTCACTTCATTTTTGTCGATCTGGGTGAAATTGAGATTATGGAAGACCTCTCAGGGCCGCAGCTCAAACAATTGAAAGAGTCCTTACTAACTTCAGGGCTTGAACTTATGGACGATAAACGTTCAATACTTATTGAAAAAATTAAAAATGTGATCATTGAATTAGTTCACACCACAAACGATTTGATCAAAATAAACCACTCCGATTACATTAGCGAGAAACTAAAAATGGACTACACCTACCTCTCAAATATATTTTCGGAGGTTAAAGGCATTACCATTCAGCAATACATCATCATAAATAAAATTGAAAAAGTAAAAGAGTTGTTAATGTACGATGAATTAAACCTCACCGAAATTGCTTATCAATTAAATTACAGCAGTGTAGCCCATTTGTCGAATCAATTTAAAAAGATAACTGGATATCCACCATCGCATTTTAAACAGTTGAAAGATAAAAGGAGAAGTCCAATTGAAGAAATTGGGAATTAATACATGGATAAAAATAGAGTGAACGCAAGAAGTTTAATTGAGGCAAGTCTTGACCCATTGATAACAATTAATATCAAAGGGAAGATAACTGATATGAACGAAGCATTAGCAAACATAACTGGATTAACCCGCGAAGAACTAACAGGTACCGACTTCTTTGAATATTTTACCGAACCACAAAAGGCACGAGAAGTATATCAGGAAGTGTTTGCAAACGGTTCGGTAACAAATTCGCCACTAACACTTCGGCACAAAGAGGGCAAACTAACCGATGTATTGTTTAACGGATCGGCCTATAAAGATGAACGGAATAATGTGTTAGGTGCAGTAGTTGTTGCCCGGGATGTGACTGAACAAAAGCGAATTGCCACAGAATTGAACGAGTCGAAAATTGCTGCTGAACATGCAACAAAAATTGCTGAAAGCGCAAAAATAAAAGCTGAAGATGCAACCCGAATTGCCGAAGACGCAACAAAAATTGCCGAAGATGCAACCCGTATTGCCGAAGACGCGGTGAAAGCAAAGCAGCAATTCTTGTCGAACATGAGCCACGAAATACGCACACCAATGAATGCCATAATAGGCTTCACCAAAGTGCTGCTAAAAACCGACTTATCGCCCAAACAAAATGAATATCTCACCGCAATAAAACTCAGTGGCGATTCATTAATTGTACTGATTAACGATATTTTAGACCTTGCAAAAGTAGATGCAGGGAAAATGGTTTTTGAGCAAATTCCGTTCAAATTGGCCTTGTCTATTTCGGCCATGCTGCACTTGTTCGAACCTAAAATTCAAGAGAAAAACTTAAGGTTGATAAAAGAGTACGATGCTCAAATACCTGAAGTTCTTATTGGAGACCCGGTTCGCTTGCACCAAATCATACTAAACCTCCTCAGCAATGCCGTTAAATTTACTTCGAATGGAGAAATTATTGTAAAAGTGCGGCTTCTAAGCGAAAACGACGAAAAGGTAATCGTCGAATTTGCTGTTTCCGACACCGGAATTGGAATTGCAGAAGACAAAACTGAACAGATATTTGAAAATTTCCAGCAAGCATACAGTGGAACATCGAGGTTGTATGGAGGTACAGGCTTGGGACTTGCAATAGTAAAACAATTAGTTGAACCACAAGGAGGTACAATTAAGGTCGAGAGCAAAGTCAACGAAGGCTCAACATTTAGTTTCTGTTTAAGTTTCAAAAAAACAAACGCCGATGCTGAATACGAAACCGATATAATGGAATTGGATTTAGACGTTAAAGGTTTGAAGATTTTGGTAGTCGAAGATATCGTTTTGAATCAGCTATTGATGAAAACGATACTTGAAGATTTTGAGTTTACCTGCGACATTGCCGGCAACGGAAAAATAGCCATCGAAATGCTGCAGAACAACGTGTACGACACCATTTTAATGGACTTACAAATGCCTGTAATGAACGGCTTTAAAGCAACCGAATACATTCGGAATACGCTAAAATTAACCATCCCAATTATTGCATTAACAGCCGATGTAACCACTGTTGATTTGGCAAAATGCAAAGCTGCCGGAATGAACGATTACATTGCAAAACCTGTCGACGAAAGACTCCTGTACAGTAAAATTGTAGGAGCAGTAAAAAAATCGATGAAGAAAACAGCGGCAAAACACGACAAAACATTTGAAATCAATAAATTAAAATGCATCGACCTTGATTATTTGAACCGTCGTACAAAATCGAACCCCGAATTGATGATCCAAATGATTTTAGCATTTTTAGAACAAACCCCGCAGTTAATCAACACCATGAAACAAAGTTTGCACGATAAAGATTGGAATTTACTATCGGCATCGGCACACAAAATCATCCCATCGTTTTCAATTATGGGCATAAACAGCGACTTTGAAAACATGGCCAAACAGGTTCAGGAGTTGGCTAGCAAACAAATTGAGGCCGATGGAATTCCCGAATTGGTTTTTCAGATTGAAACCGTTTGCAATCAAGCATGTAAAGAATTAGAAATAGAAATGAAAACGCTAAAAAATAAAATAAATGAGTAACGAAAATAAAATAAAACTCTTCTTAGTCGACGACGATATCGTATTCCTAAAATTACTTGAAATTGAATTTCTTGAACATGCCGATTTCGACATCGAAACTTACGTAACAGGCGAACTCTGTTTGGAAAACCTGTCAAACAACCCCGACTTCATCGTTTTAGATTATTTCCTCGACGGAATTGATAAAACGGCGAAAAACGGGATCGATATTTTAGATAAAATACTGGAAATAAACCCTGAAATTCCGGTCATTATGCTCTCGTGCCAAGATAAAATTGAAGTCGCCATCGACTGTATGCACCACAAAGCCGTTGATTATGTGGTCAAAAGCGAAACGTCATTCATTCGATTAAAGAAAATCATCAAGGATTTGGTTGAACACCGAAAATTGGAAAAAACACTGAACTGGTACATGGATCGGGCGTAGTTGCCATTTGTGCAAGTCCGAAAAATGTTCTTCCGATTTTGTAAAAAGTCAAGAAATTATCACATCCCCCAAAATATGTCGTGGTCATAACCTGTGGGTGGAATCCCCAACATCGCCACTCCAAATTTGCGCCGTAGATACAAATTTGCGATGGTTAATAGTTAATTATCATGTCCTTACGGGACTCTTATCTTGAGGGGAGGTTTTTTTCTACCCACATCGAATCCCTAATGGTATTATCAAACAGGTGTGAATCTTGCAACTCTCACCCCAAAATATGTAATTCCTATTGAGGCAATAAAGCGCATATTTACCCACAAATGATTTCAAATCTACACAACTTGGAATAATGGCCTCTTCAAAAAAAATGATACGAAGAACGATTCGGGTAATCTTATGGATTGCCCTAGGTTTTGTGTGCCTATTCCTGATTGTGGCCGCATTGATCCAAATCCCTTCTATTCAGACACAACTGGTACAAAAAGCCACCACTTTTGTAAGCAATAAAACCCACACCAAAGTTGAAGTGGAAAAAGTGAGCATCTCGTTTCCAAAATCAATCGTTCTTGAAGGGCTTTACCTCGAAGACACCCAAAATGACACCCTCGTTTATGCCAGACGCGCAAAAGTAAACATTGCCCTTTTCGACCTGTTTTCAAGCAATATAACCATCAGCTCTTTCACTCTCGACGATGCTACAGTTAAATTGTACAACTCAAAAACCGACACTGAGTTCAACTACAATTTCCTGATTACTTCTTTTGCCGATTCAACAATTAAACAAGAAGCCGATACGTCATCAGTTCCAAAATGGAATTTCAATATTGATAAAATTTACCTGCGAAACTTCAAGCTTACATACGATGACAACTATTTAGGGATGAACGTTTTTGTAGCCATCGAAAAATCGGAATTGACAGTTGATGAACTCAATTTGAAAAAAGCGATTTTTACCATCGATAAAGCACTCTTTGAAGGCCTCACCGCCAATGTTCGGCAAACTGAAACCACTAACATTCGGGACATTGATCTAGGCAATGTGATGCCAACTATCAAAGCTAAAAAGCTACAAATCAATAATTCTATTGTAAGTTATATCGATTCGGTTGGCAACCTGTCCATAAATGTCGATATCGACCAAAGTGAGTTCAAAGAGGCGTTTATCGATTTACAAAATGAACTGCTAACAACCGCCCATATCTTCTTGTCGAAAAGCGACATTCGCTTTCATGATTTCAACCCAGAACTTCCAACAGACTCAATTTCATTGGATTCTGTCGGGAACAATTGGAAAGTAGCCATAACCAGTTTGGATTTCGACGATAATTCGTTCACGTACAAAGTGGGCGAAAATCCAGCATTGAAAAATGAGTTTGACGCTAACAACCTCGATTTCGAAAAGATGAATCTGAAGGCAACCGACTTTTATTACGACAAGGCACTTACAAAAGTCTCGGTTAGTAAATTCAGCGCCATCAATCAGGGCTATTTTGTAATTAACAGTCTGGCAACCGATTTCAGCATGGACGAACATTCAATTGCCACCAACAAGCTGAAAATCAACACTCCATATTCAGTCATCGATGCCGATTTCAGTATTCAATACTCGTCAATGGAAGCGTTTACAAAATCATATCAGTTTAGCAACCTGATTCTTAACATGCGAAACGTAACATTTAAAAGTCGCGATGTGCTCTACTTTAGTCCAACTTTAAGCAAACAGCCGTTTTTTCAAAATAACACCAACACCACAACCATCACCGGAAATGTAAGTGGGCCAATGAATCACCTAATTGGCGAAAATTTGGTGGTGAAAACCGGAGAAAATACCTTACTCGAAACCGATTTTAACATTACCGGTTTGCCCGAAATGAAAACAGCCTTTTTCGATTTCCCAAATTTGACGCTTCGTTCGGGCAAAAAAG
>JACCEE012752477.1_pt1 | contig 11556 bp, 7 predicted proteins | sample 7449931 | NCBI WGS metagenome assembly JACCEE01 (sample SAMN15323457, study PRJNA562643) | freshwater metagenome | isolation source: river surface water | place: USA:Blue River Watershed | collected 2017-08-19 | reverse complement strand
GTCTCGTCCTCTAAATGCTTTTTGTTAAAGTGGAAGACTACATCTTTACAAGCATATTCAATCTATTGTTGTGACATTTTTGTTTCCTTTGGTTAAATGGTGCGCTAGACAGGAATCGAACCTGCTACACTCTGGTTTAGAATCAGTTGCCCTTACCTTACGGGCTACTAGCGCATGTCACTATTATATAGTTTAAATCTTAAACCACGAGAGATATTGGGCAACTTTCTTTGTGACTGATTCCCAATCTCCCATCTTTGGCTGTCTAAACAATCTAGCACTAGAATACCTCGGGCTGGAATCTCTATCCAGTAACCAACGCCAGTCTGTGGCAAAAGCATTGAGCATGACCCATGTAGGCCGCCCCAGGGCGCCTGCCAAGTGGGTGATAGCAGTGTCTACGCTGACTACAACATCCAAGTGCATCATCAGTGCAGCGGTGTCAGCAAAACTGGTAATGCTGCTGGGCCACAGTTTGAGCCCTGCATCTACCAGTGCTCGTTCTTCGTCTTCGGTAGCATCAACTTGTAGATTAATCCATTCGTATTGTGGGTTGGCCTTGATCATTTCTAAGATAACAGGGAATGGCACACCTTTGTGTTGATTGAGCCAGGCATCTCTACGACCGCTCCAAGAGATACCCACACGCATTTTGTACTTGGGTCCCAGACGATCTTGCCACTGTTTCATCAGCACAGGGTTGGCATTCATGTAACTTTGTATCTTGGGCAAGTTGTCAAGCGTGACACCAAGAATACCAGGAATACTCATGATAGGAACCCAGTAATCAAATTCACCCATGTCAGCGTCATAGGCAGCAACTTGTTGTATAATGTCGCTGGTGTTTAACAGCGGAATCAATCCGTCTGTGACTTGCAGTTTGATCTTGGCCCCCATCAAGTGCAGATTGTAAACAAACCGCACAAACTGAATGCAGTCACCATGACCTTGTTCGCCTACCACAAGAATAGTTTTGTCTTTGAGATCTTCACCACGCCAGCGTGGTTGACTTAGTTTGGGCTCAGATCCTGCCAAATGTTCGTAGTTCCAGCGCGACTCATAAGCAGGCCAACCACGTTGATAATCACCGCTTAACAAATAGCTCACGGCCAAATTAAAGTGTGCCGTCACATTGTTTGGTTCCAACAATGTGGCATGTTGAAGAAACGGTATGGCACGTCGTGGGTGTCCGCATTCACGCATGACATTGCCGTAGTTGTTGAAGGCTGCTGCCGAATCAGGATCTTGTACAAAAGCCATGGCATAGCATTGTAAAGCCTGTTCAGGGTGGCCTTGGGCTCTGTGCTGGTTACCAGCTTCGATTAACTCATTGGTATTCATAGGGATATTTAAGCACCTGTATGGTACTATTTTACATTTCCCATAAATACAAGTCAACGCAATACGGCGTTTTATGCAGAGACCCCTGCGTAGCGGCTAGAACCCGCATTGGGCTTCTATAAGGAGAAATCAAATGGGAAGAGCTCTTAAAATCCAGAAAACAAACATTGGTGCTGGCACCACTGTTACCAACGGCGTCACAGCCTACAACCAAAACGTTACTACAGACGCTGGTTATCCAAACTTTGGTAGTTTGACCAATCCAGTGGTCAACAGTGCAGATACTCTAAGTTCCACAGAATTTATTGGTGTAGTTGGTGGTTCGCCTGCAACTTCTACTGCCAGCGCAACATTTCCAGAAATCAGCGCATTGGTCAACATTGCACTAGCTGACGGAACTGACAGTTACACAGCCACAAGTTCATACACAGGTCGTATTGTGCGTCAAAAAGGCAGCCACAAGTTCTTGGTAGCTGCCACCGGCGCAACCATTGCTGATGATGCTATGATTGTTGGCCAAGCATATCAAATTGCTGTTCTTGGTACCACTGATTGGCAAGCATGCGGCGCAGGTTCACAATCTGCTGTTGGCGACATTTTCACTGCAACCGCTGCTGGCGCAGGCACAGGCGAAGTGTATGCAGTTGGCCAGTGTGTGTTGGCGAACGATGCTACACCAGCAGCTGGTTATATGGCCATTGGCTTCTCTGTAGGCGACAGTTCTGCTGTGTACGCCAGTTACATCACCAACAAGTGGATTCGTGACTGGAACGGCATGACCTATGGCAACTACAGCGACAGCAACAATGGAGTCAACGTTCAAAGCAGCGAAAACTTCTATCCTGTTAACTTCTTCACAGACGAAGGCACAGTCACATGGTCTGGTGCTGAAGTGGTTGGCGGCGTGCAAGCTCAAAACGGCACATTACAGTTGGCACAAGTCGACAAAGTTACATCTTAATTGATTTAACCCCAGAGTCCTCCTAGATAACTACTAGGAGGATTTTTTATGACTGCGGCATTTGTATTAGGCAACGGCATAAGCCGTCAACAAATTGATTTGAACTTGCTGAAAACGCTTGGGCGTGTGTACGGCTGCAACGCTATCTACAGAGAATTCGAACCAGATGTGTTGATCAGCACTGATTTGCCAATCAGCGACAGAATTCAGCACGAAGGATATAGCCGAACTCACACCCATTATACTCGTAAACCCTTGCCAGATTCGGGATCCATGCGCATTGCACAACAGTATTTTGGCTACAGTTCTGGTCCAGCAGCAGTGGGACATTCAGCACTGGATGGTGCAAGAGCAATTTATATGATAGGTTTTGACATGGGGCCAACTCGTATGGGCAGATTCAACAACATCTACGCAGACACAGAATTCTATAAAAAGAGTTCTGCCAGTCCCACGTTTACTGGCAATTGGGTGCGCCAAATCAAGCAAATAGCCAAAGATTTCCCCAAAACTAGTTTTTTTCGTGTGGTTGGGGATACCACAGCCGATCTACATGATTTAAAAGCCATCCCAAACATGATGCACATGCCCATGACAGACTTCCTAAACCGTATAAATAACACAAAGGAACTCTAAATGGCTATCTATAAGCGTGTTGCTGGCAACCTCATCATCGAAAGCATAGGCGCGGCTAACACCGTTACTTTTCAAAATACCGCAGGGGTAGCCAATGTTATTATCACTGGCGACCTGAGTGTATCAGGCAATGCCAGTTTGACTGGTAATATTTCAGGTGACAAATTATTCAATGGCACCACATCTATTGAAATTCAAACAGCCAGTGGTAACGCTAACGTCAGTGTTGGCGGGGTTAGCAATGTTGCGGTATTCACACAAACTGGTCTTAATGTAACCGGAGCTTACAGTGTCACTGGTAATGTCACTGGTGGTAACATCAATACGGCTGGACAGGTCAGCGCAACAGGCAACGTCAGTAGTGGTAATTTAACCATTAGCACAGGCAATATTGTACTTACTCAAACATCTGGAGCCACAACAGCGCAAGTTATTAGATTCACAGACGCCAACACCGCAGTCACAACGCTGGGTGCAAACATTGGTTCTTTTGAATGGGTCACTGCTGATGCCACAGGCCTTGGCGCAAGAACCACCGCGGCACTGCGAGCAGTTTATAGCGACGTCAACGGCAATGCCAACATCCTGCTACAAACCAATTCAACCACTAGAATTGCTGTGTTGGGTGCCTCTGGAAACGTTGGTATAGCCAACGTTGCTCCATTACACACATTTGCTGTGACTGGAAACAGTTACATTTCGGGCACAGAAGAAGTAATTGGCAACATCACCGGTGGCAACATCATCACAGCAGGCAGGGTAACTGCCACTGGAAATCTGGTGTCTGGCGCCAACGTGGTAGCCGCAGGTTATGCTTCGATCACCGGCAACGTCACTGGTGGCAATATTATTAGCGTGGGCGTGATCAGCGGCAGTGCCAGCGGCATTTCAGCCACAGGCAACATTCGTGGGGGCAACGTCAACAGTGATAACTTTATTTCAGCCACAGGAAATGTCTACGCTGGAGGCGGCTTTGAAACACAAGGCAACATCAGCGCCACAGGTTCGGTGCTGGCAGCCACAGCTATTTTGGGCAATGCCAACGTCACTGGCAACATGTTTGGCACAGGCATTGGTGTGGAAAACATTGTGTGGCAAAGTACTTCAGCCAACATAAGTTCTGCGTCCATGGCCAACGTTGGTTCTCTAGGATTCTTTGCGTTGGCAGGTTCAAGCTACAAGTTTGAAGCCTATATGCCAGTGGTGCCCTCAGCAGGAACAACCACAGCATTTAGCACCTATTTTGACGCAGGAACCTGCTACTACACAGTAGAATCTCAAACCACTCCGGTGGCTGGTTTTGCAATGGCAACATCCACTACTTCTGGCACCACAGGAACCACGCAAGTTATGACAGGAACCACGGCTAGAACTGTGAGAATCACTGGCATAATCTACAGCGCAGGCAATGCAAACGTGGCAGTTCAAGCTCAAACCAGTGCTGCAAACGTGGTAGTTCCGTCAGGATCTTATCTTTCTTACACTCGAATCGGTTAAAGCGTAATCCTGTTCTTTTGGTAAATACTCCAGAGGACCGGATTACCTATGACACAACAGATCATCAACGTTGGCACAGTGGCCAACGATGGCACTGGAGAAGCACTACGCACCGCATTTGAAGCTGTAAATGACAATTTTACGGAAGTTTACGCCGCGGGTCCGGTTGGTAGCAACGTTGTAATAGCCAACAACACCATCTCAATCAATGGTACAAACGGTAATTTAATCCTACAAGGTAACGGAATTGGCAATGTTGTAACCAACAGTTCTGTTCGACCATCTACAGATGCTGTGTTTGATCTAGGTAGTCCTTCATATAGATACGACACTGTCTATGCTGGATATTTTCAAGGAAACGGCGCAGGCCTAACTGGCATCACAGTCAGTGCTGGTAGCCAAATTCTCAACGCCAACAGCAATGTACGAATTGCAGACATCAACGGCCCAGTCACAGTCAGTGTAAACGGCACCGCCAACGTTGCAACTTTTAGAGCCAATGGAGTGTCTGTCACTGGCAACGTTTCTGTTTCACCGGGCAATTACTATCTGGGCGATGGATCGCTGCTGACTGGCATTCAAACCAATACCAACACTATTTTTAACGGAACCAGCAACATAACCATTGGGTCTTCGGGCGGCAATGCTAATATATCCATTGGCGGAATATCAAATGTGGTTGTGGTAACATCCACTGGACTGACCGCAGTAGGCAATGTGACAGGTGGCAATCTTCGGGCCACAGGTAATATTTTCATTGGCAACACTGTGTTTACCCGTACATTGGTAGTAGGTACACGAACCACACCGGTCACGGTACCGCTGGCTAGCAACAACAGTTTTCTTGTGGGCACCAGAAGCAGTGGAAACATAGCAGTGTACACCACATAAATACAGATATTGGAAAAAAATAATGGCAAATAGAATTCCGTTAATTATTAATTCAGGCTCGGGCCAGATACAAGAATTAGCTGCCGGCGATAATTTATCACTACCTAGTAGCGATATTGTTGGAGTAGGTAACGTCACAGCAGTGGGTAATGTGCAAGGCACCTACATTCTTGGTAATGGTGCGCTGCTGACTGGTGTAGCAACTACATCATCCAACATCAACAACGGAACATCTAACGTCACCATTGGTACCAGTGGCGGTAATGTAACCATTGGTGTGGCTGGTACCGGTAACGTATTTTCTATTGGCGCTGTATCAACTACCATCACTGGTAATATCCTTCCCAGTGCCAATATAACTTACGATTTAGGCAGTTCAACACAACGATTCAAAGACTTGTATCTAAGTGGCAACACCATTAATCTTGGTGCCGCAACAATCAGCGCCAATTCCACTGCAATTGTAATGACAAACCCAGCGGGTGGTCAAACGGTACTGGCAGGCGGCACAGGCTCAAGCAGTTTAACAGGTGCTGTTGTCAGCGTCACCGGTAACATCACTGCTGGCGGCTACTTGTTTGGTAATGGTAGTCAACTAACAGGATTACCAGCAACATATTCAAATTCCAACGTTCAAACATACTTGCCAACATACTCTGGCAACATTGGCTCATTAACTGCCACAGGCAATATTCAAGTTGTCAACGGTATCTTTATTGGTAACGGTGCTGGACTTACAGGAGTTGTGGCCAGTTCCAATGTGGGTTCAGCCAGCAAACTTTCAAACGGTACTACAGAATTTAACATTCCCGTAGCCAACGGCAACGTTGTTGGCAATATTGGTGGCGTAACAAACGTATACGAATTCTCATCAACTGGCATGAGTGTTGCTGGCAACGTAACAGCAAACTATCTAATTGGTAATGGTAGTGCGTTGACAGGATTGCCAGCAACCTATGCTAACTCCAATGTTGCTACATATTTGGCTAGCGGCACAAATACATCTAACATTATAACAACTGGCAACGTCAGTGGCACATACATTTTAGGTAACGTTGCTTTTGCTACCGGCATCCCGGCAACTTACGGCAACTCAAACGTTACTACATTGTTAGCAAGTTTTGGAAGTAACACAGTTAGCACAACCGGAAACATCACTGCTGGATACTTTATCGGAAATGGTAGTCAGTTAACTGGCTTGCCAGCTGGCTATGCCAACTCAGATGTTGCTACATATTTGGCTAGCGGCACAAATACATCTAACATTATAACAACTGGCAATGTCAGCGGCGGCAACGTCAACACAGGTATTGTTAGTGCCACAGGCAACATCACTGGTGGCAACATTGCCACAGGCGGCCAGATCACAGCAACTGGTAATATCACAACCACAGCCAACATCAGCGGCGGCAATTTAAGTGTAAGTGGTGCGTTTAATCCAGCAACACTGACAGCAACCGGCAATGTCAGTGGCGGCAACTTAGCAACACAAGGTGTGGTCAGTGCCACAGGAAATATTATCACAGACGGTTACTTTGTTGGTAACTTTGCTGGTAACATCACAGGTAACTTAGTAGTTCCTGGTTCAAACACACAAGTTCTTTACAACAATCAAGGCAATGCTGGTGCAGTAGCAGGATTTACGTACAACAGTGACTCAAACACAATGACTGTGTTAGGCGTGGTGTCTGCACAAGGCAACGTCGTTGGTGGTAACCTAACAACTGCTGGATTAGCAACAGTCACTGGAAACATAACTGGCGGCAACATTGGCACCGCAGGCAATGTCACTGCCACAGCCAACATCAACGGCGGTAACGTCAGTGCCAGCGGCAACATTGTTGGTACATATATTCTTGGTAATGGTGCGTTGTTAACTGGAGTTTCTACCAGTTCATCAAATATCAACAACGGTACATCTAATGTTACTGTGGTAAGCTCAGGTGGCAACGTCACAGTTGGCGTTGGCGGAACATCAAACGTAGCAGTATTTGCCACAACCGGACAGTTTGTAACTGGTGTAATTTCGGCCACAGGCAATATCACTGGTGGCAACTTAACAACTGCTGGGCAAATAAGTGCCGCAGGCAATATCACCGGTGGCAATTTAAGTGTCACAAACATTGTTGGTACATTGGCAACAGCAAGTCAAACAAATATTACTTCAGTAGGCACACTGAGCGCACTCACAGCCACTGGCAACGTCACTGGTGGCAATTTGACCACTGCCGGCGCAGTCACTGCACTTGGTGTTGTAAGTGCTACTGGCAACGTAATTGGTGGCAATGTTGTAAGTGCAGGTGCAATCAGCGCAATCGGGGCAATAAACTCAGCAGCCATGACAGCCACCGGCAATGTTGTTGGCGGCAACCTAGTCACACTTGGACAAGTGTCAGCGGCTGGTAACGTTACAGGTCAATATATTTTGGGTAACGGTGCTTTGCTGTCAGGTATTGCAGCCGGTACACCCACAAGAATTGTAAATGGCACAAGCGAAGCCAACATTGGTGTCAGTGGAGGCAATGCCAACATTTCCATTGGCGGAACATCAAATGTGGTTGTTTATGCCAACACTGGCGTGTTTGTTTCAGGATTTGAAAGTGTAACTGGCAATGTAATTGCAGGCAACCTGGTCACAGGGGGTGTAGCCAGTGTAGCTGGTAATATCACAGCAGGCAACTATGTTACCAGCGGTGCTGTTGTAGCCGGTGGCAATGTAAGTGGTGGTAATTTTGCAACTCTTGGGCAGGTACAAGCTACTGGCAACATTGAAGGCGGTAATCTAAGAACAAATGGTTTAGTCTCATCGGCTGGTTCTGTGTTGGCCGCAGGCAATATATCAGCAGCTGGTAATATCACCGGCGGTAACGGGATTTTTGGTGGGACCTTGTTGGTAACAAGTTATATCACCGGCGGTAACCTTAGCACAGGTGGAAACGTCAGTGCCGCTGGAAACGTTACTGGTGCTAACGTCAGCACCTCAGGTTTGGTTTCAGCCACAGGCAACATCACTGGTGGTAACTTGATTACCTCCGGTTCGCTCACAGTACAAGGCAATGTCACCAGTGGCAACTTGATCACCACTGGACTCATGCAAAGTTCAAATCTAAGTGCCACTGGCAATGCGGTAATTAACGGCAGTCTCACAGTCAATGGCAATGTGACCTACATGAATGTCACAACCCTGGCAGTGCAAGATCCAATTATCTCCATGGGTCGTGGCCCCAACGATACACCTCTTGTGTCCGATGATGGCAAGAGCCGTGGTATTGACATGTTCTACTTTGAGTCGGCTCAGGAAAAACAAGCATTTATTGGTTGGGATGATGCAGCTGGCAAGTTGTTTGCAGCAGCCAATGTGAGCGTTGCTAACGAAGTTGTATCTGTAAGTCAATATGGTTCGTTTGTTGTTGGTACATTAGAAGCCTCAAACGTAAGTGCAACTGTAAACATTTCAACCGGCAACATTATTGGTACAGGACAATTCAGCACTACTGGCAATGTGGTTGCAGCCAATGTCAATGCTGGAGCAATTAGTTTAAGCGGCAACGTTATATCTGCATTACCTGTTACAGGCAATATCACTGGTGGTAACTTGCTCACAGCAGGCTTGATATCAGCCACAGGCAATATCATAGGTGGTAACATCATGGGTGGTGCCAATGTCAATGCCACAACACACACAGGTACTACTGCCAGTTTGAGTGGTAATGTCACAGGTGGTAATATTGTTACTGCTGGGTTAGTAACTGCCGCAGGTAACATAACTGGTGCCAATGTATCCGCTGGACTAAATGCAGCTTTTGGAACAAATAACACCACCAGAATAGAGATGACTGGAGACACCAATACTCCAGTAATTCAAGCCAATGGTGCGCCCACAGCAGGATTAATGTTTGGTAGTCAAGGCAACGGAAATGTATTGTTCCAACGGTCAGGCAGTGTTACTGAAGGTATCAACACAGGACTCAAGATTGAAGGATATGGCAACAACTATATCACCATACAATCAGCCAACGATACCGCGGCAACTATTGCTGTAAAGAGCTTGCTGAATGCCAATGCTGACATTGCGCTGTCACCAAAAGGTGCAGGTAATGTTACCACTGGTGCCAACTTGAGTGTAACTGGTAATGTCACAGGTGGTAACTTGAATGGTACCAGTATTTCAGGTACTTTGATTACAGCCGCGCAGACCAATATTACATCTGTTGGCACACTGACATCATTGGCAGTCACTGGCAACATCTCCGGTGGCAATCTGTCAGGTACCAGCATTATTGGTACACTGACCACTGCGGCTCAGACCAACATTACTTCAGTTGGCGTATTGACATCATTGAGCGCCACAGGTAATATCACTGGTGGCAACATCAACACACCAAACTTGGTCAGTACCAACAACATGTTTGCCAGTGGCTATGCCAGTGCAGTTGGCAATGTCACAGGTGGTAATGTAAATTCCAATGGGTTGGTCACAGCAGTAGGCAATATTGTAGGCGGTAATATCACCACAGGCGGCTTGATAAGTGCAAGTGGAACAGTGGTGGCCACAGGTAACATCACCGGCGGCAACCTAATCAGTCTTGGCAGTATCAGCGCAGCAGGTGCAATGTCTGCCACTGGAAATATTACTGCACCAAACTTTATTGGTAATTTGATTGGTAATCTTGCTGCTCCAGGATCAAACAGCCAAGTAATTTTCAACCTAGAAGGCAGTTTTAGCACTGATTCTGGATTGGTATATGATTATGCGGCCAACGCACTCACAGTTGGTGGCGCAGTTGCCACAGCCAACGGCGGTAATTTAAATGTTAGCGGAAGTGCAAGTGTAACAGGTAACATAGTTACGGCAGCCACAGCCAACGTATCAACAGGTAATGTATTATCATCTACAGCAGTAATTGCCACAGGCAATGTTGTTGGTGGAAACATAAACACAGCAGGGTTGATATCAGCCACAGGTAATATTATTGGTGGCAATATCATGGGCGGTGCCAACGTCAACGCCACAACACACACAGGTACCACAGTAAGTGTAACTGGTAACATCACAGGTGGCAACATCATGGGTGGTGCCAATGTCAATGCCACAACACACACAGGTACCACAGTAAGTGTAACTGGAACTATCACAGGTGGTAACGTAGCCACAGGTGGTACTGCAAGTGCTACTGGCAACATTACTGGTGGTAATATTCTAACCGCAGGACTAATAAGTGCCACAGGTAACATCACTGGTGGCAATGTGCTTGGTGGGGCCAACGTCAATGCTACACTGTTTACTGGTACTACTGTAAGCATGGTTGGCAACGTCACAGGTGGCAATGTAATTGGAACTGCCCTGGTACAGGGTGTTACACTCAGTGCAACTGGCAACGTTGTTGGTGGAAACGTAAGTACTGCTGGATTGATAACAGCCACAGGAAATATCACTGGTGGTAACGTGAATGCCGCAGGGTTGAGTTTGAGTGGTAACGTGATTAGTGCTCTAAATATGACCACAAACATCACCACTACAGGTAATATAACTGCAGGAAATGTGTCAGCCACAGGCAACATAAATATTGCTGGACAGTTGGCAGCAACAATAGCAGACGCAACAGCACTGGCAATAGCATTAGGATAAAAAATGGCAAATACTTTTACAAGAAAACTCAGCAGGCTAGTAGGCACTAGTGCTACCACAGTTGGTAGTTACACAGTTCCTTCGGCCACTACCGCAGTGGTAGTTGGACTTTCGTTGACAAATGTTACTGCAAGTGCAATTTCTGCTAATGTGATTATTTTAGATAATGCAGCTCAAACCACCAGATTGGCAGTGAACGCACCTATTTCAGCAGGCTCTAGTTTGGTAGTTGGCGGCGGCGATCAAAAGATTGTGTTGGTCACAGGCGATCAACTGCAAGTTCAAAGTAGCGCGGCTACAAGCATTGACGCTGTAATGAGTATAATGGAAATCACATAATGGCATACGTTGGTCTTAATCCGCAAACGCAACTGCTGAACACCAGCACACAAACGTTCAGCGGCAATGCAGTAAATTTACAGTTTACCCTGGCACGAAGTGTTGCGAGTGCGTCTGACCTTGACGTTATGATCGATCAAACTCTGCAACGTCCATTTGCGGATTACGAAGCTGAAAACACTTCTTTGTTGTTTCAAAGTGCTCCGCCCAGCGGCACAAACAACATCACTGTTACGTATCGTGCTGGCGCACTCAACAGTCT
>JACCEE010368024.1_pt1 | contig 11560 bp, 8 predicted proteins | sample 7449931 | NCBI WGS metagenome assembly JACCEE01 (sample SAMN15323457, study PRJNA562643) | freshwater metagenome | isolation source: river surface water | place: USA:Blue River Watershed | collected 2017-08-19 | reverse complement strand
TAAGTCTTAGGTGCACGAGCTTCAAAGAATGCACCCTTGGCGCGAGGTGCGCGTGGAGCATCAGCTGAAGCTGCGCGGAATTCCGAGCGACCAGAACGAGCTGCGCCACCATTACCTGAATACCCGCTGTCGCGGCTATTCCCATTTTCGCGAGGCTTGAAGTTTGAACCTGCGCGGCCGCTTCCGGCACCCTTAGGGAAGCCTGCCTTTGCGGCAGCCTTATCTGCAGATGATGTACGTGGCTTGCGGCCTGCGGCTGCCTTTTTTGGAGCGCGCGCGTTTGATTTGCCAAAAGTTGGCATAATTTTTCCTCATTCAATTGTGTGGTTCGGCGGGGAGTAGCCGCTTTGAACCGGTGGGTTAGCCGAACAGCTGCTAAACCCACACACAAGAAAAACTCTGCATAACGGCAGATCTTATTTAGAGGAAAAGACTGGTACATCTTCAGCGGTGGCGCTTCTGTGGCCACTTGAATCAAGTGATGTACTGCAAACGACTACTGTCACATTTCTGTAACGCTATAAGCCTAACTTGGCAGACCTGATTTGGCTAGACCCAATTTCACACCGATGCCAGCCAGACGCTCATCGGTGTTGGGTTTGACCGGCTAAATGGCGATGGCCGCCCCTAGAACCGTGTATCCCCCGCGGTTTTCCAACTGCCAGCTAAAGGCCACCTCATCCAAAATCGATGATCCGTAGCCCGTCTCGATCTCAGCCGGCAGGGGCTGACCGTCGTTGGTCACTGTGATGCCCAGCAATTGCGGACCGGTTAGCTCAATGGCAATAACAACGTGCTCAGCCTTGCCATGTTTTGCCGCGTTACTTACCGCCTCGCGAACAACCTCGGCGGCGCAAGCAGAAGCCACTGGATTTGCCTCAAGCTGAGCCACCAGTTCCTTTGAAAGCTGCGGCAATTCAACTTCAACCGCCCCTTCCCAAACATCCCGAATCTGTTCTAGAACATCAACGAAGTTCTCGGTGCCCTCACCTGATTCAAGTTTGTTAATAGCCGCGCTGATATCTGACTGCACTGATTCAATTTCTTCGGCACTTGGCGATTGCGACTTTGCCAGGCGAATTGCAGACGCGTACAAAGCGGACTGAACTGACCCGTGAAGAATTGAAGCAATGCGCCGGCGATTTAGCCAAACCTCTTGACGCAGTTGCGAGTTCATAATGGCAAGATCAGAAACAACGTTCTTCATTTCACGCTCAGCATCACTTCGCTGGGTTCGCAGAAACTGCATGTAGAACGAAACCAGGGTAATGACTACCTGAGCGGAGATTGATTGAATGTAAAGAGTTGGGTTCAAGCCAAAACCCAGCAAAGCTAACGCAGTATTCGCCATGACGCCACAGACTGCTGCGATCAGCATCGAAATCAGTAAGGCAACCACAAAAGGCACCCAAACATTTTTCAAGATGAATTGAAAGAACTTGTAGCTGGCCAGAATAACTAACAAACTCACAACGCTGGTTAATAACACCGCGTCTGGAAAAGTGATCACGTTTGACGCAATTGCAATTGAAGCGGTTCCAAAGAAAGCAATCTCAGGAACAATCATTGCGCCCGCAGACAATCGGCTAGGAAATCTGCTCTTGGAATAAGCACCAGATGCCCTGCGAGTAATTTGATTAACCTGATTATCGATCTGCGAGTTAAGACCAATGTCTCGGCTGAGTGGGCGAACAACTGTCTCTACTAAGTCAGTTAGTTTTGCCGAGACTGTTTTTGACGAGCTTTCCAGCTCGGATTGAATTTGCTTAACTGCCGGCTCTAAAGCCACCTGAACGCGACGCAATAAATCCGCGCGCTGCAACCTAATTCGCTCACGAATACCACCGCGAAGTTCATCGAGTTCCGCCTTTTCAGCTTCCAATTCGGCGAGAGTTTTTTCGTGGCGCATTCGCGAAGCGTTGAATATCGCCAAGATGGCAATCGATCCATAGACATAAAGTGGACCACCAACCAAGCGATACCAAAGCTCTGCCTCTGGCATTACGCCCAGCGCTGCCCCGGTTGTGTAAACAGATAGGCCTCTGGCTAATCCCGCCACCACGTAGGCAAGTGAGGTCAGCAGCAGCTTGGGTTTGCGCCCCGGTGTGACTGGCAACACGGTAGCCCTAAATGCCAGCAAAACAATAACCGTAGCCAGATAACCAACCGTTGCAACTATGAACCACTCCAGGATCGAACCCGAAAGTCTGGTTGGGCTGCTGCCAATAAAAAGCGCAAAAGACAGCGGCGCAAACTGTAGCAACACACGATTGCTTAGTGCGATTGGACCAGCTGCATTATTGATTGCATCGCGAAGGCTGGTCTTTGGGGTGACAAACCGTTCAGCCATTAGACGTCAGAGAGAGATTTTCCAGATGCGCGCAAGTAGGTTGCCGCGGCTTCAACACGAGCGTTTCCCTCGGCCTGCACGTCAATGTCTAGCGCTTGGAAGATGCGGCTTACGATTCCCTCAACGGCGCGAATTGTGGTGCCGCGCTTGTCAGCGATTTGGGCGTTGGTGTATCCCATGGCCAAAAGCTGCAACACCGATATTTGTTTGCGCGATAAGCCACGTAGTGGGCGGCTTTCATCTAGGTCGTGCCTGAAGTCAGCGGTGATTGAATCGTGAAGCACAGCCTCAAGCGCATTAACCAATTCATTGGAATCGATAAGTTGTGATTTGCGAAGATAAGAAATGTTGGTTGGTAAATCTTTGGTCTCACGGCCAGCAAATCTTGCATCTGGCAGATTGGTTAGAAATACAATGCCAACCTCTGGTGAGGTCTTTTGCAGTGACTCGGCAAAATCAAAACCATTAGGACCAGGGCCCAGCTCAACATCAAGCACTACCGCGTCTGGATCTGTTGCCTTGAATACTCGCGCCGCATCCGCCGCGTTCGCTGCTGTAGTTACCTGAAAACCACTGGTCTCCAAAGTTTTGGCGATGAGGTCGCGAAGCAGCGACTCATCTTCAACTACAACAACGTGGCGGTTGTACATGCTTAGATCAAGCCTCGGCTGGTCAGGGCTGCGTGCAAAGCTGCATCGGTTGGTTCAACCATGAATTCACCGTCTTTAAAAACAACCACTGGAATGTTCTTGCGACCGGCGATGCCCTCAGCCTCGGCAGCTAGATTTACATCTTGCTCAACATCTTTCATGTCGTACTCAACACCAAGAGTGTTAAGCAATGACTTTGAGCGACGGCAATCGCTGCACCAATCGGCACCGTAAAAAGTAACTTCAGCCATTTTGTTTCTCTCTTTTATCGCAGTCTGGATTTATCCGGAATGAATAAGACTTCTCCATCAAATGTAATGCCTGATAGGTCCTTGATTACAAGGTCCGCCATTGACGCCAGCGCTCGTTCACTGACCCCAATAACCAAACCAACTCCAGCCTCAATGCCAGCCTCAACACCGGCAGGGGCGTCCTCAAAAACCACGCAATCCGCCGGATCAAAACCCAGACGCTCGGCGCCCAGTAAATAAGGGTCCGGGAACGGCTTGCCGCGCTGCACGTCATCACCGGTAACCAACTCGGCAGGAATTGGCAGTCCGGCGGCGGCTAGGCGAGCCCGGCCAAGGTTTGCGTTTGCTGAGGTGCAGACCGTCCAGGTTCCGGGGGTGAGCGAAGTCAGCAATTCAACCGCACCAGCTAGGGCCAAAGTCTCTCCCGCTGAGGCTTGCTCAAGTTCATTGATGCGATTATTGGCAACCTCAAATTGCTCTGGTCCAACGTGCTCACGCACTTTGTCTTCGGCACGTACCCCCGCGTTTTCGGGCACATCCCATTTGAAATTCGGCGCAAACTCACTGGCCCATTGACTCCAGGCTACGTTTGCTGCCTGGTGTGAATCAACCAATACGCCATCGTTGTCAAACAACAACCCCGATGCAAAATACTTCAAACTATTTACTCTCTTTATTGCGCTCAGTGATTGTCACGTAAATGCCACCTACTGCCAGCAGCAACAAGACCTTTGCTGGCGCAAGTTCTTGAATAAACCAGTTCCAAGTTGGGCCAGTGATAATCGGCTCAGTTGCGCAGTCAACACCTTCACAATTAATCGGTGGCTGTGGCCAGGTTTGCAATTTGCTAATTGCATCGGTGCCAAACGCGAAAGCCATGATGGTTACCACCGAACCAAAAATTATTGACAGTACAAGGTTGAGGTTTGCTGCGCCAGCAGCAAGTGCGGTTCGTGGTTTTGGCGGAGCTGCTTTTGCAGACTTTGCTTTGGCAGCAAAGCGAGTGCCCCAAACTACACCGGCAGCCACGATTGCGATGATTATCACCCAAACCCAAACCTGCAAGTTGGTGCGAGTCACATCGTAGACACCCAGTCCAAAAATGATGGCCACCGCAGTTGCCAAAATCGGCACCGCATAACCAAGCCCAAGGGCCTTTTGCGCTTCCGACATCTTTTGCTTAACTCCATCGGTGTTGGTTGATTCGTCATGACGGAACACAAATGCCGCAAGCAAAACGTAAACCACCAAACCGGTGGCCAAAAGAATCGGCACGTAAACGCTAAAGATTCGCAGGAACGCACTCTCAGAACGACCAGCGTATGAATTGAATGCGCCCAAGAAATTACCGATCGCAAAAATAGCACCGCCGGCCAAACCAACAATGATGCCCAGAGTGCTAAAGCGATGAGCCGCACGCGCCAGCGAACTTGAATCCTGCGACTGCTCGCGAGCCTTGATGGCCAGGCCCTGAGCCAGCAACGAAGCAACCGCAACTGCTGCGATGCCTAAAAGAAATAGGTACGGAGCAACCTGAAATATTTCTTCTTTGAAGAAGACGTTGCCGTTAGGGCCGTACTGTGGCTGAGGCACGTACAGGTTGGCCAGGGTTGCCCCCATAAAGCTAAGCCAGGCAGCCAAAAGACCAATGAGCGGTAGGGCAATTGCACGGTTGGCAAGAGGAATTCTGTTCATGGCACCAGCCTATCCCCCTAAACTTTTTGCATGATCCTTGTTATTGGCGAAGCCCTGATTGACCTAATCGAAAACCGTTACCAAGCGGGCTCATTCAATGCGATTGTTGGTGGAGCTAATGCCAACGTTTCAATTGCACTCGCCAGACGAGGAACCCCACAGCAATTTTTAGCGCGCATCTCAAGCGATGGCTTTGGCAAAATCATTCGCGAAAAACTCAAGTCAAACAACGTGGGTCTTGACTATGTGGTTGACGCCAAAGAGCAGACCACCATGGTCACAGTTTCTATTGATGCAAATGGCGTTCCGTCTTACTCCTTCTACGTAAACGGAACCGCCGACTGGGGTTGGACTCCGCAGGAACTTCCCACCGATGCCGACCTAGAAAACTTGCACGCCACCGCAATTCAATTTGGGTGCCTAACCATGGCGATGGGTCCGGGCAATTTGGTTATCGAAGATTGGGCCCGAGAGCACTACAAGCAAAAATCTGTGACGATAAGCCACGACATCAACATGCGTCCGGCACTGGGGTTTGAACGCAATCACGAGCGCCTGAGAGTTGAACGCATCAATGATATTTCGCACATCATCAAGGCGTCCGATGAAGACATTCACTGGCTATACGACATGGCCGATGGCGAAGACGTTGACAAGGTCGTTTGGAAGTGGATTGGTGATTCGGCTCGTCACGTTTTCATTACCCGTGGCGGCGATGGCGTATCGGTGTATCGACTAGCGGCCGATGGCTCACGTACCCGCTTTGATGTGCCATCGCGCAAAATCAATGTGGTTGACACGGTTGGAGCAGGTGACACGTTCTGTGCGAATTTGCTTGGGCAGCTTTCTGACGTGGATGCCCTGGGTACCGATCCGTTTGATCGATTGCAGAACTTGAGCGATGACGTACTTCGTGAATTTGTCTGGACCGCGGGTATAGCAGCTTCAATCACCTGCGAGCGTGCCGGTGCCGAGCCGCCAACCAAGGCAGATCTGGATGCGGTGTTAGCAACGCTATAAATGTCAGTGCCGCGTGCGAGAATCTCTCCATAAAGAAAACAGCTGGGCGACCAGCTCTAACAAAATCTTGGAGAGATCCACATGTATAGGTTAATAGATTCCGATTCGCCCAACCTGTGGGCGTTCAACACACGTGACCTCATGCGGGCCGCAACCTGTGATCACTGCATCAAGCTGGCTATTGCCAAAGAGCTAGACATGCCCGGTGTTCGCGCCTTGGTTCAGCCATACGAGCTTGAGGGCAAGACTCTTGCCATGTCCTACGGTGACAAATTTGAGGCCAACATTGAATCAGAACTCCGGGCCTCACTTGGTGACGCCAACTTCAAGCGACCGGAAGGAAAAGACACCTTTGGCGAAACAGTCTCACTAATGCATTCCGGTGTGCCGGTTATCTATCAGGGTGCCCTGCGTCACCGCTCGGGGCTGGCGGAATTCACCGGGCGCCCAGACTTTTTGGTGCGCGGCGACTACGACCTTGAGTTTGTCAACGGAAAACTCACCGCCAAGCTTTCCAAAGATCGTGCTGGTTCCAAAAACGAGCATGGCAAATTGGGCTACATCGCTTGGGACGCCAAACTAGCCAGCTCTGCCAAACCCCACTACCTACTTCAGGTTGCTCTGTATGTTGAAGCCCTTGATGCGCTTGGCCTAAAGGCAAACGCCATGCACGGTCTGATTTTGGGCTCGCGCACTCTAGAACTATTTGAAGAGGGTGAAATTGTTCCGGCGATGCGTCAAGCTCGCTCATATCTAGAGGCTGCCTTTGAGCAAGCGGCATCGGGTGATTTGAAAGGTTTTGAACTCAAGCACCTGTCGCTGCACTGTGAGGTTCAAAGCACCTGCTCAATTTGTGAGTACCCAGATTTATGTGCGCACAATCGCAAAGAAGTCGACCACCTGGTTCAGGTTGCTGGCATCAATAAGTCACAGATTGAAAAGCTTAAGAAAGCCGGCATCACCACAATGACTGCACTTTCTGAAGCCACCGATGCACAGCGCCCCAGCGATTTTGTACCCGGCAGTTTTGACAAACTACGCAAGCAAGCAAAATTGCAAACTAGCTTTCGCCAAACCGGTAAACACTCTTTCTTAGTCGTCGATGACCCAGAGATTGGTGTTCTTCCACCACCGTCTGCCAATGACATCTTTTTTGACATGGAGGGCTTTCCTTACTTTGAAGAGAAGGGCGGGCTTGAGTATCTATTTGGCGCCATCACCCGCGACAAGCAGTTCCACGAATTCTGGGCACACAATCGCGAACAAGAGGCCGAGGCTTTCGCAGCCTTTGTTGAGTTTGCCTTCAACAATCTCCAAGCCGACCCAACTGCACACATCTATCACTACGCACCCTATGAGGTAACCGCACTCAATAAGTTGGCGGCACGTCACGGCGTAATGGAAGCCCAGGTTGACTGGCTAATCACCCAGGGCAAAATGATCGACCTCTACAAAGTCGTCAAGGGTTCAATCATGGTTAGCCAACCAAGTTACTCAATCAAGAAGCTTGAGGCGTTTTACGAATTTGGCCGCAAGAGCACTGTGGTTGATGCCGGTTCAAGCATTGAAGAGTACGACTACTATCGCCAACTTGCCGATCAAGACCCGGTTGAGGCCAAGCGGGTCTTGCAGACTATTGCCGATTACAACGAAGACGACTGTGTCTCAACGCTGGCACTCTACGAATGGCTGTCATCAATGCCAGGGGCGCACGCCAAGTATGAAGAGTTCCGCCAGGCGGTCGATAGAAAAAAAGCTGAGTGGGCCGCTGACCCAGATGATGAAGACAGCGCAACCAACAGAGCTGAGCGCGAACTAGCCGAGCTACAGCGTGCCACTGACCACATGGCTAAAGCAGTCGCCGACTGGCGCTGGGGTGAAGATAGCCAGGCAGATTATCGGGCAAAGATTTGGCAGGCTCTGATGCACTCCGTGCTCTACTACAAGCGCGAAGAAGTTATCACTTTCCGTGAGCGCTACCTACGTCGCGAGGCCGTAGACGAAACTTTACATGCCGATCGCAAGGCACTTGTGGTCACCGGCTGCCAGCGTGAGGCCAGTGGTTTTGATGGCATGCACCTGAATCCAACCGTGAAAATCACTTTGGATTACAACTACGTGTTAGACCCGGGGCAAACCCTGATGCTAAAACCGGGCACTGCAATTTACGTGCGCTTCAGTTACGGGGCAAATCAAAACGAACTTGATAAAGGCACACTGGTTTCGGTTGAAGGCAATCGCATCAGCTTTAAGCGTGTGACCACAATTGCCAACGCAAACTTTGAGCCCAACGCAATCTTCGAGGATTTGTTTATTCGTGCCGGTGGCAAACAAGATGCAGTCCGCGAGAACGCTCTTGGCTTAGCCAACGAGTGGGTTTCACCAATGTTTGAGGCGCCAACCGGAAACGCCACCTTAGATTTGCTGATGCGACGCCCACCATCTCTCATTGATGATGGTTTCCTAATACCGGTGTCAGGTGATGACTACCTTCCGGCTGTGATCAATGCGGTTGAGCGCATGCACCGAACAGTGCTGGCAATTCAAGGGCCACCTGGGTCTGGCAAGACCTACCTTGGTTCACGGACCATCGCGCACCTGGTTGAGCAAGGTAAAAAGATTGCCGTGGTGGCAAACTCGCACTCTGCGGTAGAGAATCTGCTTTCCGGTTGCATTGAAGCTGGGGTATCCGGCAGCGCGATTGCCAAGCAACCCAAAAAAGAAGATCGCACACCAAGGTCCTGGACCACACCATCGGGTTATTCAGTAATGAAGAATTGGCGAGCCAAGCAGACCGGTGGCTACGTGATTGGCGGTACCGCCTGGACCTTTTGCAGCAGCTTCATTTTGCAAGAGGAGTTCGACTACATCTTTATTGACGAGGCAGCGCAGTTCTCGCTGGTCGACGCAATAGCCGTTGGCGGCGGTTCCACCAACATCGTGCTGCTTGGCGACCCCATGCAGCTAACCCAGGTGGTGCAGGCTGTGCATCCCGGCGGAGTCGACAACTCGGCACTTGGCCATTACATGGGTGACCAACAAATTCTTGATCAAGAGCACGGGTACTTCGTTGAGGTCACTCGGCGAATGCACCCCAAAGTTAATGCTCCGGTGTCATGGCTGTCCTACCAAAATCGTTTGCACTCCCACCAGGATGCCCACTCTCAACAGATCCCCGGGCTGAGTCCAGGCTTCCAACTTCACCCCGTTAGGCACATTGGTAATTCGTCACACTCCGCCGAAGAAGTTGAAGCGGTGCTTGCCCTAACGAAAAAGTATCTTGAGTTGGTAGGTCAGGACCAGGTTCTAATCGTGGCTCCGTATAACGCGCAGGTAGATGCAATTCGTAATGCGCTTGATGAAGTAAATCTCACTGAGGTGCAGGTTGGCACGGTTGATAAATTCCAGGGTCGCGAAGCCCAAATCGTAATTATTTCTCTAGCGGCTTCAACCTCTGACGATGCGCCCCGCGGCCTGGAGTTCCTGCTAGATCGAAATCGATTGAATGTGGCTCTGTCTCGGGCCAAGACAAACAGCTACCTTGTGTTTTGTCCAGACCTAATCCGCACCAGGTTCAACAATGTTGAAGACGTTAAGGCCATTAGCCGATTGGCCGGTCTGTTAAATTTCGCTGACGCCTAGCAACATACCAACTAGATAGGTTGCACCAACTGCGATGCCTCCAAAAACAAGTTGACGCAGGGCGCTCTTCACAAATGATTTGCGGGTGAATCTTGCCGAGATACCGCCGGCAAGTAGCAACCCAATCGCGCCAATGCCAAGACCTAGTATCAGCGAGTCGAAGCCCAGAATATAAGGAATCAAAGGAACAGCAGCCCCAGCCGCGAACATCGCAAAAGAAGAGAAGGCGGCAATCCAGGGTGACGGGTTTGAGTGTGGGTCTATGCCAAGTTCCTGAGTGATGTGCACGCGAGCTGCAACAGCCTTGTTCTCGTGAATTTCTCGAGCAGCCGCGGCGGCAGTTTTATCCGACATTCCCATGGAATTGAAGTGTCTAGCTAATTCGTGAATTTCACCTTCGGGATTTCTCTCGTGGGCTGCGATTTCAATTGCCAACTCTGAATGAACTTGTTCGTTAGCCGTCTTGACCGACGCATACTCGCCCAGTGCCATAGAAAAAGCGCCGGCAACCAAACCAGCCGAGCCGGTAACCAAAATCACCGGGGCCGAAGCACCTGCCGCACCAATACCAGCAATCAAAGCGATGTTCGACACCAAACCATCCATGGCGCCGAATACCGCTGCTCGCAACCAACCGCCGGAAATATCCGGGTGACTGTGATCGTAATCGTGCGGGTCGGCTGTTCTGATTTGATCGGTGTTTGGTTTCATCTCATTCATGAGCCAACCTTTGCTTCTGTCTCAGAGGATTGCTTTCCGGTTGATGCGTGCGCTGCCGCAATAGCCTTGCGACCCGATGGTAACAAAATAGCGGCTGCGGCAACAACCACCATCAAACCTCCGGTTGCAATTAGCAGGCTCTCAACCCGGAACACATCGGCCAGCGGACCAAGCACCGCCATACCAAGAGGCATGGCAACAGAGATCACTATGCCCACAAATCCAAACACCCGCCCTTGGCGCTCTAACTCAACCGTTTCTTGCAAGAGAGTCATAGCCGAGGTGAAGAATGCTGGCACCGCCAAACCAATAATGAAAAACAGCACGTAATACAAAATCAGGTTGGTGGTGAATCCAAGCGCCACCGCCAGCATGCCAAAGAAAATTGATGTTCCAATAATCAAAGAGATACGATTCACCTTTTTGGCAAACACAGCAATCAAGGCTCCACCCAAGGCCATGCCCACGCTGAAGGAAACTTCCAAAACTGTTAGCTTCCACACCTCAGTTCCAAAGTTTCTGGCGATCATAAGTGGTGACAGGTTTGACGGGGCAACTGTCAGCAGAAATACGATTGCAAAAATACCCATTACCCAGCGCACGAGGTCGTGAGTAAAGATGTAATTAATTCCGTCTTTTAGATCGGCAAAGTACGAAGGCTTGTCGGCACTCGCGGCACGCTCAAGAGTAGGTACCGCAATCAGAGTGAGCAGCCCAATTCCAATTACTGCAGTGATTACGTCAATAAAGAAAATGGCAACGATAGACATGTTGGCGTACACCGCGGCAGCAGCCACCGGCGCCAGAAGACCAAGTGCAGATTGAATGCTGCTGTTGATTCCATTGATGCTCATCAACTTATCTGTTGGCACAATCTGAGGTAGCAATGCTGAAACCGCTGGCATTTGCACACCGGCACCAACGGATCTAACCGCCATCACCAAGAAAATCAGCCATAGGTCATCGACTCCAGATAGCATCAACAGCGCAAGTCCCAGAGTGGCCAGAGCAATCACCGAGTCCGAGACAATGATCATGGCTCGGCGGTTGACTCGGTCTGCCCATACTCCGGCAAAAATGGAAACAATCGCCTGAGGCAAGAAGCCAAATATGGCTGCCAGCGCTAGTACTAATCCAGACTTGGTGGTGAGGGTCAAGTGCCACATGATTGCGTACTGCACCAAGAATGAACCAAACATTGAAACGGTTTGCCCGGTCATAAAAATGGCTAC
>JACCEE012052279.1_pt1 | contig 11562 bp, 12 predicted proteins | sample 7449931 | NCBI WGS metagenome assembly JACCEE01 (sample SAMN15323457, study PRJNA562643) | freshwater metagenome | isolation source: river surface water | place: USA:Blue River Watershed | collected 2017-08-19 | reverse complement strand
TATTGGTATTTTAGTTTTTAGAAATGGCATTGTAAAAAGCAATAATTATAGTAGCCTGTCTGTTAGTGAGTTTAGAGGTTTTGCGATTGCCGATAATTATGCTCCCGTTATTTTTATCAATGGCAAAGACAGTGAGGCAGCTTGGATGTTTACTTTTGCACATGAACTGGCGCATATTTGGCTAGGGGAAAGTGGAGTTTCTGATATTCCCGACAAACGAAATGTTGTTGACCAAAAGTTAGAGCAATACTGCAATCAAATTGCGGCTGAGTTTTTAATACCAACCAAACAATTTCTGAATGCGTGGGATAGTCTGTCTGAACCCAAAATAGAAGCACTGGCAAAAGAGTTTAAAGTGAGTCAGTGGGTAATTGCTAGACGTGCCTTAAGTTTGCATAAAATAGGCTGGAATGAGTATTTAGCAAAAATAAATAGTAGTAAAAAAGCCCAAGCCAGTAAAAGTGGGGGTGATTTTTATCGAACAGTTCCTATTAGAAATAGTAAACGTGTAACACATGCCATTGTTAATACAGCAATGAGTGGCAATATGATGCTGCGTGAAGCGGCGAGTTTGCTCAATATGAAACCGGACGCGGTGATGGAAATGGGCAAAAGGTTACGTTAATGACTTCAATTCCAAAAACAAAGTATCTGCTGGATGCCAATATTTTTATTCAAGCTAAACATTTGTATTATCGGTTTGAGTTTTGCCAAGGTTTCTGGGATTGGATTGCTCAAGCACATCAAGCTAATGTTGTTTTTAGCACCGAAAAAGTAAAAACAGAACTTAAAAATGGCAATCTAGATGACCCAATCTGTTTATGGATGGATTCGTTACCTACTCATTTCTTTCTGCCCGATATATCCGACCCTGCTGTTATTAGAACTTACAGTCAAATAATAACTTGGATTGCCTCTAATAGTCATTATACGCAACAAGCAAAAGACGAGTTTGTTCGCCCTGATGTTGCAGATGCTTTTTTAATTGCAGTTGCTAAAACATACGGCTACACCATTGTGACGCATGAAAAAAGTCAACCAGTGGCAAAAAAGCGAGTGCTTATTCCTGATGCCGCAAAAGCCTTTGATGTTGAATGTATTATGATTTATGATTTATGACTTACTCAGTCTTCGTGCTGAAGGTAATTTTTCATTAAAAACCTAATGATTGAAAGACTTTATTAGTCAAAAATTTCTTTTAAATCCCCACGCGAATACAACAATATCGCTTGCTTAAACTGCTCCTTAGCAATGCGACTTTCTTTTTCATGGCTTACCATAGGCGCAGGGTAAGCACACGCAGTATGCTGACTGTGCCATTGATGTAACACTTTGATTGCAATGCCTTTGATCTCAGGTAGCCAGTGATAAATATAAGCCCCTTGCGGGTCAAATTTTTGTTGTTGCAACCACGGATTAAAAATTCTGAAATACGGTTGCGCGTCACAGCCAGTAGATGCCGCCCATTGCCAGTTGCCATTATTGACACACGGGTCATAATCAACCAGTTGTTGCGCAAAATAACGTTCTCCCCATCGCCAATCCAGGTGTAAATCTTTTACTAAAAAAGAAGCGACAATCATACGCACCCGATTGTGCATAAATCCAGTGGCGTTTAATTGACGCATACCGGCATCGACAATCGGAAAACCGGTAGTTCCTGCACACCAGCGTTGAAAAGCGGCTTGATTGTCTTCCCAACGCAACGTTGCACAATGGCTTAAAAAAGCCTGTCCAAAGACGCGCGGAAAGTGATACGCCAGATGGGTAAAAAAATCCCGCCAGTATAATTGCCGAATTAATGGATGTTCTGCACTTAATAGCTCGCACACCGCGTAATAGGCTTCGCGAATGGAGCAAGTGCCAAATTTTAAATGGGCAGATAAATGGCTGGTTTGGTCTTGGCTAGGAAAATCCCGTCTTTGTGCGTAGTCATAATAGGCAGCAAGGTTGGCAAGTGTGCTTAACGCCGCCTGCCGTCCACCGTTGCAGTGCAATGTTTGCGACATGAGCGGATAAAACTCGGTGAGTTGGACATCAGTGGTAATCTTCAATAATACGCCTGCGGCTAAAGGCTGCGGAGGAGTAATCGGAAACTGCCGGGCATTGTTATAAAAAGCCGTAAAAACTTGGTACGGTGTCATGTCAGCTTTCAGACAATGCTCTGGTTCATGCAGTAACACATCAGGAACCACATACAAGGCTAGCCCCAATTGTCGACACAGGTTAGCAATGTTGTCATCACGTTGGCGACTAAACGGTGTGTAATCGCGGTTAATAAACACTGCACTAATGCGATGTGTTGTAACAAGTTGTGTAATCACCGCTTCCGGTGCGGCGTGATATAGGGCTAAATGACTGCCGCGCTGGTGTAATTGCTGCTGTAAATCTTGCAAGGATTGCAACATAAATTGCAATGCCGGTTTGCTTTGATAGGGATGCGGGGTAATTTGCTGAGGGTCAAGAATAAAGCACGGAATCACTTGTTGCGATAAACGTAACGCATGGTTAAGACCGTTGTTATCGTGCAGGCGCAAATCGCGGCGAAAAATAAATAGAGAGGTCGGGTATCGGGTAGAATGGATGTTTATCATTTTTTTAGAAGCATAATATGAGCGAAATCCGTGTAGAAAAGAATCCAGACCCCGCGCGTTTACAGGCTTTGGGGGTTACAAAATGGGCAACCTGGGAAAAAGAAATTTCAGTTTTTTCATGGACCTTTCCTGAGCAAGAAATGGCGTATATCTTAGAAGGCGAATGCGTGATGACTCCGGAAGGCGGCGCGGCGGTTACATTTGGCAAAGGCGATTTAGTGACTTTTCCTGCTGGTATGACATGTCAATGGGAGGTGGTGCAACCGTTGCGTAAACATTATTTGCTGGATGGCTCGCTGCTTGGGCGTATTTATCGGCGGGCTAAATTAGCATTAAAACTGTAATATAAGCATTGTGTAAAACTAAACAGCGGCTAGTAATAGATACCCGCTGTTTAGCTATCGACTGCGCGGTTATATAAAATGCCGATGCTAATATCATCGCCGCTGCCTTGGTGTGAAGCTTCGGTCAGCCAATCGGGTAGTTGTTGTTTCACCCATTGTAAGCCTTCGCTTTTTATCAGGTTCACAATATCCAGCATCGTTGTTTCAAACTCACTATTACTGGGGTAGGCATTACTATAACCATCGGTTGCTAACATAATACAGCGCGGTTGCTGTTCATTCACCAGAGCTTGAAAGCCACAGCGAAAATCAAACCAAGGTGTTTTGCCACATAGGGACGTGGTTTCATTCCCCAATAAGCGATTATCAGCCGCTAATGGGCGATGAATACGATACGTTTGTTCTACCAATACAATATCGCCATCGCCTAACTGCCAATACACAATACACTCAGGTAACAGCAAAGTCGCCAGCAACGTGCTACCAAAATAGCGATATTTATGTGCATTATTCAAATCCGGGTGTTTTAAGCAATAATCATCTACCTTTTCCCGCCAACTGCGCACTATCGCTTTAGGAATATCTTGTTCAGCTAAACGTTTAATTTGTGTTAAGGAAAAATCATCGGGTTTTTTAAACGTGTCTTTTAACACTTTGACCGCCGCCTCAACAGCAAATTTTGCCCCAAAATCGCTGTGCGTATATTTTTCCCCACCATGACCATCCGCTACCGCCATAATTAACGGCAATCCTTGCGCCGCTTGATAATGGCGCAACGCATCTTGATTAGGTTTATGTTGTTGTAAATGCGTTGCACCGATGACGCTGCTGCTAATGATTTGCCAGTCCGCTACCATACATCCGCCGCATCGGTGATAGTGACAATCGGAAGCGGTGGAATGGGGACATTCGCCACTGTTTGTAATTTTGCCTGACTTGCAGGTGCAGAAGCGGATTTTAAAACAGCGGTGGATACCCAGCGGATATAACGCACCAACTGCTCGGCATTATTGGCTTGTAGCGGTTTTAAATCCGGGTGATTAATAAATTTTTGTAACACATCCTGATCGGCATCATCACCAATTGCGATGCCGATTCTGACCGCTTTTTTGCCCCACGGCAGTGCCATTAATTGAGCTAAACCTTCTTCAAAATCATCGGTCGGTTGCCCGTCGGAAATTAATACCAATACCGGCGGCAACGCGCGGTCGGTCATAGGTGGCATTTTCAACTGCTCAGTGACTAATAACATGGCTTTCCCCATATCGGTTAAGCCATCCGCATCTAAATCTTCCCATTTAAAATTTGCTACCGGGGTTGGCTCTTCAATATGCCATTGCGCGGCATCGGAAAATTTAACCGCACGCACTAACACATTCGCATACGGATTTTCTTGGGCAACGCCTTGCATAGCTGGAATTGCCTCGCGAATGGCATGATTTAACGATTGAATTTTATCGCCTGCCATAGAACCGGAACAATCGGTAATCCAAATAAAATGCAATGGGCGCGTGGCTAACGCGCCACCGGGACGTTTTTTTTCAATAATTTTTTCAGTCATCGTGACTCCAATTTACTAAAATATCTGCTTAAAAAAGCCTCACGGATATGCACAAAAATTGTATCGTAAGCTAGGTTGTTACTGTCGATTATTTAATAATATGACTTGCCCAAATCGGCACAGTTTTCCACATAGCGTGAAAACCGACCGAAAAACTACCTAAATGAAATCCAGCGTTACCGGCTAATCGTGACAAACTTGCTTTAGAAAACAAACTGATATGCCCGTTACGCGGCGCGGCGTACCACCAATTAATGCGTTGATTTTTAACCAGATGATCATCTGAAACTAAGGTACTAAATAAAATAATGCCGTTTTCGGATAAAAGGGTCGTTAAGTTTGCCATTAATTTTTTGACATCAGGAACGTGTTCAAAAACTTCATAGGCGGTAATTAAATCAAATTGACCTAAGTGTTCAATGGTCTGTTCGGTATCATAAAAAGGATCATAAGAACTTGATTGCCATTGTTTTTCTCGCAATAATTGGCTGAGCAAACCTGCGCCGCCGCCATAATCTAAATGCCGAAATAAATGCTTTTGTTTGCCAAATAATTTAAGTAATCCTTGTGCATTTTCACGCGGACGAATATCTACAGAGTCAGGGTCAATAGCAATATATTGTGCGTTATAGATACGGCTGGTAAAAGTCGCGATATCCCAAGCATACATTTCCGGCGCAAAACAAAAATGACAGTTGTCGCACAAAAAGTAATAAATCGGAATTCCCGACAACGGTAAGTATGTATGACTAGGTTCAGCGCAGGAGCGATTAAAATCCACTACGTCTAAAGGAGGGGCATCGGCAAAGCAAATCGGGCAGGTCTGAACGGCAAGTGTTAACATGTTTAGCTCGTAGGTAAGGTAAAGTGCGCAGGCACAGGTTCAATTTGAAATACGCGATTTGGCATCCGCGTGTTGATACTTTTTTCTTTGCCGGCACGGTCGCGTTCGCGTAACCGAAACGCATTACAATCTGCGATTAAGTGTGTGGCAAAAGGTGTTTCTATCGCGTCTTGAACCCATTTCACTGGAAAATAATGTCCGGTACCGGGGATGCGTTCTTTCAGCGCAAAGGTTTTATCAAACAATAACACTTCACCTTTGCGCGAATTGGATAACAGATAGCCGCCGGAATGAGGGCGGATATGATGCGCACCGTTTAAATGACTGACGACAATTTCATGTTTTAAAGTATGACGGTCGATACGCGCCAATTTGCCTTGATAAAATAAAATGGTGAGAATTTTAGTCGCATCGTAAGGGTCGATGATCGCAGAATTTAGATGCGTGGTTTGTAAGCGTCCGGGATAGTTTTTTAAACGGTGGTCGATAGTTTTGTCGATAACGCGCTTACCGCCGCCATAGGCTTGGTCATACCCCTGTTCGGTTCCCCACCATGACCAAATTAACTGACCGTTTAAATCAAATTCTAGTAACGCATCTATGCCACTGGCAGTCACTAATAAGCCGCGTTCTGTCCGGCGCAACGAGCGCACTTGTGTTAACAGGGGACTGCGGATTTCTAAATCAATCACACCCTGATCATTAAGACGGGCGATGTGTTCATCGCCTGCAACGCCGTCTTCGCAACACGGCAAACCGGTAATAAAATATAAACCTTCACCGGCGACGTAGTGCATCCCAAACGGTTTGGTCGGATAAATACTGCCTAGCGAGGTGATACCGCCTAAACTGCCATTATGCGCAAATAATTCAATTTTACCGCCCGGCGAGCCTCTGAACACATCGTTAGATTTGTCTTTACCGCGCAGAATGCGATTCAATCTAAACTTAGCGTAATCCCAATTAGTTTGCGGATAAGAGACAACAAATTTCATACAAGGGGTGGTATTCATCTAAACAGAGCCTGATTTAAAAAAGAACGAAAGGTATTTTGCTTTAACGCAAGGGTAACAAGTGTTACCAGCATTAAACGGGTATCTGACTGCATTTTACTATTTTTTTAAGCTAAATAACCGATTTTAGCGTAAGATTTTCATAAACTTTCATTATAACTATAACTATTGCGAGGTCAGCAAATGAAAAATTTTCTCAGAAAACTGTTTGACAGATTATTAGACAGAACTGAATCGTTGCGTAAAAAATTGGATGCCTCCCTTGCGCCGGATGATCCGTTAAAGAAAAAACTCAATAATCTGATGGCAAAACGAGATGCCTATAAACGCGCAACCGCCGCCGGGGGCAAGATTTCGTTAAGCCAAACTTTAGCCGATTCATTAGCGGCTAAAAAATCTGCCCTAACCCCACCCAAAAAAGGCAGTGGAGCAAAAAAACCGAAGCGTGTTAAAGTGAATCGTGCCAGATAAATGGGGCAAAACTCTGCGCAGCTATGGGTATAAATAGTTAAAATAGTGGTATTTTTTAAGGAGTTATAAATATGCGTCATGCGGTGTCTTTAACCGAATTTATGATTGAACAGCAGCAATTGCCACACAGTTCAGGTAACTTTACTTTATTACTCAATGATATAGCTAGTGCGTGTAAAAAAATTTCGCATCAGGTTAATCGCGGGGCTTTAATTGGTGTATTAGGTAATGCGGATTCTGAAAATGTACAAGGCGAAGTGCAGAAAAAGCTTGATATTATTAGCCATGACATTATGGTTAATACATTGATTCATTCAGGGCATCTTGCTGGAATGGCATCGGAAGAGGAGGAGCAGCCTATTCAAATTCCGTCTGCTTATTCGAAGGGGGCGTATTTAGTTTTATTTGACCCGCTGGATGGCTCGTCAAATATTGATGTGAATTTGACGGTGGGAAGCATTTTTTCGATTTTGCACAGTCCCGAAGGCGTACAGCCGCAGCTTGAGGATTTTTTACGTCCAGGAACGCAGCAAGTGTGTGCGGGTTTTGCGTTATACGGCCCTGCCACGATGCTGATTTTAACCACTGGACACGGCGTAAATGGCTTTACCTTAGATCATGACACGGGTGAATTTATCCTCACCCATGCCGATATTCGTATTCCTGCGCAGACGTGTGAGTTTGCCATTAATATGTCGAATCAGCGGTTTTGGCAACAACCGGTGCAGCGTTATGTGCAGGAGTGTTTACAGGGGGAAACCGGTGTGCGCGGGAAAAATTTTAATATGCGCTGGATTGCGTCGCTGGTGGCGGAAGTGTATCGCATTTTAATGCGCGGCGGGGTTTTTATGTATCCGTACGATGTGCGTGATAGTGGTCGCGCCGGTCGTTTGCGCTTATTATACGAAGCCAATCCAATGGCTTTTATTGTCGAACAAGCCGGCGGTGCTTGCTCAACAGGACGTGAGCGGGTGTTAGATTTAATGCCTACCGCGCTACATCAGCGTGTGCCGTTAATTTTAGGTTCAAAACAGGAAGTGGATTTACTGATGCGTTATCATGTTGAGGAATAGACTATGAATAAAATTCCTGTTGGTATAAGTAGTTGTTTATTAGGGGAAAAAGTGCGTTTTGATGGTGGGCATAAACAAAATTCTTACATCATCGGCACGTTAGGGATGTATTTTGATTTTCTGCCGATTTGCCCAGAAGTGGCGATTGGTTTGGGGGTGCCGCGTCCGACTTTGCATTTGATTAAACATCATCAGCAAGTGCGTTGTGTGGAAGTAAAAAATCACGAGGTTGATGTTACCGCAGCGTTAGCAAATTATGCGTTATCGTTGCAAACGCAATTTGCGCCGTTGTGCGGTTATATTTTAAAAAAAGACTCGCCCAGTTGTGGTATGGAACGGGTTAAGGTGTATCAACAAGGTCAAGTTCACCGTGATGGAACAGGCATTTATGCGCAACAACTGTTACAAAATAATCCGCTATTGCCGGTTGAAGAAGAGGGGCGTTTAGGCGATGCGGCGTTGCGAGAAAATTTTATTCAGCGCGTGTATGTATTATATCGGTGGAAACAGTGCATGGCGGCGGGATTTAGCGTACATAGTTTAAGTCGTTTTCACGCGCGGCATAAGTTAATTTTAATGAGCCACGGCGATTATCGCCCTTTAGGTCAGTTAGTCGCCAGTGCTACGCAAGAAAATCTCGCACAGGTTGCCGAACAATACAGTGCGCAATTAATGGTATTGTTAAAAAAAGTGGTGACGCGCCCGCAACATATTAATGTGTTGCAACATATTCAGGGGTATCTAAAACATGATATTAGTGCGGATGATAAAATTGAATTAGTTGAGATTATTGAACGCTATCGGCACGGCGAAGTGCCGCTGATTGTGCCATTAACATTGTTAAAACATCATTTTCGCAAATCGCCGAACCCGTATATTGATGAATCGTATTATCTATCGCCGTATCCGCAAGAGTTAAATTTAATCAATCAGTTATAAAATATTCCGCACTGTTTGTTTAAATCGCACTGCTATTCTACACTAAGCCGTTGCTAGCTTGACGTAATCTCTGCTGTAAGTGTCACCGTTCGTGTGTAGCGTAGCGAACTCTGCAAAAGGTGGCGTTATTGTTGCGTTACTTATAGGCTCTATATGGATTCCAAGGTCTTTTGATAAGCTAAGCCAATGGAAAATTCGGTAGTCCTAAAATACGAGTGACTCTAAAAAAGTTTTATTTATCAGCTTGTTAATAAAAAAATGCTCCTGCATTTTAGCCATTTTATTAGTAAATACCTACCATTTTCTAATTCATTATTAAAATATATATTTAAAATCAACCTGTTATATTATGAACAGCACTCAAATCCAGCAAACAAAATTTATGACACTAAAAATATAACGGTATGATTTTATTGAGCTAATAAGTATCACTCGTATTTTAGGACTACCTAAGTTTTAAGCATAAACTTCTTGCAAAACCTTATCCGCGCCTTGGCTTAACAAATCATCCGCAATTGCCACGCCAATGGCTTCTGCATTTTCCACCGCACCCGTTTTTTCAGCACGATAGATTAAAGAACCATCAGGATGACCGACTAAACCGCGCATGAACAAATTATCACCGTCAATTTGCGCAAAACCGCCAATCGGCACTTGGCAACCACCATTTAAACGCGCATTCATCGCGCGTTCTGCCCGCACACAGATAGCGGTGGCTTCATGATGCAAAACTTGCAGGATATGATTGACTTCAACATCATCAATCCGGCATTCAATCCCAATCGCCCCTTGCCCCATTGCCGGTAAACTCACGGTTGTGGGCAACGATTGCGTGATTCTATCCGCCATTCCTAGACGTTTTAATCCAGCACTGGCTAAAATAATCGCATCAAACTCACCGGCATCGAGTTTTGCCAACCGCGTATTCACATTGCCGCGTAGCGATAAAATTTCAGCATTCGGAAACTTTTCTTTAATCTGACATTGCCGCCGCAAACTGGATGTACCGATTTTGGCATCGGCTGGCAAATCATCCAGACTTTGATAACGATTGGAAACAAACGCATCGGTGGGGTCTTCGCGCTCTAAAATCACCGCTAAATGCAGTCCTTCGGGAAACTCTACCGGCACATCTTTCATCGAATGCACGGCAATATCGGCAATGCCATCTAACATGCCTTGTTCCAGTTCCTTCACAAACAAGCCTTTGCCGCCAACTTTCGCTAAGGGCGCGTCTAAAATCTTGTCGCCTTTTGTCACCATTGTGACTAACTGCGTTTTTATCTCAGGAAATGCTTGGTTTAATCGCGCCGCTACATGCTCGGCTTGCCACAATGCCAACGGACTTTTACGAGTCGCAATACGAATGATTTTTTGAGCCAAAATGAAACCCTTCTCGCTGAAAATAAAATCGGCTATTGTAACCGCTTTACCAAAGAAACGACGTTATTTTCCCGGATAAATACCCCCTAAAATGACCGCTTTGTGTGCGCCGGTAACGTGAATTAAATTACCGGTGGCGTGATTAAGTGTTTGTTGTGCCAGCCAAGCAAATGCCATTGCTTCCATTGCATTTGGACAAACCCCATAATCGGCTGTCGAACTCACGGCATAATGACGGTGAGTTAATAACTCCATTAAATAGGCGTTATATACACCGCCGCCACAGACGACTAAACGTTCAGTTTCAATCGCATACCGCGCAATCGCTGCATTAATCGTATCTGCCGTCAAATGACATAAGGTTGCTTGCACATCTTCCGGTCTAAATGCGGGAAAAGCGGCCAGATGATTTTCCAGCCAAGCCGGAGAAAAATATTCCTTGCCGGTACTTTTCGGGGGCGGTGCAGCAAAATAATCCGCTTGTTTTAACTGGGTTAATAATGCAGGAATTACACGCCCCGACCGCGCCCAATCGCCGTTTTTATCGTAAGCCTGTTGCCGATGTTTATGCACCCAATAATCCATCAACGTATTGCCGACCCCCGTATCAAAGGCAATCACCGAGGTTTGATATAACACCGTTATATTGGCAATACCCCCGATATTCAATACAGTAATCTTTTTGCTCTGCTCTGCAAATACTGCCGCATGAAAAGCAGGCGCAAGCGGCGCACCTTGTCCACCCGCTGCCATATCGCGGCGACGAAAATCCGCCACTGTGGTAATGCCGGTTTTTTGCGCAATCACATTGGGGTCGCCAATTTGCAAAGAAAAGGGAAAATCGCTATTCGGTTGGTGATAAACCGTTTGACCGTGACTGCCAATCCCCGCAATGTCACTGGCTGCAATCTGTGTTGTTGCCAATAACGCATTAACCGCATCGGCAAATAAATACCCCAGCTTACAATCCAACGCACCATATTCACGCAAAGACAAACGTTGGTTTGGCAAACTAAGTCGTTGAATTTGTTGTTTAATTTGCTCTGAAAATGGTTGACAATCAAAGGCTATCAGTTGCGGCTGTGGTTGACTAAAATCAACCAGCGCAACGTCAATGCCGTCTACGCTGGTTCCTGACATTAAGCCTATATAAAGGTGTGACATTATTTTAAAAAAGAGAGTGGATATGCGTCATTATAAAGTGTCCCTACATTTTTATTCTAGCCTACCGCTTTAATCATATAATGTAAGGCATTTTAGAACTCAATCAGGAGCTGTATGTGAGCGAAAATCAGTTGGAACTTTTAAGCCGTGGGACGCATGAAATTTTGTTAACGGCC